>CDYU01008440.1_pt1 | contig 60293 bp, 61 predicted proteins | sample 480701 | NCBI WGS metagenome assembly CDYU01 (sample SAMEA3182105, study PRJEB8094) | gut metagenome | biome: human; feature: gut; material: Stool; isolation source: human stools | place: Canada | collected 2013-02-26 | reverse complement strand
GCTTTCAGATCTGCGAAGGCGAGGCCTGTGAAGCACATGAAAAGTAGCATGTCACGCATAGCCTGCTGACGTTTATACCTCAATTCTACATGTATAAGCCTCTGCAGTTCTTCTTCAGAGAGAAATGAACGTCTTTTATATCCCGGCTTACATCCAAAACCCGTGAAGGGATGAACTTTTATTAAACCTTTCTCTTGAGCGATATGCATTAGCCATTTCATGGTATTAACACGTCCGAATGCTGTAGAACTGGCCGAGCCGCATGTGCCCAACATCCAATTATAATAGTCTTCAATAAAATCTTTGTCAAGTTCATCAAGTGCAATGTCCTCAACATTCTTTTTGTCTTTCAAAAAAAGCAATGCGCTCTTATAATCGGCTACTAAACCAAGATAGGTGCTTTTTGCCTTTTCCTTGCCTACTTTCTCCTTGTATGACTCAAGCTGTTCCCTGAAAAGCTCCATAAGGGTGTGGGAATCTTCTTTAAAACCGACATAGCGGCTATAGACTTTCTTGGCTGTGACAAAACTGTCATGATCGCATATGTATTGGTAATGCTTGGCAATTTGGGCTTTGGCATTATCAAGTTCCTGGTTTAACATTCTAGCTTCTTCGGATTTCCCTTTAGCCCTATTAGCTTTGGCGTCCCATAAAGAAATAGACACCTCCTTCTTACAGCTAAAGCAAGCTGTGGTCTTGTTGATGGTAATACGTCCCATTACAGGTACTTTACCATTCTTAATCGATTGATTTTTAGTGTAAAACAACACTCTGAATGTACTTCTCATAACTCAACTTTTTTAGTTACAAATTTAATTACTGTTGAGGTATTTGAAGTTATGAAGAATAATGCAATATATTGAAAACTAATGCCTTATATCCGATTAGTAGGCAAATTGGAAGAGGTAACAGATAAGTAACATAACTCACTCCCAAATATGCTCTATTTAGCTTTATTCACCACATCCGATTAAAACATTAGTTTTATAACTATTTGAATTTTAATAGGTTTGCACTATATTTGCGCATCTTGAAAAAACACTTTGTTTCATTGCTTGAAACAAAAAGTTTCAACCGTTGAAACCAACAGTTTCAAGGCATGAAACTTTTTTTTATCTGATAGCATAAAATATTCGGAGAGCATATTGCATCATACTATCCGGTAGCCAGCTCTTGCTTTTAGCAAACAGAACTTGCACCAACGGACCTACTTTAGTCCGGAAAGGAGGATTTTTACGCGCTACTATTTTACAGATTGCAGCACCCAGCTTGCGGGGATCGCATCCGTTACGCTCTTCTTTTTCAATAATCTTTAATGATCTCAGAAAACTGTCAGCATAATCTTCATTCTGTCCGGTCAGTTCAGAGATATTCCGGTTGTCGGTAAATCCGGTATTAAAATCCCCTGGCTGCACCAGACAGACTTTGATATGAAACGGATGAACTTCCAGCGCCAAGGCCTCGCTATATCCTTCTACTGCAAACTTGGATGCAGAATAAAATCCCTGATAGGGGATACCCATCACTCCACCAATAGAGCTGATATTGATAATCTTTCCCCGACGTGCCTTGCGCATATAAGGGAGCACTGCTTTGCACATATTGACCACGCCAAAGAAATTTGTATTCATCTGCATGCTCACTTCTTCTTCGGTAGCCAGCTCCAATGCTCCGCCAATTCCCATACCGGCATTATTAATCAATACATCCATCCGTCCCTGCTCGGATATTATTTGTTCTACAGCCTGACGAACAGAAATACTATTCGTTACATCAACGACAAGCATTCGGACCTTACCTATATTCTCTGAAGGTTTCCGGCTCGTACCGTAAACGATATGACCTTGTTCTGATAACATTTGCGCAGTGATCTTTCCAAATCCGGAAGAAGCTCCGGTAATGAGTATGATTTGTGGTTGCATATTCTTTTATTTGCAGCAAAGATAAAGAGAATATCCGAAAATTCTGTTTTTGCCGAATAGTATTCTGATTAGACGGTTTCAGAAGCTTCCTCCTGCAAAACTTGGTTTTCTGCAAAAGATATCCTATCTTCGGGAAAAATAACGATATGAAAAGAATACTTATATTCAGCATAGTATGTCTGACTTCAATTATAGTGTCGCTGGGACAGTCAGTGGAAAGCACCATTCTTCCTCCTACGGGCTACACTCGTGAAGTATGCGATGAACATTCATTTGCCGCCTATCTGCGTCAACTCCCATTATTGCCCAAAGGGAGTAAGGTTTTACTTTACAACGGACAGGAGAAAAGGAATCAGGCAGCCGCATTCGCCGTAGTAGATATGGAAATAGGCAATCGCGATTTACAGCAATGTGCGGATGCAGTCATGCGCTTGTGGGCAGAATACCTATGGGCACAGAAAAGATACGGAGAAATCAAATTTAACTTTACCAATGGCTTTCCGGCAGAATATAAAAAATGGGCGGAAGGAAACCGTATCAAAGTAACCGGAAATAAGGTAGAATGGTATGCTGCAGGAGGCAAAGACTATTCATATAAGACTTTTCGTAAATACTTGAATATGGTATTTATGTATGCCGGCACTGCTTCTCTTTCAAAAGAGCTTCGTACGGTTCCTTATACTTCACTGCAAGCAGGAGATGTGTTTATCAAAGGAGGTTCACCGGGCCATGCCGTGATAGTAGTAGATGTGGCAATTCACCCGAAAACAAAAAAGAAAGTTTTTTTATTGGCGCAAAGTTATATGCCCGCCCAGCAAATACATATCCTCGTCAATCCTGCCAACCGAAATCTGTCACCTTGGTATGAACTGACAGATACAGACAGTGGCAGATTGTATACACCGGAGTGGACATTTGAAAAGAAAGAGCTGAAAAGGTTTTAGAAATTGCTTACCTGGCACTTTTCCTTCCGGGGTCCCCTCCTGTAGGTGGGAGGAGCATAAAGATACCTCTTCTCAACTATTTAGTATAACGGTCAACTCTTGCCGCCAATCAGCACCGTTTTCCGGTTGGAAGGTTTCGAAACCAAGTTCTTTGCCTATGTGGATATTCGAACTTCCATCGTCAACGAAGAGCGTTTCGGAAGGTATGACATGACTGTCTTTTATCATAAAGTCGAATATTTCGGGAGCCGGTTTGGTATGTCCCAACTGGTAAGATAAATATAGTTTGTCGCAATAATCGTTCAGCGGTTTCCCTTCGGATGAAAACTCCGGACTGCATGCCCATGACATAACAAAAGGATTGGTATTACTCAAGAGATACACATGATATGATTTACGAAGTCCCAATATATAATCGAGCTTTCGCAAGTCCACTTCATTGAAAAAGCCTAACCACGCCTGTTTGGTTTCTTCCATCGTCAGTTCGCGACCGCACAGATCTCCTAATTGCTTCCGAAATTCATCGGCACTCAACTTTCCTTCTTCCAGTTCTTGGAAGATTCCGGTCTGATGGTATTTGTCCAAACGAGTATCGGCATCCGCCAATCCCAGTTTGATAAACGCCTGAACAGCTTTATCGCGATCAATGTCTACAATCACTCCGCCAAAATCAAATACAATGTTCTTAATCATGATATATACAATTTTTATTTGTTACAAAGATACGGCTAATCTTCTTAATAAACAGCCCGTCATCGCTTGATCTTTGTCAAAAAAAACATGAGGGCAATCTGCGATATGCATAATAATAGGAGCATAAATAATATAGTGACACTATCCTGCCGTGATGGTGTAACTATGATCACAGTATAGTGTCACTATGAGAGGAGGATAGTGACACCATTTTTTGTATGGTTTATAGAGGTGTATGTATCATATTATTTTTTATATTTGCAAATCCAATCGTTTGTATACAAAGATAAAAGCAGAGTTATGAATAATCTTCGAATCTTATTATACGTGGTTGTCCTTTCACTGGCTGCATGCCATCCGGAAGGGACTAATGTAAAACAGGGATTAGACAAAGCCGCACAGCTAATGGGGCAGGACCCGGATACAGCATCTATTATTCTCGAAAATATCCAGATCAACCAGATGAACGAAGCACAGCTGGCAGAATATAATCTGTTGTGTACCCAGCTGAATGAAGATAAAAATATCGCCCATACGTCTGATAAGCAAATCCGTCAGGCAGTTTCATACTTTGACCAACACGGCAATGAACTTCAGAAATCAAAGGCTTATTTTTATCTGGCATGCGTAGAGAGTGATCTTGACCAGAAAAAGGAAGCGGAGACCCACTTTAAGGAAGCAATAAAGCTTGCTGCTCTTACAGAGAAGTACGATTATGTAGCCAAGGTGTGCAGACGTTGCAGCCTTTATTATCAGAAATATGGTCATTTCGACGAAGCATTGGAAATGGAAAGAAAAGCCTATGCCAGCCAGCTAATGCTGAACGATCAGACAGGCGATACGAAGATTATTCTTTCTTCTGCATTGGGAGTCTTTGGTGTGATGTCCTTATTACTCGGGCTGCTCTGGAAGAAGAATAAGTTTGTATATTCTCAACTGACTACTTTTAAAGATGAAATGTTGCGAAAAGAGGCAGAGTCGGATAAACTGATGTTGCAATGTAACTATCTGGAAGAAAAATATCAGTCGCTTCAACAGCATATTTATGAAAGTTCTTCGGTAGTATCGAAAGTCCGGCAAATAAAAGAACGGTCTGTTTCCCCTTCCAAGGTTGTTTCTTTTTCAGAGAAAGACTGGAGTGAATTATTAAGACTACAGGAAGGAGTATATGGACTTGTTTCCAAATTGAAAGAGATAAGTCCTAAACTTACAGAAGAAGATTTGAAAGTATGTGCTTTCCTGCGCGAAGGTATCCAGCCTGCTTGCTTTGCAGATCTAATGAAACTGACTGTAGAAACTCTTACCCGAAGAATATCCAGAATAAAAACGGAGAAACTTATGCTTGTAAGTTCCAAAGAATCACTGGAAGACTACATCAAATCATTGTAGTCCGCATTTGTCCGGAATTACCTGACAAAAAGCTTTGTTTTTCAACACCTTATAGAAATGGGATGTCCGTATCCGTCCGGCTAAAAATGCCTGTTTTATATCACTGTTCTATAACTTTGCAAACAAAAAAGTTACAGAACTATGAACTACTTATTATTTAAAAGATGGAATGATTTCAGTGGTTGGCTTGTCTTCCTGATAGCAGCTTTCGTATACGGAATGACAATCGAACCTACTGCCAGTTTTTGGGATTGTCCTGAGTTTATTTCATGCGCCGAAAAGTTACAGGTCGGACATCCGCCTGGTGCACCTTTTTATATGCTGGTAGGTAATCTGTTTACACAGTTTGCCTCCGATCCCTCCCAGGTCTCACGTACAGTCAACTTTCTGAATGCACTGCTAAGTGCAGGATGTATCCTCTTTCTTTTTTGGAGTATCACTCGCCTGGTCAGATCTCTTCTGAAAGAAGAAAAAGAGAATCTGTCAGTAACCGACGTGATTATCATTCTCGGTTCCGGGTTGGTAGGAGCTTTGGCATATACTTTTAGTGATACTTTCTGGTTCAGCGCAGTAGAGGGAGAAGTATATGCTTTCTCTTCTTTTCTTACTGCCTTGGTTTTTTGGATGATTCTGCGCTGGCAGGATGAGTCGGACACCGTTTATGGTGACCGATGGATTATTCTGATTGCCTATATAATCGGACTCTCCATCGGAGTACATCTGCTCAATCTGCTTTGCATTCCAGCGATTGTACTGGTTTTCTATTATCAGAAATATCGAACGATTTCGCTTAAAGGAGCAATTGCGGCGATTGCTTTATCCGGTCTGCTTATTGTATTGATACTTTTTGTCTACATTCCCGGAATGGCGGATATTGGAGGATGGTTCGAACTACTCTTTGTCAACGCCTTGGGATTTCCTTTCCAAACAGGACTGATTGTCTTTCTGGCTATCACATTTTTCCTGCTCATAGCTGGTATCTATCGTTTCAAAAAACGATTAATCAATACAGCTTTATGGTGCATACTTATGCTTACCGTAGGTTATACCACCTATGCAGTGATATTGATTCGTGCCAATGCCAATACACCGCTCAATGAAAATGCTCCGGATAATATTTTCGCACTCAAAAGCTATTTGAACCGGGAGCAATACGAAAGCGCCCCTTTACTTTACGGCAAAACGTATGCCTCCGAACCGGAGTATGTGCCCGAAGGAGATTATTACAAGGTAAAAATGAAAACGGGTGGTGCTGTCTACAGACCGAATAGGGAAGAAGGGAAATATAAAGTGATTCGAAATAAAGAGGAAGTATGTTATACTCAAAATATGCTGTTTTCACGAATGTGGAATGATCGCATGGCTTCCTCCTACAAAAGCTGGTCGGGAGGAACGGACGGAGCTCCCACTCAAAAAGAGAATCTTACCTATTTCTTCACTTATCAGCTCAACTATATGTATTGGCGCTATTTTCTCTGGAATTTTGTCGGGCGTCAAAATGATATCCAGGGACATGGCGAACCGGAGCATGGAAACTGGATCACGGGGATTCCTCTGTTAGATAATCTAAGACTTGGTGACCAGCAACTTTTGCCCGAATCTTTGCGTCAGAATAAAGGGCATAACGTATTTTACGCTTTGCCGCTATTATTGGGATTAGTCGGGATTTACTGGCAGTGGATGCGGGGAAAGAAGGGAATGCAGCAGTTTAGCGTCGTGTTTTTCCTTTTCTTCATGACAGGTCTAGCTATTGTGCTATATTTGAACCAGACTCCCGGTCAGCCCCGTGAACGGGATTATGCATACGCAGGTTCATTCTATGCTTTTGCTATTTGGATAGGAATGGGAGCTGCCGGATTGTGTGACGCACTTCGAAAAAAGAAGTCATCAGTACTTCATGTCGGCCTGTTAATGTTTCTCTGCCTGCTGATTCCGGTTCAGATGGCTAGTCAGACATGGGATGATCATGACCGGAGTAACCGTTTCACCTGCCGTGATTTTGGAGCCAATTATCTGATGACACTCCCCGACAAAGGAAATCCTATCATTTTCAGTAATGGAGATAATGATACTTTTCCCTTGTGGTATAATCAAGACACGGAAGGAGTACGCAGGGATGCCCGCATCTGCAATTTGAGTTATGCGCAAACAGATTGGTATATTTATCAGCAGCAATGCCCGTTGTATGATGCACCCGGATTACCCATTACCTGGAGTAAAGACCAATATCAGGAAGGAAAAAACGAATATGTAGCCATCCGACCGGAACTGAAAAAACAGATAGAAGAGCTTTATCAGAAACATCCGGAAGAAGCCCGTGATAGTTTCGGCAATGATCCGTTTGAGGTAAAAAACATCTTGAAGTACTGGGCATTATCGGAGAAACAGGACTTCCACGTAATCCCTACCGATACGATCAGTATCAGCATTGATAAAGATGCAGTACTCCGATCAGGCATTATGCTTCCCGACTCCATCCGTCATCTGAAAGGTGAAGATCTGAAAAATGCGATACCGGATAAGATCTATATTTCTCTGAAAGATATGCGTATTCTAACCAAGGTAGATATGCTGATGCTGGAAATGCTTGCCAACTGCAATTGGGAACGCCCATTGTACATGGCAATATCCGTCGGTGAGGTCAGCAAGCTGAAGTTTGATCATTATTTCGTTCAGGAAGGATTAGCTTTCCGTTTCACGCCTTTTGATTATAAAAAATGGGGAAATGTCAAAGGAGATAATAACTATGCGATAGATGTAGAGAGATTGTATGAAAATGTAATGAACAGATATAAGTATGGCGGACTGGACACTCCCGGACTCTATCTGGATGAAACCACCCTGCGAACCTGCTATTATCATCGGAGGCTTTTCGCCCAACTGGCAAAGGAACTGATCAGGCAGGGCGACAATACCCGAGCAAGGAAAGTACTTACCTATGCAGAACAAGCTGTTCCGGCGTACAATGTCCCCGAGATCTATGAAAGCGGGTCATTCGACATAGCCAAAGCCTATGCTACCCTAGGAGAAAAGACGAAAGCAATGCCTCTGTTAAAGTACCTGACAGCCGAATCGGAAAATTACATCAACTGGGCATTCTCATTAGGAGACAACAGGATCAGTATGGTCCAGAGAGATTGCCTGTATAAGTTCTGGCAATGGAATCAGTACAATGAACTTGTAAAAGAGATTGATAAAGAGGAATACAGGCTAAGTAATCAGCGCTTTGAGGAGAAATATGCTTTATTCTCTCAAATCGTGGGACTTAGAAACTAAAATCCGGAAATATAAACTTGAAAACAATAAAACTATCAGAAGTATGAGAAATGCATTGAGTAAAATAAATTATATTATTCTATCGATTGGTTCGATATTGATTATCACAGGATATGTATTAATGAGCGGCGAGGGGAGTACCCCTGCCGCCTATAACCCTGATATCTTCAGCAAACTTCGTATATGTATTGCACCCATTATTTGTTTACTCGGTTATTTGCTGAATGTAGTTGGCATTATTTATATTACAAAAAAGAATAATTAGCAGGGATACATCTTAAATATTTTCAAAAGAATGCGTTTTTAAGCCAAATAATTACTTCTTTTGTCCTCACTAATAAAAATGAAAGTCGGACAACATGAGTAATAACATTGACATAAAAACGCTTGAAGCCTTCCAGGATGGAAATCACAAGGCTTTTGAAACAGTTTTTATAGCCTATTACAATAAAACAAAGACTTTCATCGACGGATATATAAAATCGGAATCGGATGCCGAAGAATTGACAGAAGACCTTTTTGTCAACCTTTGGATCAATCATGATTCAATTGATGCATCCAAGTCTTTTAGTTCTTATCTGCATACAATTGCCCGTAATTCGGCCATAAATTTCTTGAAACATAAGTATGTACATGACACTTATCTAAATAGTAGTCAGGAGATCGAATATAGTTCTACCTCCGAAGAAGATCTTATTGCTAAAGAGTTAGGCTTATTAATAGATGACATTGTCGGAAAAATGCCGGAACAGCGGAAAATGATCTATACATTAAGCCGTCAGGAAGGGTTGAGCAATGCTGAGATAGCAATACAGCTCAACACCACTAAAAGAAATGTCGAAAGTCAGTTAAGCCTCGCATTAAAGGAGATACGGAAAGCTATCTCGTGCTTTTTATTATCTTTTTTATAAAAACATCCACTTTTTCATTGAGCTTTTTGCCATCAGACTGTATATATAGTAAATACAGCAAAAATGGAAAAGAGTAATATTATCACCAGAATCATCAAAAAGTTCCTTTCCGGACGTTTTTCTGTTGAAACGGAGGAAAAGGTACAGCGATGGATTATGAAGGAAGAAAACGTGGAGGAGAAAGAAAAAGCCTCATTAGAGTATTGGAACGAACTGGATACGGAAGCCGATTCAAAAACATACAGTGCTTTAGAGCGGGTCAATTTAAGAACCGGATACAACAAAGAACATCTTGAAAATATTGTTTTATATCATAAGTTTGTCCGCATTGTAGCCGTCGTTATTCCCATATGCTTATTGGCAGGAGGATTGCTTTATTATATCCCTTCCGAAAACGAGCAGATAGAAATATCCACAGCCTATGGCGAACAAAAGCGCTTGGTTCTGCCGGATAGTTCCGAAGTATGGCTGAACGCTGGAAGTACAATTACCTATCCGAAAACTTTTACCAAAGAGAATCGTGTCGTAACCCTTGATGGTGAAGCCTATTTCTCAGTCAGAAAAGATGATGCAAAACCTTTCATAGTAGAAACATCGCAACTATCCGTCAAGGTACTTGGAACGAAGTTCAATGTAAAGGCATATGCTAATGATGCGAATATTACCACAACGTTGACTAGTGGAAAAGTGGAAGTGAGTACGCAATCCCGTCCTCCTCAAACTCTCAAGCCCAACGAACAACTCACCTATGATAAATCGACATCAGATATTGAGATATCGACAGTAGACACTGTTGACACGAACAGTTGGGTAAAAGGGAAAATAATCTTCACCAATGCTACTGCCGAAGAAATATTCAGAACGCTGGAACGACGTTATGATACTGTTATCGATCATTCTACCGATTTTTCTGCCTCTAGACGGTACACTGTCAAATTCCTAAAAGATGAGAATCTGGATGAAATGCTGAATATATTAGGAGATATAATCGGCTTTAGCTATCGGCAGAGTGGAAACAAAATAATAATAACCAAATAAAAAAATAGCCTATGAACAAAAAGAACCGGGAAGCAGCTTGAGACCCTCTTCCCAGTTCTGAAATGTCTATCCTCATTTAAACCGCGAAGTAAAAACGAAGTATCAACGTACAAATATAAAATAATGAATCGAATTAATGCGAATAAAAAGCCAGATAAGATGATCATTCTTTTGTTTTTTTCTATTCTGTCATTGACGGCAATTTCCCAAAATGCAGAAAAGAAAATTACAATTCAAAATAAAAATATCTCTTTAAAAGAAGCCTTTGAGCAAATAGAACTACAAACAGACTATAGCATAGCTTACGAACAGTCAAATCTGAACCTGAAAAAGAGGCAAGCATTATCGCTAAAGTCCGCAAGCATTGAGAAGGCACTAACACAAATATTGAAAGGTACCGGATACATATACAAAATAAAGGGATATCATATTATTATCTCTCTGCCGACACCAAAAACAGAAACAATCGACGAAAAGACACAAAAACTAACGCAAACCATAAGAGGAATCGTAGTCGATTCCAAAACTAATGCTCCAATAGAGTATGCCTCTGTCTATGTCTTAGAGGAACCTTCCTTGAATAGCTCTACAGATAGTCCGGGAAAACTTCAGAATCAGCAATGTTCCTATTGGACGCTACAATATTCAAGCGTCTTTTACGGGATATCACATAAGCATAATCAGTGAGGTATCCGTAACTTCATCCAAAGAAGTATATGTAGAAATTCCGATGGACGAGAATATCCAATATCTGGCAGAAGTCCTCGTGAAGCCGGAAATAAAGAAAAACCGGACGATCAATCCTATGGCTATCACAGGCGGCCGTATGATCAGCATGGAAGAAGCCGGCAGATTTGCCAACGGCTTCGATGACCCTGCACGATTAAGTGCCGCTTTCGCAGGAGTAGCGGGAGACATCGGCACCAATGCCGTAGCCATTCGCGGAAACTCCCCGCAATTCACGCAATGGAGGCTGGAAGGAATTGAGATACCCAATCCGACTCATTTTGCCGATTTGTCGGGATTGGGCGGAGGTTTCCTGTCAGCTCTGAGTACACAGGTGATCGGAAATTCGGATTTTTACAACGGAGCTTTTCCCGCAGAATATAACAATGTATTATCGGGTGTTTTCGATATGCACCTGCGCAATGGAAATAATCAAAAGTACGAACACGCTTTTCAAGTCGGACTAATGGGTATCGATCTGTCATCAGAGGGACCAATCAGTAAAAAACGAGGAAGTTCTTATCTCGTTAACTATCGTTTTTCGACTACATCACTGGCTACCGGCAATGACCTGAATCTTAAATATCAGGATTTAGCATTCAAGCTAAACTTTCCGACCTCCAAAGCCGGCACCTTTTCTATTTGGGGATTAGGATTGATTGACAGAAACAAAGCTCCAATAGAGGAGCGTTCCAAATGGGAAACTCTGGGAGACCGGCAATCGGGAGAAAACAGGCTCGAAAAAATGGCAGGAGGGCTGGCACACAAGTATGTGATAAATGAAAACACGTATGTCCGTTCTTCTCTGTCTGCCACTTATTCCAAAGATCATACAGTGGTAGATCAACTAGCAGATGACAAACTAATCAGAGTAGGAGATATCCGGAACAGCAGGTGGGACTTCGTTTTTAATTCTTATCTGAATACGAAGTTCAGTCCGAGACATACTAACAGAACGGGAGTTACGATTACAAACCTTCACTATGATCTTGATTATCAGGTCAGCCGTTATTTCGGATTAAACAGACCTATGGAACAGATTTCAAAAGGCAATGGCGAAAGCACAGTCTTTTCGGCCTATAGCAGTTCGGTTATCAATCTGAATAATAACTGGGTCACCAGCTTAGGAGTAACAGCCCAATATTTTACTTTGAACAATAACTTATCCATCGAACCGCGGGTTGCCCTAAAATGGAAAATAAATCCGAAACATTCTTTGGCGTTAGCCTATGGGTTGCATAGTCGCAGGGAAAAGCTGGATTATTATTTTGTAGAAAAGGTCGTCAACGGCAAGAACCAGTCAAACCGATATCTGGATTTTTCCCGGGCACATCATGTCGGGATGACATACGACTGGAATATCAATCAAAACCTGCATTTAAAGATAGAGCCTTATTTCCAATATTTATTTCGCATACCAGTTGAAAAGAACTCCTCCTTCTCGGTCATTAACCATGAAGATTTTTATTTGGACAGAATCTTGACCAACACTGGTCAAGGCAGAAATTATGGAATAGACATCACGCTGGAACAATATATGAAAAATGGCTTTTACTATATGATTACAGGTTCTTTATTCAAGTCGAAATATAGGGGAGGAGACAATGTTTGGCGTAATACAAGACTGGATAAGAACTATCTGCTGAACTTGCTTGCCGGAAAAGAGTGGATGGTCGGTAAACTTAAACAAAACGTACTGAGTCTCAACGGACGTTTATTCTTTCAGGGAGGGGAACGTTACACACCCGTAAACGAAGAAAGAAGTCAGGCAGAGCATGACATCGTTTTTGACGAAACGAAAGCATACAGTAAAAGATTCAGTCCTTCCATAAACGGTGATGTTTCTGTCAGCTTTCGGATAAATAAGAAAAGAGTATCTCATGAGTTCTCATTGAAGATTCTGAATGTAGGTATGCGCACCGGAATGCACTTTTACCAATACAATGAAAAGACCCTTGAAATTGAAGAGAAAGAAGGAACAGGGTTAATTCCCAATATAAGTTATAAGATTTATTTCTAGACATACTAAAATCTCCAATGTCTTAAAGTAATCATTTTGCTCTGTCATTTAGACCTCTCATTACCAGGGGAGAATGTTCTGAATGACAGAGGCTCTTAAATACAATGACTTTCGGTAATTATGGTATAACAATCCGGAATATATATACTACCGACACCTCTAAATTCCAGTATATTTGTCGCATAAATAAATTAGTCATTAATTAATATGCGTATATTCAAAAAAATTAGAGCACGTATGATCATTGGAAGTATAATAAGTATAGCAGCGCTGTTGACCGTAGCAGTCGCACTCTTCATCAATCAGCCCAGTTTTGGAAGAACTCCCCGCGGTGATCGACTGGAAAGAGTAAAGCAGTCTCCTAACTACAGAAACGGAGCATTTCAAAACCTGCATGAAACAACATTAATGACTTCAGACAGAGGACGGTTTGAAGGCATCCTGGATTTTCTTTTTCGAAAAATAGAAGGGCTGAAACCCGAACAACCCGTAAAAGCAGTCAAGACTAATCTTCGGAAAATAGGGAAAGATGAAGAAGTATTGGTATGGTTCGGTCATTCCTCCTATCTGATACAGACGGGAGGAAAACGTATATTGGTAGATCCGGTATTCAGCATGGCTTCCCCTGTATCCTTCGTCAATAAAGCGTTTAAAGGTACCGATATTTATCAACCCGAAGATATGCCGGACATTGATTATCTCGTCATCAGCCACGATCATTGGGATCATCTAGATTATACTACGGTCAAGAAACTCAAAGACCGGATCGGAACAGTGATTTGTCCATTAGGAGTCGGTGAGCATTTTGAGTACTGGGGATTCGACAAAGAACGCATCACAGAGCTTGACTGGAATGAGGATGCCAATCTTAATAACGGTTTTATAGTTCATTGTCTGCCCGCCCGTCATTTCTCCGGTCGCGAACTATCTGCCAATCAGTCCCTTTGGGCTTCTTTCCTGTTCGAAACTCCTTCACGTAAAATATACATCGGCGGAGACGGAGGATATGATACACATTTCGCAGAGATCGGTAACCGTTTTCCGGATATTGACCTAGCCATTCTTGAAAATGGCCAATACAATGAAGAATGGAAACTTATTCATCTGATGCCGGAACACATTGCACAGGCAGCCAAAGATTTAAAGGCTAAGACATACCTGACTGTACATCATTCCAAATATGCATTGGCTAAACATCGCTGGGATGAACCTTTAAGGAATGCGGAAAACATGAGAGACATAGACTCTCTGAATGTACTGGTTCCGGAGATAGGAGAAAAGATAGAGCTGAAATAAGCCGATTATGCATATACTAAAAAAATCCTAATCAGTAATATTGGTATAACTTTCTGTAATTTATATACTGCAATAATCAATCACTCTGCTTAAATTTGCATCGGTTAAAAAGCATAAGATTCGATTCTGATGAAATTGAAAATAATTAAGATATAACTACTATAAATTGAAAATCTAATAAATTTATGTTGCGTACTATCAGACTTACAGCCGCAATCGTGTGTTTCACACTTATTACCCTGCTGTTCCTTGATTTCACAGGGACATTGCACACATGGTTCGGATGGCTGGCGAAAATTCAGTTCCTACCGGCAGTATTAGCCTTGAACATAGGTGTCGTGCTATTCCTTATTGTGCTCACATTACTATTCGGGCGTATTTATTGTTCGGTCATTTGCCCGTTAGGGGTATTTCAGGATGCTGTTTCATGGTTCTCCGGCAAACAGAAAAAGAATCGCTTCCGTTATTCTCCGGCTTTAAAATGGCTGAGATATGGTGTATTGGCTGTATTCATCCTTGCCTTGGTTGCCGGGCTGAATACTTTTGTCGTTCTACTGGCACCTTACAGTGCATACGGCCGGATGGTTTCCAGTCTGCTGGCCCCGGTATGGCAATGGGGAAATAATCTCTTGGCATATTTTGCCGAACGGGCAGAAAGCTATGCTTTCTATGAAGTGGATGTCTGGATGAAAAGTCTTTCAACACTGATCATTGCTGTGATTACACTTATTGTACTTTTTGTTTTGGCATGGCGTAACGGACGTACTTATTGCAATACCATTTGTCCTGTCGGCACCGTATTGGGATTCATATCACGATACTCCATCTTCAAGCCTGTGATCGATACTTCCAAATGTAATAGCTGCGGATTGTGCGCACGTAATTGTAAAGCATCCTGTATTAATACCAAAGCCCATGAAATTGATTATAGCCGTTGTGTCGCTTGTATGGATTGCCTGGGAAAATGTAAGCAAAGAGCTATTAAATATACCAGACGTATTCAAAAGAAAGAAGGAGTCAATACGGAAACGGTTAAAATAAAATCCGTGACCTCGGAACAGATTGACAATGCCCGTCGTAGTTTTCTTTCGGCATCGACTATTTTCGCCACTTCTACCATACTGAAAGCACAGGAGAAAAAGGTAGACGGAGGATTGGCAGCCATTGAAGACAAGAAGATTCCCAACCGGGAGAATCCGATTTATCCTCCCGGATCATTAAATGCACGCAACTTTGCCCAACATTGTACTGCCTGTCAGCTATGTGTCTCTGTTTGTCCTACTCAGGTATTACGTCCATCCGGTAATCTGGCAACTCTCATGCAGCCGGAAATGTCCTATGAGCGTGGTTATTGTCGTCCGGAGTGTGCCAAATGTGCGGAAGTATGCCCTACAGATGCCATTCATCTGACCAGCCTGGCAGAGAAATCCGCTATCCAAATCGGGCATGCTGTATGGATCAAGGAGAACTGCGTACCGCTGACTGATGGAATGGAATGCGGCAACTGTGCCCGCCATTGTCCGGCAGCCGCTATTCAGATGGTAGCTTCCGATCCCGAAATAGCGGACTCACCGAAGATTCCGGCAATCAATGTCGAACGGTGTATTGGTTGTGGTGCTTGCGAGAATCTTTGTCCATCCCGTCCTTTCAGTGCCATTTACGTGACCGGACATCAGATGCACAGAATTGTATGATTTAAATCAGAACAAGATTATGGAAGAAAAAAATAAGAAAGACATAAACAGAAGAGATTTTATCAAAATCGTAGGTATCAGTGCGGCTACATCGACAGCGATACTATACGGATGCTCGTCAAAAGGCACTTCTTCATCAAGCAGTGCATCGGCAGAAGGGGAAATTCCTACCGACAAAATGACTTACCGCACGTCTCCAACAACAGGCGACCGCGTGTCACTTTTAGGATACGGCTGTATGCGCTGGCCTCTCAAACCGGCTCCCGACGGTAAGGGTGAAGTGATCGATCAGGATGCAGTGAACGGATTAATCGATTACGCCATCGCTCATGGAGTAAACTATTTCGATACATCTCCGGCCTACGTGCAAGGTTTTTCTGAGAAATCCACAGGAATTGCGCTAAGCCGTTATCCACGTGATAAATACTTCATTGCTACCAAACTATCCAACTTCTCTCCGGATACATGGTCACGCGAAGCTTCCCTCAAAATGTATCATAAATCTTTTGCAGACCTTCAGGTGGACTATATCGATTATATGCTGCTTCATGGCATCGGTATGGGTGGAATGGACGCCCTTAAAGGACGATATCTGGATAATGGAATGCTTGACTTTTTGATAAAAGAACGTGAAGCAGGTCGCATCCGCAATCTCGGATTCTCCTATCATGGCGACATCGAAGTATATGATTATCTGCTTTCCCGACACGATGAGATAAAGTGGGATTTCGTACAAATACAGCTTAACTATGTGGACTGGAAGCATGCGAAAGAGACAAATGCCCGGAATACCGATGCCGAATATCTGTATGGTGAGCTACATAAAAGGGGGATTCCATCCATTATCATGGAACCGCTTTTGGGAGGTCGCTTGTCTAAACTGAATGACAATCTGGTGGCACGCCTCAAACAACGCCGTCCGGAAAGCAGCGTAGCTTCATGGGCTTTCCGCTTTGCCGGAACGTTCCCCGATATATTGACTGTATTAAGCGGTATGACATATATGGAACATTTGCAGGATAACCTGCGTACTTATTCTCCATTGGAACCGCTGACTGACGAAGAGATGGATTTTCTGGAAGACACGGCACAGTTAATGCTGAAGTATCCTACCATCCCTTGCAATGACTGCAAATATTGTATGCCATGTCCGTATGGTCTGGATATTCCGGCTGTCTTATTACATTATAACCGTTGTGTCAATGAAGGCAATGTTCCTAAAAACGGACAGGATGAGAATTATCTCAAAGCCCGCCGGGCATTTCTTGTAGGATATGACCGCAGTGTACCTAAACTCCGTCAGGCTAGTCATTGCATCGGATGTAATCAATGCGTACCTCACTGTCCTCAAAACATAGATATACCCAAAGAACTGCACCGGATTGACCAATTTGTAGAACAACTGAAACAAGGAACCTTATAATGGAAGAATTAATCAACTTATTACACTCGGGAGGATATTCCTGTGTGATTGCCAATGGAGACAACATACGTACCTTTACCCAACGTGGCGTAGCGGATTTATATGATTTGCTGACACAGGAACCGGATTTCCTGAAAGGAGCTTCGATAGCCGACAAAGTAGTAGGGAAGGGGGCTGCCGCCCTCATGATTTTGGGAGGTATCCGGGAACTTCATACAGACATCATCAGTTCGAAAGCGTTGGATTTATTACGAAGCTCGGATATAAAAGTCCATTTCGTACAAGAAGTACCTTTTATATGGAATCGTGATCACACAGGCTGGTGTCCGGTAGAAACGATGTGTAGCGAAGAAGAATCGGCAGAAGCCGTATTGCCGCTGATTCGTGATTTCCTCGAAAAAATAAGAAGTGGTAAAAAGTTGCAGGAGAAATAAAAGCGCGAAACAGAATATGAAAACAAATACAGTTTGTTTGTTTTTGTTCGGCAACCTGCTTTCCATTTCAGGAATGGCACAACCCGGAAAAGACAGCACACAAGTCAAAAGAAACTATACTATCGACGAAGTCGTAGTTACCGGAACACGGAACGAGACGGATATTCGTCACCTTCCCATGACTATTTCAGTAGTAGGAAGGCAACAAATAGAGAAAAGATATGAACCTTCACTTTTGCCGCTATTGACGGAACAGGTTCCCGGATTCTTTACTACCAGCCGTGGTATTATGGGATATGGTGTGTCCACAGGTGCGGCAGGTGGCATGAGTCTGCGTGGTATCGGAGGCAGTCCGACGGCAGGTTTATTGGTCTTGATCGATGGACATCCGCAATATATGGGATTGATGGGACATCCGATTGCGGATGCATATCAGTCTATGTTGACAGAGAAAGTGGAAGTCTTGCGCGGCCCTGCCTCTGTACTCTATGGCTCGAATGCAATGGGCGGAGTAATCAATATAGTCACCCGCAAACAGCAGGATGAGGGAGTAAGAACGAATATGCAGGTAGGGTATGGCTCATACAACACTTTGCAGACGGAATTTTCCAACCGTGTAAAGAAAGGACGTTTCAGCAGTATCGTTACCGGTTCTTACAATCGTACGGACGGACATCGTCCCGATATGGAGTTCGAACAATATGGAGGATACGCGAAGTTAGGATATGATTTCAGCTCTTCCTGGAAACTCTGGGGAGATGTAAATGTAACCCATTTCAATGCTTCCAATCCGGGAACGATACAAGTTCCACTTATCGACAATGATTCGCGTATTACACGTGGTATGACCTCGCTTGCCTTGGAAAACCATTATGAGAAGACATCAGGAGCTTTGAGCCTTTTCTATAATTGGGGACGGCATAAAATCAATGACGGATATAAAACAGGAGAACAACCACAAACATCACACTTTAATTCTAAAGACAAGATGCTCGGCATTTCCTGGTATCAGAGCGCTACGTTCTTCACAGGCAATCGTCTGACGGTAGGATTTGACTATCAGCACTTCGGAGGGGAATCATGGAACAAAGTCTTGGCTACCGGAGAGCGGAAACCGGGAGTAGACAAGCAAATGGATGAATTTGCAGGATATGTCGATTTCCGTCAGGATATAAATAGCTGGTTGTCATTGGATGCGGGTGTTCGTGTAGATCATCACTCTCATGTAGGTACTGAATGGATTCCACAGGGAGGACTGGCTTTTCATCTTCCCAAAAGTGCAGAACTTAAAGCGATGGTGAGCAAAGGATATCGCAACCCTACCATCCGGGAAATGTATATGTTTGCTCCTGCCAATCCGAAACTGAATCCGGAAAAACTGGTCAGTTATGAACTTTCCTATTCCCAACGGTTATTGGAAGATGCCTTATATTACGGACTGAACCTGTATTATATTAATGGTGACAATGTAATTATGAGCAACGGTTTGACGCCTCCGCTGAACGTCAATTCCGGAGAAATAGAAAACTGGGGAATTGAAGCGAATATCGGTTATCGGTTTAATTCTCATTGGAATGTAAATGCCAACTATAGCTGGTTGCACATGGAGAATCCGGTTCTCGCCGCTCCTGAACACAAATTGTATGTCGGAGCAGACTATACCGCAGGTCGCTGGACTGTATCGACAGGAATGCAATATATTAAGGGACTTTACACTTCTGTAATCATTAATAATAAAGGCACCGAGCAACAGGATAGTTTTGTTTTATGGAATCTGCGAGGAAGTTATCGTGTTTGTAATTTTGCCAACATCTTTGTGAAAGGTGAAAACCTGTTGGCACAACGTTACGAAATAAATGCAGGGTATCCCATGCCCAAGGCAACATTCATGGGTGGTATTAATTTGAATTTCTAAAAGAATAAAGATATGGAAACAACAGTAAAACTCTATTCACTGGATTACAGTAATGTGAAGACCTATTTGGCAGCCTCGTTATTCATCGTTGGCAATATCCTTTTTCCCAGGCTCTTTCATCTCATTCCACTAGGTGGATTAACCTGGCTGCCTATTTATTTCTTCACTCTGATCGGTGCTTACAAATATGGCTGGAAGGTCGGTTTGCTAGCTGCTATCTTGTCTCCAGTCATAAACTCTCTGCTCTTTGGTATGCCAGTGCCCGCAGTATTGCCTGCCATTCTATTGAAATCCGTATTATTAGCTATCGCCGCCGGATGGGCTGCGCAACGCTTCGGACGCATTTCTATCCCTGTATTAGCAGGAGTAGTCTTGTTTTATCAGATCATCGGAACATTGGGAGAGTGGATGTATATAGGAAATTTCTACAATGCCGTCCAGGACTTCCGCATCGGTATTCCCGGAATGTGCCTGCAAGTATTAGGAGGTTATTTGTTTATTAAATACTTGATATGTAAATAATGTCTCTAATTAAAAAATAATAAGCAGCTTTTTCTTTGCAGAAAAAGCTGCTTATTATTTTATTCATCTGAATCATCTTCTATAATACCGGAAGAAGAAATACTATATTTCTTAGCATATTGACTCGGACTCATCTTATATTCTTTCTTGAATACTTCCCGGAAATATTTGGATTCTGAAAATCCACACATCTCCGAGATTTCAGTAATATTATACTCACCTTCTTTTAATAGTTGCGTAGCACGTTTCAGCCGGGTTGTTTTTATCAATTCCTGAGGAGATAGTCCTGTTATTGCTTTCAGTTTATAATAGAAACGTGTACGGCTCATATTATGCAAATCGTTGAGAACCTCAACAGAAAAGGCAGGATTATTGATGTTGTCTTCTATCGTTTTTTTCACAGCCGATAAAAATTGCCAGTCAAGGCTATTAGTACATTTCGCCAAAGGAGTCTTAACCTCTATATCTATTTCCAAATTCGCATATTTGCTGCGCAATAATGCCCGATTCGCCAATAAATTGGCAATACTGGCTTTCAGGATTCTTATGCTGAACGGTTTTACAATATATTCATCAGCACCAATATCCAGACCATCGAGAATATTCTGTTCTTCACCCAAAGCAGTAAGTAACAAGACAGGAATATGTGATGTTTCAATATCATTCTTAATAGTGGAACACAGTTCGTCACCCCGCATTTCCGGCATCATAATATCGGATAGAATAAGCTCCGGCCAGAATTCTTTTACAATGATCAATGCTTCCTTACCATTACCGCAAGCCTGTACATTATACATCGGTGATAATGAATTGACCAGATAAGCACGTAGTTCATCATTATCCTCGACAATAAGAATACGTTGCAGATTCTCATCGTTTGCCTTTTCCGCCGCTTCGGATATAACCGGAGCATCCAGTACAGCTTCCTGTCTGCCGTTTTTTTCCGGATCTATCAGGTTCGAGTGACGGAAATGCTTATTACCCTTCGGGAAAACAACAGTGATAGTAGTGCCTTGTTGCTCAACACTCTCTATATTTATCTTACCACTATGAAGGTGCACCAATTTATCAACCAGCTTTAGTCCGATTCCACTACCGGTTATTTTTGCATTAATGGCATTTGTACCCCGGAAGTGCATCTTAAGCAGTTTATTCTGTTCGTTTGCCGGAATGCCTATTCCCGTATCTTTGACTTCCAGCTTCCATGAGTCTTTAGTCTCAGAAATAGATACGCTGACTATCCCATTTTCTGGAGTATATTTTAACGCATTGGATATCAGATTTTTTAAGATAGAATCCATCTTATCTTTATCAAACCATACATTCAGATAATTAAAGTCACTCTTATAAGTAAAATCAATATGCTTGATATTGGCATACGAACGAAAACTATTACATATCTCATTCATATACGTGTTCAGTTCATATTCTGAGATACGTAATTCGGAAGAATAAACATCGGCCCGTTCAAAGTTGATTAAATTAGTGCTCAACCGTAAAAGGGCATTCACATTTCTCAATGCCGTATTAATACGCTGCGAACCGATCTCTGTCAGTGTTTCTTCCTCAACAAACTCTTCCAAAGGAGCCTTTATCAGCGTAAGCGGAGTGCGGATGTCATGAGCTGTATTAATAAAGAAATGTGTTTTCTCATCCGATATCTTTTTCTGCTTTTTCAGAATCATTATCCGGAAAGCAATGCTGAAAACAAAGACGATCAGAAGCATATATATGAATATAGCCCAGCCATTTAGCCATACAGGTTGCGATATGATAATTCCAACTTGCCGTTCTTCGAAAACGATACTAGGTTCTTCCTTCGATATGGCACGTACATAAAGTTTATATTTGCCGGGACTTAAATTGGTAAAACGAATTAAACTATTGCCACTCAGTTGTACCCATTCATTATAAGAAGAGCCTTCCAACCTCCAATAATAAACTGAATGAGAAGGAAAATCATAGTTGATGGAAGAAACACGAAACGAAAAGGTATTCTCACCATATTTAAGTCTCAACACATCAGTCTTATCAATATCTTTCTCTAAAGGAGAATCTTTTTCTCCCGGATAAATCGGTTGATAGGAAATATGAAAATCGCTGAATATCATTTTCGAATATTCATAATCCGGCAACTTTATACCTGCCGGAAATTCAACTGCCCCATCAACACTGCCAAAAACAAAATTATTATTTTTACGTAACGCACCGGAAGTTGCATTAAAACAAGCAGACATCATTCCCTGTTCGCGACTCCAGTTATGAAATGATCTCTTTTCTATAGAAAAGCTGGTAATTCCATTTTCCGTACTCATCATTATCTGTCCGTTCATTTCCGGAAGAATCGTATAAATACTGTTAGATACAAGTGCCGAATTATCAGCGTAATAGTGTTCAAAACTCATGTTTCCAGGATCATATATAAGTACTCCCGAGCCGTTTGTACCGATATACAGTAATCCGTCATTGGCCTGATAAAGAGTATTGATATATGTTGACTCCACAGGCATTAATATATACTGATATTCACCGGAATTCCGGTTAAGCAGAAAAAGTCCAGTAGCTGTCCCCACCCACATGAAATTAGTATCTTTTTCTTCAATCGCCGTAACAGTATTGACTCCGGGATACAACCGGACAGTATTTTTTCTAGGATCAATACATTTTAGATTGTAATACCCTCCCGACCATATATATCCTTTTGAATCTTTAATCATATCCCTGATATACTTATCCGGACGTATGTTGACAGAGCTAAGAAGAAAAGGCGAAAAGTACTCTACAGACAATGTTTTCTTGTTAATCTTATAAATACCCGACGTATATCCTCCTGCCCAGATAACACCTGGAGAAACTTCGCATAAAGTAATGAAAATATGGTTCTTATCTTTCAGCTGCTTATCGTAAGAACTCAGAAAAGAATGCCATTGACCGGTTTTTGAATCCTGAAAACTTATCCCATTGCTGGTTCCAAACCATAAATCTCCTTCACTATCTTCAATAACCGCATGTACCTGATCATTGACGATAGACTGCTTATTACCGATAGAATGCTTTATCCAACGATAATTCTTATAACGGAAATCGACTACTGTGATTCCTGCCGGGTAATTGGCAAGCCAGATTCTTTTTTCTTCATCAATATAAATATCGGTAATATTATTTCCATTCATCTCATTATAACTTTCGTAGTTTGCCACAATGAACGGAGAGGTATTACAAGTATTTACATCAATTTTGTGTACTCCCATTCCTTCCGTAGCAACCAATAGTTCCTTTTGATTCAACGGCCTGATATGAGTAATACTCACATCACCCAGCTTCGTATCTGATTTGATAATTTGATGAGCAGACATATCATAGGCAAAAGTACCATCACTAAAAGTTCCTACAAAAAGTCTGTGAAACTGAGGATGGAAATAGAGACCGTTAATTTGCGTATAGACATGATCAAGCACATCTAAAGGAATGACTTTCAAAGCTTCGTTTTCAAACTGAGTATACCGAACCCCCATTTCTGTTGCTATAAAGAAATGAGTGTCATCAGCCTGTTCTACTACCGTAATATTATCTTCCAACAAATTAGGAAGCCGCATAACCTGAGTAGTCTTAGTATTATACAACAAAATAGAATCTTTGCCGCATAACCATAAATTGTTGTTACGGTCCAAATAACCGTAACTGATGGCATCAGTGACTTTTGGTGACTTATAGACCATTGTAAAACGATCATACTTTTCTTCATACTGGAAAATACGTCCTTTTTTTCCAATGACCCATATCCCGCCTTCTTTATCAGCATATAGCCATCCGAGATGTATTTCGGAACTCAATTGTTTGCTTTCTTCGATAAGTTTATAGTGCTTTATATCCTTACCGTTATATCGGTCCATACCCTCATTAGTAAGAAACCACATATATCCTTGGTGATCCTTCTGAATATTGTATATTCTCCGATTGCTCAAACCATCCTCTACTCCAATATGTTTGTATGTTTGTCCATATGCCATTAACGGCAGTAATAATAAAAATAGTATAATATTCCTCATATAAATAGTTGTATTTAAAGTAGTACTATGGTCTATCTCCAAATAATAGTTAACAAAATAAATAAAAAAGGACGAGATAATCAAGTAAAATGTTCAACAAAACATTTTTATTTCCATAGTTAATTATTCGTTGGTTGAAATATTATACTTTTGAGCGATATCAGTTTAAAATATGCAACTAAAATACTACTTTCAGCTGAGTTTCTTTTTATATACCCATGCACTTAATATAAAATAGATAACTGCCTGAATCCATAAAGTAATATATTCGGGTCGGATATCAGCCATACTTGCTCCCATTGAGTTCAACTTCACAAAGGCGAGTGTAGCAGGTGCTGCCGGAAAAATATAATGAGCAGCTTTCCAATACCAAGGCATCAGCTCCATCGGATAGGAAACACCGGAAAGAAAAATCAGTCCTACCGAGAAAAAGGCAATCATAAGCAATGGTGCTTCCGAATCAGTGAAATATCGGGAGGCTGCCAGCCCCAGAAAAGAGGTTGCCAGCAAGTAGGGGATCATCATCAATACAATATACAATCCGTTTCCAATATTGGGAATACTAAAGAAATGAGGAAGCAACCCTAATAGAAAGAATGAAAAAACAGCATACAAACTACAGTAGACAAACGTTTTCCCTGATACAATACGTATAGCGACTGCCCAGCTTTTTCCGAAGGGAGTATAAGCAAGGATGCCTTTTGTCATATGCTCTTCTCCGGTCACCATACCAATGACCATCAGTAATGTCTGAAAAATGATAATGACCATAACGGCCGGAATCAGATAAGATCCATATCCTTCCGTATAGTTATAGAGTGCGGTTCCCGCTACATTTACAGGCTGCGCCATAGCTACCGCCAATAATCCCTGAGGAGGCAGAAAGACTGCTCCGTCCGGACGATATTTGTCATTGATAGCCAGCATCACACGTGAAGAAGCTCCTTGTAAGGCTTCAAAATAGAGGAAAGCATCGGTAGTGGCATACAGAGAAAACACGGCTTCATCTCCACGAAATACCCGTTCCTCAAAATCATGAGGGAGATATAAAATACCTTGTACTTTTCCAGCTTTCATCCATTCCTTAGCTTCGTGATAATCCATAGCCTGATCATAAATTTCCGCTTGAGGCGTAGCATCCAGCCATCGAATGAAGTTACGGCTCAACTCGCTATGTGAGTTATCGACTACGGCAACCGGGACATCCGTCACAATATTGGGGGCATACATATAATTATAGAGCAATCCGTACACGAAGATTCCACCCATCAATACCAGTAATACAGCATAGCTGGTACTGATAGCCAGATATTCACGTCGGATGATGAACGATAACTGTTGTAACTTATTTAATTTTTTCATATTTATGACTTTCTATGGCACGTTTCAGATGAGGAAGTAACACTAAAGCCAGCAACGGAAAGATACATAGTATCACAGCCGATGGCCAAAGGTGAATAAAACCACTCCCCCCGTAGAGCATATTTTGCATCATTTCCGTGAAATGCCGGACAGGGAAAAGATAGGAAGCATCTCGTACCAAAGGATACATATTGGGCACCGGAAAAGTGACACCGGACAAAGTAGCTCCCAAAGAGCCGACCATGGAAACAATACTTATGATCAGAGAGATAGCCGGAAATAGTGAAAACAGGAATAATCCCAATGCCTGTGTTGCCACGACAAAAAGCGCTGTCAGCATATTCATCAATAACCAGCTTCCTTGAAAAGGAATATGCAGAATGCCGAACATCACATAATTTGCCAGCCATCCTATCAGAATAAAGATAATGGTGTAGGGGAGTAGTTTTCCTAAAACAGCCGTTACCATATTTCCTTTGGCAACAAACAGCCATTCATCGGCAGTGCGAAATTTAATCTCAATTCCGACTGCATATACAGTAATGAGTAAAATCAATACCTGAAACAAGACGAAGAAAAACGGTTGGCTCAGATAAACCGAATAATCCAGACTCGGATTGTATATAGGGTGATTGCTGGCTTGTACGGGCAACAGGAATGTAGTGATCTTGTCTTGTTCCACTCCGAGAGCGACAGCTTGCATCACAATGGGAGAGAGCGACACAGGAGCCAGCGACGTTTCGAAAGCAGCCATCAATTCGCCACCTACCGAAAGCAACGCATAATGATAATAATAGGAGAGAGTCGCATTCTTTCCCGAAATAGCATCTTGCTCAAATTTGGGAGGAATGGAGAGATAGCCATAAATTTCCTTCTTCTGTACGGCCTTTCGGGCAGCTTCCTCATTCACAAAATGCCTTGTCACTTTAAATGTTGGCACAGCAGATATATTTCGGGCGATTGCCCGTGAAGAGGCAGTATTGTCCTGATCGACAATACCGATGGGAATGTTTTCCATCTGCCCGTTGCCGAAGATTGTTGCCATGAAGAAAAGGGTAAATAGCGGCAGGATGATACACACACCCAGATAAAGGCGTCGTGAAGTCATCCGTCGCCACTCCCTGAGCAGCACGGAACGAAAAGGAGAATATGTTTGTGATGAACTCATTCTATCATTCATTTAATGTCAGTAATACGGACATACCGGGGCGCAGGTCATCCACTTTCTGAGTGGGACGGGCATGAATCTCGAAGGTTCGTAAGTCATAACTTCCCGTCTGTTTCGTTGATTTCCAAGTAGCAAAACTTCCTAACGGACTGATATAATAGATTTTAAACTCAATACCTTTTTTATCGATGGCAGGTACATCCGCAACAAAGGTGCCCTCCATCTTAAATTGTGGCATCAAGTCCTCACGCACATTGAGAACTACATGAATATCGTCCATGACAACCAGGTTCATAATAGGAGTTCCCGGCGCAACCAATTCCCCACGTTTAGGAAAGATGGTAGCTATCTGACCGTTTTCGGGTGCTGTCAGCCGAGCATCGACCAATAGTGCCGAAACTTCTTCCACCGTACTTCTGGCAGCATTCACCATACTGGCGGCAGATTCTTTATCTTCTTTCTGTGCACCGTCTACCGCCATCTGATATTGTTCATAGGCTGCCCGTTCGGCTGCAACAGCAGCTTTATACATAGCTTCCACTTCATCTTTCCGCTGGGAAGTGACAACACTGTCTTTATATAAGGTAAGAATACGGTTATAAGTTGTTTTAGCCAGCGTAAGATCACTTTTTGTTTTGTTCCATAGTTGCAGCGCGGTAGCAACAATCTGTCGGCGGGTACCGGCATCTATTTTCTTGTTCTGCTGCACGGCTACTTGCTCCAATGCATTCACCTGCTGATACTTGGCATGTATTTCGGGGCTGTTGATCACAACAAGAGTATCTCCTTGACGTACCCAGTCACCTTCCTGAACCAAAAAGGTATCGATACGTCCGGGAAGTTTCCCGCTAATACGGATTTCTGTCGCTTCTGCCTGCCCTTGCAGGACGAGCGGTTGTTTGTGCATCAATATTATTCCCAGAGCAGTAAAAATACCGACTGCCAGCATAATAATGACGAATGCCCATGAAAGGGTTCTACTAGTTGGTTTCATTGTTTGTTACGGTTTAGGTTGATAGTTTACAAATTGTTCCGGTGTGCCGCAGAGTGAAAGAAGATTCATCAATGCCACATCATATTCATAATATGCTGCCAGACGAGCCACTTTTACGTTGGCAAGCATAGTTTCAGCATCAATCACTTCGGTAGAAGTTGCCATCCCTTCAGTAAAGGATTTCTTTCGGATACGTACCAGTTCTTCACTCAGTTCGATGGTCGCATTCAGCGCTTTTACGTTATCCTGAGCTTTCTCCAATTGTGTATAGAGTTTATCCACTCCGACAGCAAGATCATCGCGTGCTTTCATTTTCCCTAAAGCCAGCGTTTGCTGGGTTAGCTTTGATTGCCGGATCTTCTTTTCCCGATCCAGTCCGTCAAAGAGATTCCATGTAAAACCGATTCCCACCATGGTACGCGGCAGTAAATTGCTTTGAATGCCATGCGAATAGAGGGTCTGTTTTCCAAAAAGGGCTATATTCGGCAAGTATCCGCTTTGGGCAATCCGTACTTCCTGCTTGGCGATATGTTCTTGCAGCTGCAGTTGATTAAGCATATAGTTTCCACTATTGACCGACATATCAAAAAGCATTTTGGGTGGTAACGAATCATTCATGAAAAGGGGAGAAGTAGGAACGATATTCTCATCCGTATCTTTTTTATTCAACAAAACTTTCAAGGCACTTTGCACCACTGTTTCTTCCTTTCGTGCAGCTTCCAATGCCCGTTTTGCTTCATCCATATTCACTTGGGCAAACAGTCGTCCTGCTTTGTCTATCATTCCGGCAGCTTCCAGTTTCAAAGCATTTTCATAATGCTTTTGCAGACCTTTATAAGTTTCTTCACGTACCGCTACGACCTGTTGCGCCAGTCGCAGACCATAATAACTTTCTGCCAACAGGTTTTGCTGGCTTGCAGCAGTCTGTGCACGATTCTCTCGCGCCAGATCCACCATTGTCCGACCAATATTTGTTGCACGAAATCTTTTTCCTCCGGAAAAGAGCACCCATTCTGCTGACAGATCAACAGTCGTCAAGTTTCTCGGAGTTAGTGGAAAGACAAGAGTATTGGCTCCTATTTTATCCAGAATAGCTGAGATTATCTGGTCATCCGGAATAATGGAATGTACAAAGTCTTTTGCCGGATCAGTAAACTGAGACAGTGGCTGCTTCACTTCTATCTTCTCGGACATATGCACAAATGCACCTGTAGACTGCAAGGTAGGATACCAAAAAGCATTGAGCTTGTCACGTTCTGCCTTGGCAATCTCTATCCCTTTATCAGCTATCTTCAAACTCTGATTTCCCTGATTAAGCAGGTGCAACGATTCTTCGAAACTTAGCGGTGTCTGTGCATTTGTCCGAATGACGAAAAAACACAAAGCCCATAGTACAAAAAGTATCTTATTTTTTTTCATGCTGGTTAGGTTAAATCTAAAATTGAGACTTTCTAACAGATGAGAGGACGGGTTTGTTCACTTTAACAAACAGAGAAAGAATCTTAAAAAAATGTTCTATATTTAAGATTAGACAAAGAATAGCTCCGTACATGTTTCATCAAACAGCAGAAATAATGTATAAAAGCATGTAACAATATGCAGAATTTCAACACGTTTTTGCATATATATTATCGGATTATACAGAAAAAGAACGTTATTTGAGCTATTTCCTTTTAAAGGAACGACTCCTTGGTTTTAAACCAACGGGACATTGGTCGGTGAGGAACGTTCTGCTCCCTTAAAAGGAATGAATAAAACACAAGTGAAACAGGTTATTTGTTCCGGATACGACTAATATCTCAATCATTTCAATCTTTCAGATTGATTCAGTTAGCAATCATTCGATTAACTTATCGTTAGTATAAGCAGATAAAACCACATATATTGACAAGAAGTAAGTCCAATAATATTAAGTTCTGAAAATATCTGATTAGAAATCCAGAGGATTTTATCGAATCATTTTATTTCTATCTGTATATTTTAAATTGTACAGCAATCGAATATACGATTTTTCATATCCGATTCTTTTTTTCATCTGGAATAGAAATTATAATATAGATTTTCCTCTACTAAAATTTGAAGAAATTTATTTGAGATATAAAAATTATGTTTACCTTTGCATCACCATTTCATAAGGCTTTTATGAAAGATACAAGTAATGCGGTAGTAGCTCAGTTGGTAGAGCATTAGCTTCCCAAGCTAAGGGTCACGAGTTCGAGTCTCGCTTACCGCTCCACTGAAAATCAAGCACTTACAATAAAAGTAAGTGCTTTTTTCATGCCCTTTCATAAATTAAAATCCCGTTTTAGAGGCATTTTTGAGGTTATTTACTATATTTGCATTGCAAATTAATTGCAAATTTCTATAGGCTTTTGCAATCAATTTAATTTGCCTCATCAAAAAACACAAGCAATCATATGGCAACAATTAAATTTTATTTAGACACACGTAGAGAAAAGAAGGACGGTCTATTTCCGCTAAAACTAAACGTCCATAACAAAGGAACCTTCTTTCTCTCTACAGGCTATTCTGCTACACAAGAAAAATGGAATGGGACTGAATTCACCAATAAAGAAGCTAATTATAAAACAAAGAATGCAGCATTGCGCAGAATGCTAAACGATATGGAGAATGCTATCTTTCGTCTTGAAATGGATGGAAAGTCAAAAGAAACATCCGACAAATCTCTTAAGGCTATTCTCGAAAAATATCTGCCAGGATACGTACAAGAAAAAACTAAATTCTTCACGGACTACATGACTGATTTTATAAACCTGAAAGATAAACCGGGAACGAAGACAGTATATACAAGCACCCTCAATAAAATCATTGAATTCGATAGAACTTGTACATTTGATACAATGGATATCGATTGGATGAGGCGTTTTGAAAAACACATGAAAGACTCCGGCATGAAAGTTAATGCCTATGCCTTACATTTACGTAATATACGAGCAGTTTTTAACTATGCCATTGACGAAGAGATAACAACGCTCTATCCGTTCCGTAAATTCAAAATAAAGAAGGAGGAGACTGCTAAACGATCATTAACAGCGGAGCAGGTGGCACTGCTGCGTGACTATAAGTGCGAAGAATATCAGGAACGATACCGAGACATATTTATGTTAATGCTGTATCTAATTGGTATTAACGCAGTTGACCTATTTAATTTAAAGCAAATAATTAACGGAAGAATAGAATATCATAGAGCCAAAACATCTAAGTTATATTCAATAAAAGTAGAACCGGAGGCTATGAAGATCATTGAAAAATACAGAGGTAAAGACTGGCTGATCAATATTCTGGATGAGTATGGAAATTACAAAGACTTTCTTCATCGCATGGGAATTGGACTTAAACAAATAGGTCCCGTTATCCGTACCGGTTTAGGCGGGAAGAAAAACCGGGAGCCGATATTCCCGGAAATATCCAGCTATTGGGCCCGCCACACTTGGGCGACCATCGCTGCCGAACTAGATATACCCAAAGAAACGATTTCTGCTGCATTAGGGCATGAAATAGGATCAGAGGTAACATCAATCTATATTAATTTTGATCGAAAAAAGATAGATGATGCTAATCGAAAGGTTATTAATCGCCTAAACAATGCAAAAAGAAATTAAGATGAAAGGCAAGTATTAAACAGATACTTACCTTTCATCTTAATTTCTTATATCGTAAACTTTTCTACATAATCCTTTAAGTATACTCTAGTTTTCAGTATCTCAAATTTTCATTATATTTTATTTCGCAAATGATATTCTACTTTAGCTTTTACTTTTATTATATCGTTAGAAAAATTTCTTTCGCATAAAACATGCGAGCTTTCCATAAGAATCTCCCTCTATACTATATGGCGATTCATGAGCAATATCATTACTTTTTCCCAACTTACTAGTCCAATTCCCATCTCTTTTCTGCCTTGCAGCATGTGTACAATTATTATAAGAATCAACGTATAATGCTATTTTTGTATAGTCTTCTTCAAAATCTCCTGATTCACACAATTTATACCCTTTCAATTCAAAAGCTTTTATGTAAGCATCAAGAAGCGGACTTTGTTCAACTCCGTCAGGCCACCAATACCAAACTCCATCAAGCTTCTTTCCAGTAGCATCATATTGCATCCATCTATCATCGTAATGGTATGCCCACGCTATACAATTATAGTTTGGGGTTGAATAACTAGTTATGCGAAAGCCAGAATCGTGTACTAATGAAGGAAATAGTTCTATTATTTCTTCTCTTGTTAACTCAAACTTTCCACCCATAATTTACAAGCTTGTTCAATTGTCGTATTAGGATTGTTAGATATTTTTTTATTGTATATTAGGTTTAATGCCCAAACCAAAGGAGAAGGTTCCTCCTTTAACTTTTCTATTATAAATGGAGTTGCTTTCTTGCCCATTGCTATAATTTTCTTAAAATTCTCTTCTTCTATGATTTGATTTGAAAAAGAGTAAATTCGAGTTTTTCTTTCCCACTTCTGATAATAATCTTCAAAAATTTGTTTTAATGCAATATTTGAATAAATATCGCTGTTGGCATTTGAAAAATAATTTGAGGTATTAGGATTTGAAATCTCTGAATTGACATGAGATGACATATCTATATCATTATATGCAAAATTAAAAGCTGTTCCTGCTACAAAAGCAGAAAGAACTAAAGGTTTTAATCCTGTTATCGTGCTGAATTGCATAATTCTATAGTTTTGGTTGTAATATTTTCAAAAAATATAGTGTTTTTAATTTCTCTAAGTTTCTCCAAGCAAGCTTCTAGCAGACTCTCATCATAAATGAAATCGACAGAATCTAGCACATCTATATCTAACATATAAATCAATAGATCATCTGTCGGTTCTGTTGCATGATTTATTATGGCATATGTTCTTGTTTTGGGGACATCTATAATATATTTGAAAGAGTATTTCGCTATAGGAAAAGATAATTGTGATCTTGAAGAAATAGTCAAATTGAAATAGTCTAAAATCTGTTCTGCTGATGCTATCTCAAATCTATTAACAAATCGCATAGAAACTCTCTCAATGCTTATACCACAAAGCGTTGAAGAGAAATATTTTAAGACTTTTATCGATTTCTCTTTGAAAGTATTCCAATCACTGTACTCTTCTTCGTTAGAATAAGTGATACTCTCTGAATTAATCGTGATGTTCTCTTTCTTGTTTTCTGAAAAGTAAGTTATTATATTTACTTTTGTATCTGCCTTGGCTTTAATCATTGATATGCCAGGGGCTGGAGTTCCACCTTCCAATCCTAAAATATTCGCATTATAGTTTATATTCCTATGCGGAAAATGTTTTTTTAATCCACCTTTTTTCTCAGCTTCATAAAATTTTGTAATGTCGAACTTCTCCAAAGCGTTGTATCTTATTTGAAAAACAGCAAGTACAACAGGTGAGTTCTTTAATGTTGGCCACATATCTGTTCCGTTATATTGGTTTATATCCATTGCTTTTGGTGTGCAAAATTAATAATAATAATTATAATCTAATATTTTCAATGTATTATTTTACATTATTGAGGTTAAGATTTCATATATAACACCCTATAGCCTTATACAGTTCTGTCTTTTTATTGTATTAACATTCAACGTTTATCCAAAGTATTGTTATAAATCCATTGTTTTCCATGACTTGTTCTATTTAATGCTCAGAGAATATCATTTGATACTTTTTTTCAGCATTGACAAATCAACAGAATCTATCCCTAATGCTTTTAACTCACATTTATAAATGGTATTTATTTCATTCTGGGCCTTAGATATGTTATATTCCGTATGATAACAGGCGGAGCTTATGAAATATTCATTTTTTGAAATAACTTCAAATAGTAATTCTTTTGCTTTCTCTTTATTTCCAGATAACAAAAAAGAGTAAAATCTAGATTTGAACTCTTCCCCTGATGGGGCGATTCGTTTCTTTATTACTGAAATATTATGAGCCATAACAAAGAAAACTATCATCATTATTAATTGCACAATACCTATTATGATGATGAAAGTAGCGAAAGTTGATTCTGCCATGATATTATATTTTAAGTTTAACAAAAACGATCAATCCTAGTATTACGCATAACATTAATTATATGCATTCATTAATGCTTCTGCTTCTGCCGCCAATGCTTCTACTGCAGCAATACTATCCGCTTTTCGTATTTCATCTGCTACTTCTATAGTGATGTTATTTTTATGCACTAACCCCATTCTTTCTAAATCTGAATTTAAATCATTTGTAAATATATTATCTGAAATTAGAAGTGACTTATACATAGAAGGCTCAACTATAAAAGAAGCTGGTTGATCTACGTTTGTTTTTTTATAGTTTAAATGAAAATTTTCCAACTTAATTGAATCATTATCATCTATGTAGATTCTATAGATATAGTAACCTTTCAGTTCAGCATCAGCACTGCCTACTTGGCTATACTCTATTCGTCTTCCATTTACTGGATAGTCTTTCTCAATCAAAGAGATAGCTACCTCCTTTACTGATAGTTGTTTATTGTTTGTGCAAGAAAATAGAATACTAACTCCTAAAAAAAATGATGCTACAAATAATAGTTGTTTCATGTGTGTGTATTTTATAAGTTAAACGTTTATTACCAACCTCTTTCATTTAATATTTTAATCACCTTCCAAACGCTTGCGATCATGCTCTTAGGCAACTCTTCTTCTGGATATTTATCATTATGTGATTTGCATAATATGTAGTTTTTAGAATCTTCAGGGTACTTTTGAACCTCCTTTAATATTCTCCTGCCATCTGTAAGGAGAAGAACGAATATATTTCCATACCCAAAGTATTCTCTCCATTGTGGGATTTGACGTATAAGTACTCTGCTCCCGGGAGGGCATGTCGGTGACATGCTTTCTCCGGATACAGTCAAAGCGACATCTCCCTCCAATGCATCTGTAAATGGGATTAGCTGGTCTGCGTATTCACGGTCTCCTAGCACAACATTTGGACTATGAATACCTCCGACTGCATCAAGGTTAAGTAGAGGGACCAGTTTATAGTTAATTGCATTATTGTTATTTGGTGGTGTTGAAATAGTTGAGGCTTCGGATTTAAGCATTTCTCCATTACCAGTAATGAGCCAGTCAAGATTTAAATCAGGGCAAGCTATAGCTATTTTCTCTATAGAATTTGCACTAAATCCAGACTTTTGGGATATAGCTCCTCTAGATAGTCCAGCTGATTCTTCAAAAGAAGTTTGTCCAATCCCTTTTATCTTTAGGTACTCTATAAATCGTTCTTTAGTTGTCATATTTGCTTTTACTGTTATTTTGAAGTATATTTGTATCGAATTAATTTATTAACCTTGTAAAGCTTACTTTTATGAGTAACTTCAAATTTTTTATGCTGCTTTTTATTCTATCAATTATAGCATTTTCCTTGCTAAATATAATGGTGATGCTTAAAGAGATTACTGGTTATTTGGAAATTCTCTTTTGAGTCTATTTTCGATAATAGCTGCAGCTTTATCATAATCTGCTATACCCCAATAACTAGTTTTACATATAGGACAATCACTACCATATTGATTTAGTCTGGCACCGTCTTTAGGACAACATGGATGTAAGTCTAATATAGTCCAGCCATTATAGGTTTTCGACCAACTCCATTCCCATGGTATTTTATCCACTACTTCTCTTTTGTATGACAGGAATTCCGGCAGTTGTAATTCTTCTTTTTTTATGCCTGCTTCTGCTTGGTTTATTTTGATATTATCGATAATAAAGCGAAAGATTAGCATTACGGCTATAAAAATAAGAATCCACCATAACTCAATCTTAATAGTCATTAATCCTATAAATTTATCCCATAACCAACATACCCCATTCCATATTGCCCCAGATATAGGATATTCTTTGGTGTTTTCTACTATTAGCCCTCCTATAACAGTGGTTGCTAATCCTGCTATCCAAGGCCATATAGTCTTCATTGTTTTAATCCCCTTGCTCATGTGTATAGTTAATAAAAGTTTAATTACTGTTATTTTAAAGTATAATATTTGGTTTACTTTAAAATAACAGTAATCTTTGCATTCGTAATTCAGTTCACAATAAAACAAACGGATACAAAAAAGGGCTGTTAGAGAAGCGTCCCTAATCCTATCTCTGTTTATTTCGTCGTTTGCAAAGATAGGCAGTCCTTTTCAATTATCCAATGATATGTGAATGTTTTACGACACACAAAACGGTTTCGTGGCTGTTACCGGAAAAACGATATTTGAAAAAGCTCTATTCGAGTAGTTATCTAACAGCCACATTAAGATAATGAAAGAATAGGGCTTTCTTCTTTTAGGAGGAAGAAAAGGATATGGAAGAAGTTAACAAACAAGTAGAAAAAGTCCCAATCAGACCTATCATCAGAAATCTGAAAGTAGATGAATCCCACACTTATCCTGCATCAAGGATGTGTGTTGTAAAATCTGTATGTTCTCAAGTATCAGTAATGGAGAACAAAGTCTTTAAGACTAAGCTAGAGAAACCGATGTTTCATGTAACACGAGTAAAGTAGGGAGGAGAGTATATGAAAGATCGGAAAGATAGTAAGGAAACAATAATTAGCTTGATTAGAAGTATTAATCAGCAAAAGAGAGAATTAGTTAAGAAGTCATCTGAATTAGCTCTCGAAGATTTATTAGATGCACAAATTAAAGCGGGTTTTAGAGACTACATAGATGTGCGTTTAAATGGTAATACTAACGAAATAGATATAGCAAATATGATAATATCTTTACTAGACGATGTAAAACCAACGCAATTAGAATTTGGAGGTTGTTCACACGGCTTTACCATAAGGGATATTTCAGGTGCGGATATGCGTAAAATTCTAAGAATAGTGGCAATTCCTATATTACAAGAAATCAAAGAAAAGCTATGACAGAAGAATTAAGGAAAGCGAAAAGCCTGTCTTGTAGAATCGAAGTACTAAAAGAGGCTATTTACATGATCGAGAAAAAAGGAGCCTATATAAGTAGTGTAATAATGGAGTTAACCGCAGGGGATTGGAAGTCGATGCTTGTAGGGCTCCTTCCTTTAAAATATAAGAAAGAAGAAATTAATGACGCAATCCTGAAAGCTTGTTCTAACGAACTTAAGAGACTAGAAGAAGAATTTGACAATTTATAAACTAAGGAGAACCAACAATGAAAACATTTGAAGAACTAAAACAACTGCTCCTTGATAGAGCGAAAGAAGCCGGAGCATGTCTCAAGGTAGAGCTGATTCATCGGTTAGAGAGTTTTGTTTAGGGCAAACTCCGCTTAATCAAAGCATAGAATACCGCATTAAAACAGCTGAGATCATGCGTAAATACATAACTACAGGAAAAATACCCAATAAGGAGGAATAACTATGAATGCACTAATAAGATTTTATCTAAATTACATTCCCGCTTAAAATGTTTTTTGCAGGTTATTGACCGTTGATAAATGTAATTTTAGAACACATTGTAATTCAGTCTTTTACAATGCAAAATAATAAAATAAATTTGTATGAAAAATAAAGAAAAAACAGAGAATACAGTTATAAGCAATAACTCATTCTCAGCAATTGAAAAGGTCGTTGAAGTTCAGCTTTTGAAATTTGCAACGGGTAAGGAATTATGGATTCATTCAGAAGAAGATGGAGAAATAACCTTGAATATGGATGAAGCTCAAAAATTACGTAATTATTTAAATAGTCTTGATTTAAAATAGAAACTATGGGACGCACTAAATTACAAGCAAAAGTAGAACCAGCTCCCAAACGCTGGTTAAATAAGCAGGAAGCAATGGCTTATCTAGGAGTAGGAGAGGACTACCTTTCAAAGCTAAGGAATGAGGCTAAAGTATCTTTCTCACAAGAAGGAAGAATGATATGGTATGAACTTGCAAGTCTTGATCGATTCGTACTTAGGAATAAAGTCATATAACGGTAAAGTAATGAAAGTTCTACCCCTAACATTTATATGGTGCATATCCTTCGTAACAATGGGATTCACCTGTCTAAAACTGGAAGCCTTATTTTGGATTTCCCTGTTTATCCTTTCTCTATGCTCCATATATATGAGTAAACATAGGAAAAGGCTTGAACGAGAAATCGATGAACTGTTCGGAGATAATTAACGATGAAAGGCAACTCTTTAGAATCCGAACTGGAAGAATGCGGGAAACGTGCTGAGGCTATATTAAATCGATTGACCTCTCCACAACTCTCTGCATCAGAATACGATCAGCTACTCGCTGAATACAACAGCGAATTACTGAGATACAATAAGATTGAAACTGAGCTACTACTCGTAGGCATTCCGCCAAGTAAGCGCACAATGCAACAAGAAAAGATACTACGGGAAAGAATGAGAAACTAAAATCATGAAACCAAAAAAAAGTTTAGTGGATGCTGCCGTTAAAGATGGTAGCATGGACAGATTGAATATGCTGTTATCTGCTGCTCATTTATTGAACTGCGAAGCAAACAGCTTAATAGAAGAGGCCGCCGACGTAATGAGAGCAAAAGGCTTGTTACTTGGAGACCTGAAGAAATTACATAATGACTTCCTTAAATGCGCAGACCGGTACCTCAAAGAGTTCTCTACCCTTGTAGTCAATGATCAATCCAAGATGGACATGTTTGAAGACCTGCAGAGTTTTGATACAGCATTTAGAACCTGGGCAAAGGTCCCTGTCGAGTGGGAGCCTAAAGTATTAACTGAGGATAAAGCCTCATAATTAAGTACACATGGATACAGTTTTTGAACAAGTAATAAAATCTCATCTGGACGAAAGATCACACACAGATGAGCTGTTTGCCACGAAATACTCCAATCCGAAGAAGAGTATAAAAGAATGCTGCGACTATATCGATAGCCAGGCTCGTAAAGCTGCCGGCAAAGAAAATAGAGTGAGAATCCCCGATTCTGTTGTCTTTGGATGGGCCATCCATTACTACGACGAAGAAAACATCAAAGTAAGCAGCCACCCCATCTGCCGGGCATCCTCTCCTGTACAGCAGCAAAAGAAGAAACCAACCTCTCCCAAAGAACCTTCTTTGGTACCGGTACATGAATCATCTGCCTCTCCCAAAAAGGAACGCAGCAAACGTAACAAGGTAATTGAGAAAGAATCACCATTTGTCCAACTGTCATTATTCGAAGAATCATGAAGCCGAAAACAGAGTTACAAAAGCAGATAGTCAAACTCAGCGGAAAACTCCCCGCATTGACTGAAAAACAAAGAAGATGGGGAATTATGAATGCGATGGACCATGTAGGGCTGCGCCTAAAAAAAGGTCTGATAACCTGCACCCACTGTGGAAATATCTTCTATGACCTCATGAAGTTGGAAGATGGAGAAATGGATATCTGTCCGAATTGTGGCACCCATCTGAAGATTGAGACCACCACCCGTAAATCATGCCGGGATAATGAATACTTTAATATCATCACCACCTGTCATGGTTTTCAGGTCTTTAGGTATTTCTATATCAGAAAAGAGTTCCATTCCGGAAAGGAGGCATCGTATTGTATAAGGGAAGTCGTCCAGAACTGGATGTCTGCCGACGGGAAATTCAAAACAATGGCCCTGCTTGCAAACATGCACTCGTATTATCGCGATGCATGGTGTCTTGGCACCGACCTTGAAATAAGAGCGAACGACAAAGAGGCTTATCACATCGGCTGTGATGCTTGTTATCCTGTATGTCGTTATCTGCCGGCATGGAAAAAATACGGATTCAAAGGAAAGGTGCATAGTATATACGCTTTTGACTTCTTCCGTCTGATCAGCACGGACAGTACTGCTGAAACCCTCCTGAAAGCCGGACAGTATGATTTGCTTAGAATGTTTTGTGCAGGCAAGGGATATGAAATAAAAAGGACATGGCCTACAATCAAAATCTGTATGCGTAACAACTATGTGGTAAAGGATGCCTCCATGTGGTTTGACTACCTTGATCTCCTGGGAGATGAAGGCAAGGATCTCCGTAACGCTCACTATGTCTGTCCTGATAATCTGAATTCCGCTCATGACTTTTATATGGAAAGGAAACGCAGAAAAGAAGAAAAGGAACGTCGTCAGCGTGATATGAAACAAATGGAGGCACTGAAAAAATACGAGAAGGAGTATGAGAAGCTCAAATCGAGATTCTTTGATCTAAATATTTCTGATGGTAGCATCATCATTGTCCCTTTAAAAAGTCTCGATGAGTTCAGGCAGGAAGGTCAAATCATGCATCACTGCGTATTCACGAACAACTATTTCAGAAAAAAGGACTCTTTAATCCTCTCTGCCCGCATCGGTGAAAAGCATATCGAAACCATCGAGATAGATCTGAGTAAGTTTCAAGTGATCCAATCCCGTGGTGTCTGCAACAGCAATACGGACTATCATGACCGTATCATCAAACTTATTAATAAGAATATGAACTTGATCCGTAATAAACTGACGGCTTGAGCATAAAAACAATAGAGAAATGAATAATAAATGGAAAAACATATTCAGCGCATTTATAGCTTGTATGATTGCTTATTTGTGTGGAGTGTCAGAAACTGATTCGTGGTATATAATCAAGAATACCCCTTCGGAGGACGTGAATGTAATTGGCACTATGCTCTTCGTTTTTGTTGTCTCCTTTGTGGTTTGTGGATTTTTTATTTCAATGTTAGACTGTGATTAACTAATAATGAATTAGAAGATTATGATTAAATGGATTAAGAAAGTATTTGGTATTGCCGAATTGATAGATGAACGAAAGAAAACCAACGAATTGCTTAAAATGATATTGGATGAAAATAAAAGAGTGGCAAATGCGGTAGAAGCATATAATCGCAGATATCATATAAACTATTAATATATAGAGAGAATGAACATGAAAAGAATTTATAAAATACCAGAACACAGCCGGTACATAACAGTTGAGGCAACCGAAGAAGGAATAACAACAATATTTGAGCCGGATGACACGGGAGCCTTTATATGCGAGATAACAGAGGAACTGGAGTATATTCCATCTAAGAATGAATTATCAATCTTTTGGGGAAATAGTAATTCAAAAATAGCCGTCATAGGAAAGCTGAGAGATATTCAACTTGATGAAGATGGATGCGTATTTGAAGCTAATACAGGCTTATGGTATGACCACGCTATCCGCTTCAGAAACTCTGAGCAATACGATAAAATCCTTGAAAGCAATGCCTTGTAAATCTACGAAGTCAAAGCTCAAAGACACGCTAGATAAGGTCTTTAGCGAATACATCCGCTTAAGAGACGTGAGAGAGAACGGAACATTTATATGTATCTCCTGCAATAATGGATTCCCCTACGAAGTAAGCGATTGTGGGCATTATATAAGCCGGGAACACATGTCTACCAGGTTCAGTGAAGAGAATTGTAATGCTCAATGTATTACCTGTAATCGTCACAATAGCGGAAACATTGAAGGATACAGACGAGGACTTATAAGAAAATATGGAGAGTCAACAGTACTCTCTCTGGAATCTGCTAAATATCAGATCAACAAAATGTCCGAAGCTGACTATAGGGAAAAAATCTCCCATTATCGACAAGAGGTCAGACGATTGAAACTAGAGAAGGGATGGATCAATATAAAGGATTCCAAATAAACAACATATGGAACTATTAAAATTATGAATGTCATATATGTGTATTTAATCTTCCGAAAGAAAGGTTACGCATTCGGTTCATTGAGTGCTGTATTCGACTATCTGACTGAAGATGATGTAGGTATCAAGAAAACTACCCTGCTTCACCGGTCAGGCAAACTGCCATTAATCACCCGGAGAGCTATCATTAACAAGTTACCAATACTAAGAAAAAAGAGAAATGACAAAAAGGACTGATTCGAAAATAAAATGCGATTGCCGGTACTGTAAGCATGCCGGCCCCGTAGTGAATTTCATGGTTTCATGTTCAATTCATAATTGCAAGCGATCTGTAGGAATAAGGGTGTGCCCATACTTTGAAAAAGGATGTTCGACAAAATAACAATGAAGGCAACCATAGACATAGCCGACATTGATACGATTGTTCTCCGGAATTATCTGGAACAATGCACGGAAGGTGATGAAGTTTACTATAAATCGACATCATATGCCAACTTTGATGGTTGTTTTATTGAAATTCGGGGAAACCGTTTAAAATGCGCATGTTCAATATGCAAGCTCTACAGCAAGGGAAAGACCGGTAAACTTGACAATAGCCGTCCAATCACCTTCGCGATGTCTGTAAGGACCATAAAGGAACTTCTCCTGCGTCTATGCGTAAAGATCGAAAACGCAGTAGTGACTTACTATGAGATCGGAACAACAATGAAAATGATGCATTCGGCAGACTGCTATATCAAACAGATGGAAGAGATATTTGATCGGACCCTTTGGAATGATGCCAATTTTGATGACTATCGGCAGGCTACGACAAATAAAAGCAAGTATGTCCGCAAAGTTCTGAAGGTTTACGATAAAACATTCGAAGCCGGAGAGAAAGGCCGGAGAGTCGGAGACAACATCTTACGTATTGAAACGATGTACAGGCATCAATCCGTACCAATGCTTGAATTTATAGATTACTACTTCTTATCCAAAATAGGTCGAATATTCTATAAAGATTGGTCAGAGATACGCTTTGTAAGGGAATTATCTGCGTTGAAAGGCATAAAAATCTCCCAGCTTGACAAAGCCAGGGAGATTCACCGGATCGGAGTAACACGATACAAGGAGCATTATAAGCAGATGTATATAGACGAGAAGCTGACAAAAAAGCAATGGGAGACAATTCGAAATTTCGCTAACAACTGGTCGAAAGAATGCGATAAATACGTAGAAGAAACCGGTGAATTGGAGAAAGAATTTAAAGACAAGCTCCTGGCTAATTATCAGATAGGGATTTTTACGCCCATTCGTAAGAAAATATAAACCATTGATAATCAGACAATTATCCAATCATAAAGAAAGCACCATATGGTGCATGAATAATTAACTGGAAATCAATATATTACATTTAAAAAGATTCAAATTTAACAATTTACGGCAACTTGTCCTATACTGCCCGCAGGGCTGTTTGGTAACAAACATAAGAGGGCAGTTTAACTATAACTTAAAAATAAAATATGGATAAAATACATCAAGTATGCAGTGAATGCAAGCTATTCACCAACGAGGACTCATTCGGAGACGGGTGGTGTGAATTTCATCAGAAGGAAACATTCTGTGAAAACGGAGCTTGCGAGGATGGAATAGAAATAACCAATGAAAACACTTTTAAGAATGGGAAAGAAAAAGAAGATTTTGACTAAAAAAGTATATTCCCGGATCACACCGGAGAATTATAAACGATTGGAAACCATAGCCTCAAAATACGGATTCAAAAGCGTATATGAAATTGTACAAAGTTTGATACATTGTTTTCTCCGTGCATCGGACCCTGAGAATGATCCTCAAACAGAAGTCCTTCCTTACGATATAGAATGTATGTTTAATGAACTTTCTGAAGCTGAAAAGCATGTAGAATTTAACAAGCCAAAGCGTAGATGTTCTTGTAAATCAGTAAGCAATGAGTAGAAACAAAACATACATCAAATATATCAATTCCAAAGAATGGAAATCTTTGCGGATTAAAAAGCTCATTAATACCCCTATATGTGAATGCTGCGAAAAAGATGGGAGGATTACAGTAGCTACAGAAGTACATCATATAACACCTGTAGAATCAGTTGCATCAGCAACTCAGATGAAGCAGCTAATGTTTAATTATTCCAATCTAATGAGCGTATGCCATGCTTGCCATTCCGATATTCATCGAAAAATGTTTAGCCACTCCAAAGCCGCAATTAAAGCCAATAACAAAAGGATAACAGAGTCGTTTGTAGACAAGTTTCTAAAATAACAAAGAAAAGGGAATAGCAAATAACTATTCCCTTAATTGCCTTTGCACGGTTCACAGGCAAAGGCGGTGTCAGATAACAGTTGTATTAACCAACTGAAAGTGAACCGATTTTATTTCCAATATCCTTTAAGGCACGATTAAAGATTTCAAGTTCTTTCTCATTCAGAGTATATACTTGACCTCGGACTTTATACCCATTAATACGTTGATATAACCATGCTCGGCTCTTGCCAAAGTAGTTCTTTGCAATATACGACACGGGTATTAAGTCTACAATATCATTTATTTGTTCCCGTATTGTGAGCTTTCGTTCTATTGCTTTGACATTATTAGTGATAGTATCAAGAGCCTTATCTAAGTGCTTTCTAATGGCTTCTTTCTCTTCCGGCTTGGTGTATAAAGCCTTCATCTCGTACAAGTGTGCATCAAGTTCATCTCCATGCAAACTATCCATCTTTAACAAGTCTTCTTCTAATGTTCTCATATCATTATTTGAGTTATGCTCCTCCGAAGAGGAGCGATTACTACTTCTTTAATTTCTCTTTTCTTTCAAGGAGTTCTGATATTCTTTCGAGTATCGCATTAGTACGCTCTTCATCATCTTCTTTTCCAATCTCCAGTATAAGTACCTTGCGTTTCCATTCTCTAAGGTTTTGCTTCTCCTTCTCTATTTCGAACTCAATCTGTTCCAGTTCATTCAGTTCTCTCATGACTTTGTTTTAAAAGGTTAATACTTTGTTTATCTGACACTACAAAGATACATAATCATTTGTATATGTACAATAGAATGAGATATTATTAAATAGCTTGATCAAACAAATAGGGATTTCCCTATCATTACCCCGATTGTGAATATTAATTAAAATTAACTATTAATTCATACGAGGGGGTATCATTTTTTTACAGGCCCGTGCTACCCATTGAAACCCACGCCTTCCCTTCCGTGCACACGCGGTACAAATTATACCCGTGGGGGGTAATACGAAAGTGTCACCCATATACGTCAGAAAGCGCGTACATATAAAAAGACGCATGGAAATCTACGAAGATATAGAGAAAAAAATACGAAAAGCAATGAGAGAACAAGGGACTTATTCTAAGGCAATGGAAATTTCCATCTCTCTTGCTGCCGGCTCATATATGGCTTATCTGAAGGCCCGGGACGAAGTCTCCAAATTGGATAAGGTATGCATGACAAGAATCAGCCGCGAAAATAATGAGTATAAAGTGGTCAATCCCGAATTTTCCGTAATGCAGGATGCGGCCGAACAAACCCGCAAGGCATTGCGAGAGTTGCGTTTAACCCGTGCTACCATAGAAGCGGATGATGAAAACGATGAAGTAGACGAACTGATTAAAAAAGTCGAAAATGCTGGAAAAGAATGATCTCATACAGCTAAAGGTCCGGACACTTGAAAGATTACAGGAAGTCAATGTCGAGGATTATACGCTTGACCAAACGGATATCAGGTTGAAGGATTATGTGAAATCAGCGATAAGTCATCCTGACGATCATAATTTGTATGAGCTGTTATCTATCCTTCGCTTCTTTCGTTTGCTGGATGCGTATATTTTCAAACCAACAGAGGTCAAGAAGTTTATCGTATTCTACGAGAATCTAAAATTTTCGGGATTGAAAGGACGCGTAAAGTATCGTCTTACCCCAATTCAGGTATTTCAGTTTGCCAATATCCTTGGTTTTTACCGTACGCCCGAAAAAAGGCTTTGCAGGGACGCCCTATTATTCGTACCACGTAAGTATAGCAAAACGACATCGGTTGCTTCACTGGCAATATATGATTTACTGTTCGGTGATGCTAATGCGCAGGCATATGTAGCTGCAAATAGCTATGATCAGGCTCAGATATGTTTCGGAGAAATAAAGAATATTTTGAAGAGTCTTGATAAGCGGTTTAAAAACTTCAAAATAAACCGGGAACAGGTATTTAGCAAAAGGCGGGGAAGAACGTCTTTCGCCAGATGCCTTGCGTCGAATCCCGACAAGCTGGACGGACTCAATGCGTCCACCGTTATTCTTGATGAATTCAGCCAGGCGGATAGTGCCAAGCTGAAGAATGTCCTTACATCGTCTATGGGTGCCCGTGTCAATCCTATGACTATTGTTATCACAACAGCCAGCGATAAATTGGAAAGTCCGTTTGTGAATATGCTCAATTCATATAAGGCGGTACTCCGTGGAGAAGTAGAGAACGACTCCATCTTTGCGCATATCTTTGAACCGGATGTTAATGATGCCGAAGATGATCCGCACACTTGGGCAAAGGTACAGCCTCACCTGGGAATCACAGTACAGGCGGATTACTATGAGAATGAGTACAGGAAAGCCCAGATGACCGCAGAGGACATGCTTACTTTCAGAACCAAGCTGTTGAACCTGTTTGTGCAGGATGAGGCTAAAGTGTGGTTTACTTCCGGAGAAATAGAGGCTATGTGCAAAGACGACAATGATTTGAAAACACTGAAAAATCGTCCGGACGCGATGGTCGCAGTCGATTTGTCCGTTTGTGATGACTTTAGTTCTGTAAGCTATAACATTTACTTGCCTGAGATCAAGATGTTTCATATTCACAATGATTATTACTTCCCGCGTAAAATGCTGATATCTCATCCGAATCGTGAATTATACGAAAGATGGGCGGCAGACGGATATCTTCGATTATGTGACGGAAATGTGATAGATTACCGGATGATAGTAAATGACATCAATGCCCGCAACAGGGAAAGCGTACGGATACTTAATATAGGATATGACCCTTACAAAAGTATGGAATTCGTGAATATGATGGGTGCCAGTGGTGCAAAGAAAGTGCTCCAGCCAATAAAACAAACCTACGGGACATTTACCAGCCCGGTTGAAAGTTTCGAAATAGCAGCAAGGACCGGACGTGTTACCTTTAACTACAATCCGATCAACTGGTATTGCTTCGGTAATGCTGTCATTGACGAAGACAGGCTGGAGAATAGGAAGCCCATTAAAAAATCTCAGAATGCTAAAATAGACGGTGCTGTGACATCGGTAATGACCTTTTACTTATATAATAATTTCAGAAAATGAATAACAGCTTAAAGTTTTGGAAAAGAAAAACGGATACAGCACCCGTTGAAGAGCCTGTCAAGGAGAGAGGATACTTCGAATCTGTAGCTTCACCAGATGTAACAGTACGCAATATAGCTGCAAAAGCTCAGACAGTTGAAGGACCGGAAATGGCGATGAAGCTGGCGACCGTATATCGGTGCGTATCCATACTTAGCGGTAGTATTGCCTCCCTGCCTTTGCAGGTGAAAAGAAAGAAAAACGGCGTCTTCATGGTGGATGAGGCCAGTGAACTCAACTACCTGTTATCTGTTGCACCAAACAGCAGGCAGACTGCATATGAGATGATAAGAAACGCCATCATACAGACAGTAAATCTAGGGAACGCCTATATCTATCCGGACTGGTCGGAAGGAGAGCCGAAAAGTCTGACATTACTGAGTCCTGGCAGCGTTACTTATGATAAGTTTTTGAACTTCTATATCGTAAACGACCCCATTAACGGTATATATAAATCTCTTGAATGCGATGAAATTATTCATCTTCGCAATATAAGCCTGGATGGCGGATATACAGGAGAGAGTACAATCCGATATGCCTCCCGGATTATGAGTGTGGCGTACAGCGCAGACGAGAAGAGTCTTGATATGTTTCAGCCCGGCAGCACATATTCGGGATTTATCAGTGGTAACGACGATGATCAGACAACCGGATACGAACAATACAACGAAACCCAGCTGAAGGATGTTTCCGACCGTTTCCGGAAAGAATTGAGATCCGGTGAAAGAATCACATATCTTCCCGGACAATTAAGATTCAACCAGCTTTCCATGTCCCCTGCTGATATACAGCTGTTGGAGAAGCAAAAATTCTCTGTTTTAGACCTTTGTCGCTTTTATGGTGTCCACCCTGACAAAGCATTTGCCGGACAAAGTCAAAATTATAAAGCCAGCGAGATGAGTCAGGTGCAATATATGACTGATACCATCCAGCCTTATTTGCGGCAAATTGCAAATGAGTTCTTTGTGAAATTAATCCCCAGGAGTGTTGCCGCGAAATATCGCATTGAATTTGATCTGGAAGCATTCTATCAGACTGACTTGGAAACGATGGCATTAAACATGGAGAAGTGTATCCAGTATGGAATCTATACAGTGAATGAATACCGCCAAAAAAAAGGAATGCCGCCTGTGGATGGAGGAGATGTCGCAATGATTAGCTGCAACGTAGCTCCCATCAACAGTCCGAAAATAAACGGTGAAGTGTTAAATAATAGCAATAACGGAGATAAAAATGAGGAAAAACCGCAAGAAGTGCCACCCAAGAATAAGGAAACGTCAGCAGTATAAAAGGAACAAGCATGGAAAATTTGGAAATCAGAAGTTTTGGCGGTGAGGCATCTCCCAAATTGGTATCGGAAAGAACAATTGAGGGATATGCGGTAGTAGTTGGTCAAGAGAGCAAATATATGTATGATCCTGTATTGCGTAAATGCTTTATTGAAATCATAGAGGCAGGAGCTGTTGACGAGCAACTGATCAAACGCAGTGATATCAGAGCGCTTCTGGAACATAACAGAGAAAGACTCCTCGCTCGGAGTGGCATGGGAAGCGGATCGCTGAGACTCCACTTGGATAATTACGGTTTGGGGTATGCTTTGGACGCTCCTGATACTCCTGATGGAAAATTTGCCGTTGAAATGGTGAAAAGAGGAGATTTGTTCGGATCATCTTTCGGATATCGGACCGATGAGCGGAAAAACGTCGAATGGATAAAACGGTCTGACGGAATTTTGCTTAGAAAAGTGCATAAAATTGATATGATCAGTGAAATAAGCATCGTGGCAAGCCCGGCTTACATCGGAACACAAGTGAATGTACGAAGCATAGAAGACACCTTCGAACATCCGGACGAGAGTTATAAAAAAGAAATAGAAGAATTACGTAAACTATCAAAATTTTAATCATGAAAAAAGAAATCAGAAGAAACAGAGCGAGAATCGCTGAAATCAATGCTCGGTTAGGCGAAATGGCCGACTTATTGGACACCAATAAAAGAAGCCTGACACCGGATGAAATTACAGAAAAAGAGGCTTTAGTACAAGAAAAAGAAATTCTCCAATTGCGTACGGCCCGTATGGTAAATGATGAAGAACGTGTATCCGAACAGGAGATGCGCTCGGAAGTCGCTTTTGCCGGAGCGGTTGCCTCATTTGTGCACAACCGTTCTCTTCCGGAAGGATGTGACGGAATCATGAATGGAAATTCCATCGATATTCCTTTGACCCGTGCCGCTACAATTCAAGACACCACCACCGTGGCGCCTCTCATTCCGATGACCATCGGGGAAATCATCCAGCCTTTGGAAAAAGGCTTAATCTTGGGTAAGGTGGGGTGCAAAATGCAGTACGGTCTTGTAGGTGACTGGGTATTGCCTGTTGTTGCCGGCATTGAAGCTACTATCGAGGATGAAAATGCGGAGGTAGCAGACACCACAATTGACATCTCTAAAATTAAGCCATCTCCCAAACGGGTATCATTGGCTATCCCCGTAAGTAATCGTGCGATAGATCAGAGCAATAGTGCATTGCTTGAAATCGTACGTACCCAAATGACAATGGGATTAGAGCGATTGCTGAACAAATGGATGTTCCAGACAACCAAGATTACCTCAAAGGCGTCTGATGGTTGCTTTGTAGCTGCTACAGCTGCCCCGGCAGTTACTACCGAAGCGGGTGCTGACTTTACATGGAAGAATGTGGTGGCTTTGAAGGGAGCTGTATTAAAAACAGGCGTCGTCTTTGACGGAACAGCAGCCTATGTCTGTTCGGCAACGACTTACGCTGAACTGGAAGCTACCCCGAAAGATGCCGGCAGTGGTTTGATGATTCTTGAAAACGGGAAAATCAACGGATATCCGGTATTCATGACAGAATACATTGGAGACGGTGTTCTTGGATTCGGTATATTCAACTACGAACTTGTGGGGCAGTTTGGGAAAATGCACATGATAGTAGATCCGTATACAGGTGCAAAGAAAAACCTTATCTATTTCGTACTGAATACGGATTTCGATATGCTGACTGTACGTACGGAGGCTTTTGCCATAGCAAAGAAAACTCCGAAAGCTTAAAAACATAGGGACGGCAGCCCCGTCCCTTTACTTCAACAAGGCATGAAACAGTATATTACCCTAGAGGAAGCTAAAATGCAAATTCCCGGATTTGTGGATTATGGAGAGCAGGACGAGTATATAACGGGATGCATCCTGGATGCTCAGGCCGCACTTGAAACCCGCCTGCAATCTCCTCTATCAGAATATGAGGATGAGCAGGGATGTATTCCCAGAGATTTGAGACGGTCTATCCTGATAACTATCAGTGATTTCTATGATAACCGTTCCGATATTGTGTTTTCTAAGCCTTACAGCATAGGAAGAGCTGCCGCATTGTCGGCTCCATTTATAAAATTCAGAGGAGCAGAAGAGGATGGTACCACGTGAAAGAATAACGTTCGAAAAAGAAACGAAGGGGAAGAATCCCAACGGATCACCTCGGAAGTCTTACGATCCAATCCCGGGATTATCAAACGTACCAGCGGAAAGACGGAAAGCGCAGCTGAATATAGGGGATGGATTAAATGCGAAGGAGGAATTCATTGATATGAAAATTGTGCTATGGTGCAGATTTCATCAAAAGATGATGGAGGCTTTCCGCATCGCGTATAACAATCAATTTTATCGGATAATTGACATAAACAGGAAATATCAGGATAACAGTTGCCTGATAACTTGTATAAAAAGCGATACGTAATGGCTATACTCACAGTCAAGCAACTTGATACGAACAAGGTTAAAGACCTTGTGTACGGTCTTGAAAACTTCGAAAAGGATAAGACTGTACGTGCCGGTTTATACGCCGGAGGCTCTATTCTGCAACGAGGTGGAGTGATGAGGCTGAAATCACGCATGAAATCTCCTTATGGACATAAAGGAAATCTTATCAAAGCTTTTCGTGTACGAGTGAAGAGAAAAAAACTAGGGGTATTGTCTGGATTTGGTTATCCGATAGGAAATCATAGCTGGCTTTTGGACCAGGGAACAGGAATTCGCCGCACCAAGAATTACGCCCGTAGAGGACACGGACCGGCTTTGCGTTATTGGGAAGATACTCGGGCAGAAGATGGAAGTAAAGCCATGAATGCGGTGATGGACGGGATAGAACGGGCAGTTGAACGAATGAAAAATGGTAAATCATGAAAATTAGTCATTACGAGGCATCGAAGGAAATCAGAGGCGTATTATTGGATGATGCGTCTATTATGGAAGCGGTCGGTGATAATGTTTTTCCGCTTGTAGCGGACGAAGGAACGGAAGGAGACTATATCACCCTGCAACGAGACGGATTCATACAGGATACGACCAAGATGGGAGTTGCCAGAAGAGATCCGTATGTATATGTCTGCGTAGTGAGTGCCGACAGCCAACGGTCGCAGGATATAGCCGGACTGGTGGTTAAGGCTCTTGAAGGAAGGTATACGGATCCGGAGATGGAGATACGCTTGGAAGATGACACAGAGGAATATGAGGCGGGGAAATATATACAAGTCATGAAATTTTTAGTGAGACTGTAACGAGAGTGATTAATATAGAATTTTAAAATAATAAATTGAAAATTATGGCAAAAAAGTATGATTCAAGTAGTGATATGATCGTTGGTGACAGACTGATGGTCTATATAGAAAGTACTCCGGCGGAGGGTGAGAATCCGGCAGTTATGACACCAATCGCGTTCGGCACGTCATGCGGTATTGATATTTCGGCGGACACTATTGATACGTCAAACAAGATGTCGGGTAATTGGAAGGACTTTCTGGTAGGGCAATTAGGGTACACGGTATCTTGTGAAAGCATGTTGTCCTTAAAGACCGGACACGCCTCTTTTACCACACTTAAAAAGATGATGGTAGAGCGTAAGCCTATCCCGTTCGTTCTTGCAAAAACAGAAGAAACTGACGGGGATTTCCCAAAGGGAGAAGAATACGTTAAAGGGAAAGCAATTATTACTTCCCTGTCTCTGAAAGCGGATAATGGTGCTATTTGTACAAGCTCCATATCCCTACAGGGTACAGGACCTCTGGAAGATGGAGTTGCATAAGGAAGAAATAAAAGAAATATCAGTAAGGCGGTCCCATGATGGCCGCCTTTTTTAATAGCGGTACAATGAAAATTGGATTAACAATAAAATCAATCGTTCGCTGGGAGCAACTTCGGAAGAAATCATTCTCCCTAATGGATTATTCAGACCGGGAAGACGTAGATGCCCTACTGTACACAACAACGATCTGTAACAGCGAAGGGGTGATGTATACCCTCGATGTCTTCCGGAAGACCCTTTCAAATGAAAAATTGGTGCGAGAGATGGTATCAAAGTTAGAACGGGAAATAGCAGTATTAAGCCAGTTTCAAAAGAAACAGGAAAGTACGGGAAAGGGTAGTAATGAGGGCACCCCGGAAATGATAGGCAGTATTGTTTCTACACTTGTTATGTCCGGATTAGATGCGTATTATGCATTCAACGAAATGGAATTATGCGATCTTCCGCTCTACATAGAAGCGTATGAAAAAAAACGTAAAGAAGACATGGAAAGTGCAAGGATATGGACATACCTCACCATTCTCCCTCATATCGATGCCCGAAAGATGAAAAATGGGGCAAGAGATCTGATTATATTTCCATGGGAGGAAGAAGAAATGAAGAAAGACGCGGAGCGCGTAATGAGAGAGAATGAGGATAATTTAAAGAAATTCCTTGCTGGGGAATTATTTGATATAAATAAAGTAAACTGGTCAAAAAGAGAAGAATAATGGCAGGACGTTTAAGTTTCAGTATAGCGATAAATCTCTTAACAGAGAATTTCAAAAGAGGAACGAATCAGGTAAAAGCAGCCTTTCGTTCTATGCAGATGCAGATTCTCACCTTCGCTGCGGCATTAGGTGCAGGCGGCATTGGCTTAACCAATCTAGTCTCCCGATTCATCAATGTAGCGAGAGAAACAAACCGTGTTACCACCGCATTGAAGAATGTCTCCGGCACGATGTCCCAATATGCGGATAATCAGAAATATCTGCTCGATCTGGCTAAAAAATACGGATTAGAGATTAATGCTCTGACGGCTAACTACGCAAAATTCACGGCGGCTGCTTCCATATCCGGTATGTCCATGATCGATCAACGAAAAGTATTCGAATCCGTCTCTCGGGCATGTACGGCCTTCGGTATGAGTGCGGACGACAGTAATGGAGTTATGCTTGCATTATCTCAAATGATGAGTAAAGGTAAAATTAGCTCGGAAGAACTTCGTTTGCAAATGGGAGAACGTCTTCCTGTTGCTCTTCAGGCTATGGCAAAAGCTGCAGGTGTTTCTGTTGCCGGTCTGGACAAGTTGCTCAAACAGGGTAAACTGATGAGTAAGGATGTGCTTCCTAAATTTGCTGAGGCACTTAATGAGATGATTTCTAACGTTGATACTGATAACTTGGAAACATCTGTAAATCGCCTGAAAAACGTCTTTACAGAGTTAGTGAACGGCACGGATATACAAAGTAAATATAAAGCTCTGATAGACTGGCTGACCAATATTGTTAAATCGGCTGCTGACAATATAAAAAGCATTGTTACCTATCTTGTTGCAGCTGTTTTAGTCATGGTTACAAGTCGGCTGGTCAATAAAATTATTTCCTCTATTGCCAAAGCCGAATTAGCCGCTAAGTCAGCAGCACGTCGGGCGGCCAAGGATGCAGGGCAGAAGTTTGATGAAGTTGCATGGAAAGCGCAAAAGACTGGCGCTTCTATCAAAATGGCTTTCAGCAAAGCAATGTTATCAATTAAGGCAACTCTCATTTCTATGGCTCCAACAGCAATACTTGCGGTCATAGGAGCTATCGTTGCTAAGTTTTATAATGCTTATAAAGAGTCACAACGAATAAAGGGCTTGTTTAACAATTATCTGAATCGAATGAATCATGCGGCAGAGTCGAACTCAGAAATCGTAAAAGTTAAAGCCTTGTTATCGGAGTACAATAAAGTTAATTCATCACTAGATTACAAAAAACAAATATTAGGGAAAATCAATGGTATTCTCGGTACTGAGCTAAAAACCAACCAAGATGTAAACAAAGAAATATCTAAACGCATAGAATTGCTTGAAAGTGCAGCAAGAGCCGAACTGGCAGCAAAAGAAGTAGCAGAAAGCGAAAATGAATTACGCAAAATAGGCTCAAAATCCTACAATGGGAAGACAGTACAGGAATTGGCTCCTGATTGGGAAATAGCTCGCGGAGATTTGGTTAAAGAAGAGAGGTTTAAAGCAAAGCATAAAGTGTCAATGGTTGACGCTATAGGATTTGAAAATGGCTTAAAGGATGATTTGAACACTTATATTGAATTCTCAAAAATACTCAGTGATGCGAAATTGAGATTAGGAAATGAGATTTCTAGAAGCACAACAATTACAACACCAACAACTGATCCGGACGATGACAAAAAGAAAAAAACTCATCTTCAGAAACAGCAAGAATCTTATGATAAACAATTTGAGGAGCTAGGCGCTGAGTTAGAGATCGGAAAGATCACTCAGGCAGAGTATAATAAAGCCCTGGGAGAACTGAACATCAAGATGTACGCCCAAGCCAAAGGAACAGGTGATAAAGAAGTACTTGAGAGTCAATATTTTCAGAATCTTAAGACCGCTGCTGAGAAAGCGATAAGAAATCAAGATAAGAATGCCGCTCTTGTTGAGTTTGAGAAGGTGCAGAAGGATTACAATACAAAGGTCAGGGAAGCCCAAGCACAGCAAGCCAAAGGTCTTATCTCTCAGAAAGAATTGAATTCCAATATAGTTTCACTTTCCGTTGAAGCGGCTAAATCTGCTGCTGGCATTAAAGGCATTGGAGATGAGGCAGATGTATTTATTTCAGTTATGCAGCTGAATGCAAAATTACTTGCTACTGCAGTTAAAATAAAGCCTCGCGATACAACCTTTGACTACAAGAAAACCAAAGCTGATATCGCCTCTGAAAATCTAGACAAGGCAAAAGAATTAGCAGATAAATACAAAGAGGAAGCAAGAATCATCGGAGAAACGCTGTCAGATGAAATCGCCAATGCTATGGCCAACGTTCCATCAATGGAAGAAGCATTAAAGTTAGCGCAAGTCCAGGAAGACATTAAGAACTTCGGCAAGGAGTTAGATGAGTCATTGTATTCAGGTGTGAAAGATATTGCAAGCGGTTCCGATCGGATAGTTAATGCTTTCAGTAATCTTCGGGATGTAATGAATGATGTTGATGCAACTGAATGGGAAAGGATTATGGCCATTTGGAATACGCTTACTAATGTGATTGATTCGTTTATGTCAATCTGTAAAATGATTGAAAACATTACAGAGCTGACTAATAAACTAACTAAAGCAAAAGAGATAGAAGGGGTTATCGAGAAACAAGCGTCAGACAAAAAAATTATAGGAGCCGTTAAGGAAATGGCTGTAGACACAGCGTCTGCGGAAACGAAAAAAGCAAATTCACGCGGAGTAGTTGCAGCTAATACAGCGGAGGCTGCAACAGCGGCTGGAAAAAGCGTAGCGGGTATACCGATCGTTGGTATAGCATTAGCAGCTGCTGCTGTTGCCGGTATCGTTGCTCTATTCGCCACCCTTCCTAAATTTGCAAGGGGTGGTATTATTGGTGGCGGCCCTACTTCGGGTGATAAAATGCTAGCCCGTGTCAATGCCGGTGAAATGATACTCAATCAGGGACAGCAATCCCATTTATTCGAAGCGATTAATTCTGGAAGATTGGGCGGAGGTGGAAATATATCCTCATCGGTAACAACCAGGGTCCGGGCAAAGGATCTGATTCTGACTATCAACAATGAACTTAAATCACAAGGGAAAAAGCCTATATCATGAGCTATAGATTAATATATACAGTACCATTCGCTTCGTTAGAAAATATACCTTGCGTAGTTGAAATAGAAAAAGAAAACTACTTCGGTGAGATCACTGAACTCCAAGGTGGTTCTTCTCCATTTACAGTTGATATAGCGGACGAAGATTTTCTATATATTCCTACTCGGTTCAGCACAGCTAAAATATCCATTGTAGGGAGTGATTATCTACAAAGCCTGTTCTCTACCGCCTATCAGCAATACCGAGTAACGTTTAAAAAGAATGGGGTGGTTACCTGGTGCGGATTTATCAAACCGGAGCTTTACACTCAGGATTATAGCTCCAAAACATTTGAATTAGAATTAGAATGCATGAGCGCCATGTCTTCACTGGAATTTATAGACTATGAGCAAGCGAAAGATACTAGAGAATTTATATCTTTTTGGGATATACTAAAAAAATGCATCTCTGCGGCATCTGGACAATATACCGCCATGTACATTCCTCATGTTTATGCGAAAAATAAAGCCGATTACGATATGCAATTAAACATATTAGAACATCTAACGGTTAGCGAACAGGACTTCTTTGACGAAGATGATAAACCTATGAAGTTAAAAGAAGTGTTAGAAGAAGTCTGTAAGTTTCTTAACTGGACCTGTGTTGACTGGAAAGGTGAATTGTATTTCGTTGACATAGATCATAGTGGAGAATTTTATAAATATAGTTCTGATCTTTACAATAAAACAGGAAATGTTTCACCTGCCTTCATTAACATTCAGAAAAAAGACTATACAGGAAAGGATAATACGTTAGACATTCTCCCTGGATGTAATAAAGTTACGATAAGATGTAGCAATTACCCAGTTGGCGAACTGGTATTGGATGAGGATTTTGAGAGTCTAAAGCAATTAAGTACTATTGATAATTCAACGGGGGCACGATCTTCTCGAAGAATTTTCCTCTCTCCTAACCGGTGGAATATGTATTTATATGATGGAGATGAAGTCATTGGAAATGACGAAATTGAAAACTATAAAGATAGAGCTAGATCATTAGAAGGTGCAATACTAATGAAATGCTGTGCATATAATCAACATCAGAACACAGGCGGCGAATGGATTCCTGATATTACCGATTATTCATTTAGCAATGCTATTCAAATAAGGTATCCTGAAAAAGCGCATAATCCAATAACGCGCGATTTAACCAAGGTGATGTCGTTTAAAGGTCCATCAGCTATTTATGCTGACTCTGCAATATCTATCTCGTACTTATTGAAATCTTCCGCAGATTCAGATTTAGGAATTTTAGATAACAGCCGCGCCACTCCTAATGGTTTAATTTATTTTCAGGTAAGAATAGGTGACAGCTATTTTGGTTCAATATATGGAACCGATCCAGAGTGGCAAAAAAAGCCTAATTACGTGTTTGCTGTAAATTTAGATAGTAAGAATAATGATAGATCGCAAGATTACATAAGCGTAAAGAATCAGAAAACTCTTTCTATGCCTTATTCTGGAATAAACGGTTTTATAATACCAATAGACCAGCCATTATACGGAGAGTTCGAATTTACAATGTTTTGCCCTAAAGTAGATTATGACAGTCACGTATACCCAGAACCGTTTAGAGGAATTATATTAAAAGACTTCAAAGTTAACAGTAAAAAGAAAGATGGAATAGAAGAAGACAATAGCAATTCTGACCGTATTTATGAAAATATAATCAACGAAAATTATATTAATGAACTTGATGAAATAGAATTTAAGATTTCATCATATAATAAAGATGGAGCTTGCTATAGCAAGGTAATGATTAGCGAGGACTACTTGACCGACAATCTTTATTCAGTCATAGAAGAAACTACAGTCCGTCCAGAAGAGCAACTTATTCGACGTATTATCAAACGTTATAATGCCCCCCGTATCAAATTAACGCAAGTAATAAAAGCGTCATCCGATATAACTCCTTTATCCCGCTTGTATGACAATTATATGGTTAATAAGAAATTCATCAACGCAGGAGGCACTATCGACTATAAGATGAATCAATTTCAATGTATAATGATAGAAGTATGAGTAGTAACATCGTCATAAAATCAAGAGCAATTCCTGCCAGTTCCAGGTCGAAGAATTATCGTAATGGTACTGTTGTACATACCGGTGGTGGCGGTAGTAGCTCATCTTCCTCCGGCATTGGTTCTGCTGATACAGGATTGAGCAAGGATATTCACGTAAACGCACCAAAGACCGGTCATGTAAATCCGGGAGAAATCCTGCGTAAAGGTATGGGATACGAACAGATATTCCGGAAAATGCTTTATGCGCCTACTCCTGCGACACTAATAGGTAAATTGTCAACCGCTAATGATGTTGAGTTCGGATCAACCAAAGGCTTCATTACATATACCGCCACCCGCAACGATAATGGCGCAATGATCAAAGCATTCTACGACGACAAGGAAGAAAACGTATTGGAATTCACTGGTGATCCTGCCGGTGTTCAAACTGCAACAAGGCAGTTACAAGGGAACTACACTAAAGGAGAATCCTATACTGCTACAGTCATATATGCCGCTTCTGAAGACGGAGATATAAAAGAAACGATTTTGACCAGCAAGATCAGCGTGAATGTACATAGAAAATGGTTTGCAGGCGTATGTTCCTCTATTCCTCAGTCATCTGCTGATGTGCGGGCACTAGGATCTAACGGTCTGTATAGTGGCCCCGGTACATTCAGGTTCTCCGCATCTAACTGGAAGATAGTATCCGTGTGTATTCCTGCTGATAGCATTAAAGAAATCTCTATAGCATCATCATACGGCAATTTTATAGAGAACGAGAAAATATGTAAAGGTCCGATTTCTATTTCTGTAGAAGGAGCTAACAGGAGCGAAGCGATAGATTATAAAATGTGGGTTATTCAGACACAGGGCTTGAACGACCCGGATTCATTTACTTTTAAAACGATTTGATATGGTAAAAATAAACGGAAGTTCTTTCCCGCACCAGTACAGACGCACAAATTCTTTTCCTATTGATTCAACGGAAACGTGGACTACCATAGAGGACGCGACTGCTTACGCACGCAATACGGACACAGAGTCATATTTGCCTTATTCCGGTCAAGTAATATCTATAGAGGGCGAACAGAGTATATATGTATTGGTAGAGGACGATTCTATCTCTAAAGAAGATGGTAGGGAACATTTTAAACTGCACAAAATTTCTACGGAAGAGATAGCAGACGGAAAATATTTAAGTAAGATCGTAGAGGATACAGCAGAAAAGCTTATTCACTTTAAAGGCGGGATAGATGTAATAGGTGTTTTAGCGGCGGCTATCGCTAAATTTTCCGGCGACATTTCTTCTACTAACTACGTATCAAAGTTGCTAGGATGGATTATCAAGGCTTCCGGTGATGCGGAGTTTAAATCGCTTCGTGTTAATGAGTTTTTGGAAGCTGACGAACTGCGCTATAACCGCGTGTCTGTTATATCTGGCGAAGAATGGAACGCGCCGGGTGGAGGTATAATCGAGTCGGTCGATACGGCTAATAAAATCATTACTCTTAAATTAGAAGCGGGTGAATTAGCTAGTTTGGCAGTAGATGATATTTGCAAAGGTATATTCAACAACCAAACAGGCTTTCAGACAGCTTATTTTCGTATAACCGAAAAACTAAGCGATTCGACTTTTAGATATGTACTTCGGAGTGGCTTCTCTTATCATCCTACTAAGTTGATGCACTTCGTTGCATATGGTAACTTCACGAATGCGGATCGTCAAAGGTCTAGCTATTCAACTCAAAGTTATTCCCGTTACTTAATAGGCGTAAATAATTGGGAGATCACAAAGGATATGATCGCGATGCAATTAGGCGACTTGTCTAATTTGAAACTATTCGGCATTGATATGACCGGACATTCTGCATACCTTCGTAATATTTATATGACCGGAACTATCAAACAACTGTCTAATGATGGCGTTACAGAAGTCCCAGTACCCGCCTTTAAGGGTGCGTGGGTATCTGGCGCATATTGGTATTATGACGAAGTTATTCACAATGGTAGCACATGGATATGTATTGCGGATAAAACAGTTCAAGAACCGAGTGAAACCTCTACAGATTGGCTGAAATATGCCTCTAAGGGAGAAACGGGCGACAAGGGTGATAAAGGGGATAAGGGTGCAACAGGTGCGACAGGTCCTACCGGATCGCAGGGCATTCCCGGTACATCACAGTTCTTTCATGTGAAGTACTCCGCCAACTCAAACGGTAATCCGATGTCTGATACTCCGAATACTTATATCGGTACTGCGGTGACAACTAGCTCAACCGCTCCAACCGGATACGCCTCATACAAGTGGGTGCAGTTGAAAGGATCGCAGGGACCCAAAGGAGATCAAGGAATCAAGGGACCGACCGGAGCGGACGGTAAGACTACCTATCTGCATATCAAATACTCGGATAATGGTACGACTTTCACCGCTAATAATGGTGAGACTCCGGGCGCGTACATCGGACAATACACCGACTTCACGGCGGCAGACAGCACGACATTCTCCGCTTATACTTGGACGAAGGTAAAAGGCGACAAGGGTGATAA
>CDYU01021140.1_pt1 | contig 62152 bp, 53 predicted proteins | sample 480701 | NCBI WGS metagenome assembly CDYU01 (sample SAMEA3182105, study PRJEB8094) | gut metagenome | biome: human; feature: gut; material: Stool; isolation source: human stools | place: Canada | collected 2013-02-26 | reverse complement strand
GTCCACAGACTGTGTGTTTGCCGGCAACGATGGTCCTTATTACGAAGACAGTTTCCCCAATGGGACAACCTTTTATGACCGTACAAAGGCAATGGGAGAAATCAATACCGATAAGGATTTGACCTTTCGTAACTCTATCATTGGACCTGATATCAAACCTTCGGGAATTGGTCTGTTCAACTGGTTTATGAAGCAGAATGGAGAAGTGGGCGGTTATACGGGAGCTATTTGGACAGGTGTGACAACATATACTCTTGCCAAAGCAATGGAGCAGGCATTAAAAGAGAATCTTACCGGTCTATATAATCTTGTGAATAACGATAGCATAAATAAGTACGATCTTTTAGGTCTCTTCAACAAGTATTTTCGTGCTGGAGAGCTAAATATAAATCCAAACGATAAACTTCAGTTGGACAAAAGTTTGAGATGCAAACGAAAAGACTTCAGCTTTGTTGTTCCATCATATGAACAGCAGGTAAAAGAGATGCGTGAATGGGTGGATGCTCATCTTTCTCTTTATCCACATTATAATGTAAAGTATGCAATATGAAGAAACTGAACCTTATGACGATTGTGGGCACACGCCCAGAAATCATAAAGATGTCTGCTATCATCAAGAAAGCAGACAAATATTTTGATCAGGTACTTGTACATACTGGTCAGAACTACGATTATACCCTTAATGAAGTCTTCTTTAAAGACCTAGGTCTTCGAGAACCAGACCACTACCTTGGTGTGGTCGGCAAGAACATTGGCGATACCATGGGTAATATCATCAGCAAGTCATACGACCTGATGGTAGAGATAAAACCTGATGCGGTTATTGTGTTGGGCGATACCAACTCCTGCCTTTCAATCATTGCGGCTAAACGTCTTAAGATTCCTATTTTCCATATGGAAGCTGGCAACCGTTGCAAGGATGAAAATCTTCCAGAAGAGGTTATTCGAAGAATTGTGGACGTGACATCTGATGTAAATCTTTGTTACTCAGAGCATGCTCGCAGGTATATACTTCAGAGTGGTGTTAAGCCTGAATATACTTATGTGGTAGGTTCGCCAATGGCAGAGGTGCTTCGTGGGGCGCTTCCTCAGATTGAAGCCAGTACCATACTTTCTGATCTCGGTCTGGAGAAGGGCAAATACATCCTTTTAAGTGCTCACCGTGAAGAGAATATCGACATCGAGGACAACTTTATATCACTGATGAATGCCGTGAACGAGTTGGCTCGCACTTACGATATGCCTGTACTTTATAGCTGCCACCCTCGTTCTGCTAAGATGATCGAGAAGAGAGGCTTCAAGTTTGACGAGCGTGTCATTCAGCACAAGCCACTTGGCTTCTTCGACTATAACAATCTGCAGAGGAATGCCTTCTGTGTGGTTTCCGACTCAGGTACCTTGCCTGAAGAGTGTGCCTTCTTCCACTTTCCGGCAGTATCTGTTCGTACTTCAACGGAACGTCCAGAGGCTATGGATAAGGGTGTGTTCACCATTGGGTCAATCACATCAGAGTCAGTCTGTCAGGCCGTCACATTGACTACGGAAATGCACGCTAATGGAGATGATCCATATCCAGTGCCTGCATATACAGATGAGAATGTTTCAACAAAAGTAGTAAAACTGATTCAGTCATATGTTGGAATTATTAATAGAATGGTTTGGAGAAAATAAATATGGAAACAAATCCTAAAGTAACTCTAATTATTCCTGTTAAGGACAGAAAAGAGTATTTATTTCATACTTTGAGAACCTGTATAGCTCAAGATTATCAAAATTTTGAAGTCATAGTGGCTGATGATGCTAGTACTGATGGAACGCAGGAAATGGTGAGAAACTTATCAAAAACTGATAATAGAATCACGTTAATTGATAGGTCCGTCAGAATAGGAATGAGGGATAATTTTGAAGATGCTTTAAGCCGAATAAAAGAGGGATATGTTATGGCAATAGGCGGTGATGATGGTATCCTACCTAATGGCATTTCAAGAATGGTGAAAAAACTTCAAAAAACAGGAGCAAAACTTTTAACATGGTGTCCTCCAGAGTACGCTTATCCAATAGAATGTTGGCCTAACGGCCATTTTTCAATATACTATAGAAAGGGGTCATACTGGGTTGACTCAAAGGAATACTTGGAAAGGCAAACCAAAATATTGGCTTATATACACGATAAAGAATGTCCGATGTTTTACGTGAAGGGGGTTGCCCATATTAGCTTAATCGAAAAAGTAAAATCTAGATCTAAGGATGGCAGATTTTATTCATGCCCAACTCCAGACGGCTATTCAGGTATTGTGTTATCAGGTGAAGTTGAAAAATTTTATTTCTCCGAAGAACCATTTTCGATTTATGGGGTAAGTCCATCTTCTCAAGGTATTGCCTATACTAAAAAAGATAAAAAGTCTGTGGAGAATTCTGAGGAATTTTTTAAATTTTCCCAAGGACAAACAATGCATAAAATACTAGCGTCACAGCCGTATTCTCCATTGCTATCATTAATGACAGTGGATTATTTAATGACGGCTAAGGATCTTCCAGGCTGGAGAGGCGATTTTCCTGAAATAGACTTTAAAGAAGTAATTCGTAAAGGCATAGGCGAAATCGCTAGAAGCTATGATGATGAAAAAATAATGAGAGAACTATATATTCTTCAGGAAATTGCTAAATATCACAATTTGGTGAAATTTTATCATCAGTGTCTAAAAGGATCAAATAAATATTCTTTTTCGAGGATGGATTATAAAACCGCCATTACAAAGGAGCGTTTGTATATTGATGTGTTATCTTTGGATATTCATAATATATTTGATGCGTCTTATGCAGCACAAAATGTATATAATTTAAAATCGTCATTAGGATTTAAATTTTATCTCAAGGCATTCTTACATTCGTTATCAATATATATGAAAAAGAAAAATACGGTACGTGGTAATTTTTCTAATGAGTTGGCTGTTTTACAAAAAAGCCTTAACGGAGATAATAATTATGAAGCAAAAAATTAGAGTTCTTCAAATCCGCGAAACCCCTGAAACCAAGTGTGGAGGAATTGACGCTAATTGTCAGGCAATATTCAATATTTTTGCTAATGATACGGATATAGAAATGCTTCCGATTCGTGATTATGAGGTAAAGAAAATCTCATTCTTACGTTCTAGATACATTTCATATAAGGAAGTTTATGAGAGTATTAAAAACGAGAGTCCAGATATTGTACACATTCATGGTTCGTATACCTTTACTTTCATGAATGCTATTAAAGCAGCTCGCAAATGTGGAAAGAAGATAGTATATAGTCCTCATTTCCATCCTTTTTATTCTTTGGCGCGTCCTAAAATGGGATATATTTTCTTTCATTTGCTGATTAAACCATTTTTGAAGTATGTGGATACAATTATTACTATCAATTCCGAGGATACTGCATGGTTTAGTAAGTATCATTCAAATGTTTTGCGAATTCCACATTGGTCTAAACTGAATGTTCTCAGTAATAAGACATTTAAGAAAAATCCTAAGCAAATCCTATTTGTAGGTAGAATTAACGATAGTATCAAGGGCATAGAGCATCTCTACTCATTACCTGAAGGCAAATATGAAATACACTGTGTTGGTAAAGGGACTCTCCGACAACGTTCTGATATTACTCAACATGTAAACATTAGTGATGAAGAATTGACAAAATTATATGTGGAATCGTCTTTACTAGTTATACCATCGCGTTATGAAGCATTTTCATATGTTGCAGTGGAAGCACTATCATGTAATACTCCTATCGTAGCATCCGAGCGAGTAAGAATAACAGACTATTTCGAATCTTGCCCATTTGTTGGAATCTTTAGGTATCATGACATGCAAGACTTCGCAAGTAAGATTGAGCAAACAATTGGCAAGGAGGTGGATTTATTACAGGTGAAATATATTTTTGATTCATATCGACTCAAGGCCATTTATAAAAACATTTACCTTACATAAATATAATAGAAAATTTGTGTGTCGAGTAAAATAAATCAATTATTTACCTGTACTCATATACTATTTATTCTCATAAACAACTGTAGGCTATGATATATTATAAGTGTTTGAAGAAATATATGCTTCATGATTAAATAAGTTAAATTATTTTAGAAAATCTTTGGTGGGAATCAGTTAAAACGATGAAATACGGAATAATAACGCACTATGATGTGCATAATCATGGGGCATTACTACAGTTAAATGGTTTGAAGCAGATACTAAAATTTTATGGTATAGATGCGTCGGCATTGCAATTTGAAAAAAATTATGATTTCTTAGGGTTAGAAATGAAGGCCAAATATGAGATAAGCATTAAATCTGTTGGTATTTATCTAAAATATTTAGCTGATAGGGGCTTATCTTGTTTTTGGTATAATTTCAATAAGAAGAAGACTTTGGATGCGTTTAAGCAGCAGGAGAAACTTGTAGGTGGCTACTATACTGAATGCGGAGAATTGGATGGTGTGGTAGTCGGCTCAGATGAGGTGTTTGCCCTGCATACAGGGCCTACTCCTGCATTTTTTGGCCATGCTCTTCCAAGTAAAAAAGTATTTTCGTATGGGGGATGCTTTGGCCCTACTACCATTGATGAGGTAGATAAAAAGCATTGTCGTGCTTTTGTAGCCAGTGGCTTGTGTAATATGGTTGGCCTTGGAATGCGTGACATGAACTCATTTACTATTGCTGAAGAATTGACAGGTAAGAAGGCAACTTTGGTATGTGATCCTGTAATTTTATATGGTTATGAAAAAGAGATTGCAGGAAAGGTTCGTCCAATGGTTGAGAAGTATATGATCGTGTATGCATACGACCAACGCATGAATGCACCAGAAGAGGTGGATGCCATTAAGGAGTATGCTCGTAATCATGGATTGAAAGTGGTATCGCCGGGCTTCTTCCACAAATGGGTGGATAAGAATGTGAATTGTGATCCTATTGAGTTGCTCAATTGGTTCCAACATGCTGAGTGTGTGGTGACCGATACTTTCCATGGCTGTGTGATGAGTATTATTACTGGGCGTGAAATGGCCGTTAAACTTCGTGACAATGCCAACAAACTATACAATCTTATGATTGAATATGAGATTACGGACCGCGTGTTGGGTGACTCTATGCAGTTGGAAAATGTATTCACTAAGAAAGTAAATTGGGCGGCTACTAACAAACAGGTTAAAGCTCGAAGAGCTTCTTCACTCGAGTATTTAAAACAAATGATTGCATTATGAATGTTTTAGATAAATCTGCAATCAGAGAGTGTACCAGTTGCCAGATGTGTGGTGCGGTATGTCCTAAAGATGCTATTTCGATTGAGCTGAATAAAGACGGATTTTATCGCCCGGTAGTAAATGCTGAAAAGTGTATTGATTGTGGTATATGTACAAAGGTTTGTTATAAATTTGACAAAGAAATCCGAATAACTTCTGATGAAGGACTTAAACATATGCCTCTATATGCGGCTGCAGCAAAAAGTGATGAGCTAGTAGCTCAAGTAACTTCTGGCGGTATAGCAGACTTACTGGCAAAGGAGCTCATAAAAGAGGGATACACTTGTATAGGTGTGGGTTATGATGATACAAAAGCGAGAGCATATCACTATGCCGCTAATACGGCAGAAGAAACTGATGGCTTTAGAGGATCAAAATACATCCAATCATACAGCTTGCAGGCTTTTCAAGAGTTGGTTAAAAATTGTCGTCAGAAGCGATATGCTGTGTTTGGTACGCCATGTCAGGTTTATGCAATTCACCGATTCCTAGAACAAAGGAAAATTAGAAACCAATTTATCTTAATAGATCTCTATTGTCATGGCTGTCCATCCATTCATATATGGACGAAATACCAAAGTGAAGTAAAAGCGAAAATCCAAAAGTCGTATTTTGATAAAGTTGAATTTCGAAGTAAAATAAAAGGATGGGGGGGGGTTTATGTGGTAGCAATAGTAGGGGGAGTCAAAGCATTTATAAGTAGTCCCAAGTGTGATGAATTCTATGAAATGTTCTTTTCTGATCATGTATTAAACAAAGCGTGTTCGGATTGTAAACTGAGAAGCACTATGGAATATACTGATATTCGTCTAGGCGATTTCTGGGGAAGAAAATATGCTTTGAATAAGAGAGGCGTCTCAGCTGTATCGTTAATAACTAATAGGGGCGATGAACTATTTCAGAAAATAGCCCCGCAAATAGAAAATGAACTTTGTAAATATGACGAGTTTTTGCCTTTTCAGAGTTATGGAAAGGAATATCATCTCAATTTGGATTTGAGAAAAAGACTATTGGATATCCTGTCAGATGTCAATAGACCATTGATGGATGCTGTGAAATTGTATCACAATAATCAATCTATCATTCAGATACTAAAACGCTATATAAAACACATGCTTTATTATATGCCAATAGCAGTGACAAAGTATATAAAAAGATATATTTTATAGTAGGTAAAAGATTAATGAAAAAACTAGCCGTAATAATGTCTATCTACAAGAATGATAGACTGATATTTGTAAAGCAGGCAATAGAATCTATATTAGCCCAGACTTATGATGAATTTGACTTTTATATTCAATATGATGGGCCGGTTGCCGATGACGTGAGGGGGTATATCGCTTCATTGGCAGATGAACGCATTGAAGTACAAGAGAGAAAAGAGAATAAAGGACTAGCCCAAAGTCTTAATGACTTGTTGGCCATCGTAATGCCTCAAGGGTATGAGTATATTGCTCGAATGGATGCGGATGACATATCGATGCCAGACCGTTTTGAGAAGCAAGTTTTTGCCATGGAACAGGATAAGACCGTCGAATGTTTGGGCACTTGGGCGATTGAAATTAAAGGTGATAACAGTGAGTATTTCCAAAAACAAATGCCCGTTACTCATGGGGAGTGCAGAGAACTGTTCAAGAAACGTGACTGTATGATTCATCCTACTGTAATGTTTCGCAGATCTTATATAGAGAAGGCTGGCCTATATTCTCTTGATACGTATTTTGGAGAGGATACTATGATGTGGGCTCGTGGTTTTGCTTCTGGTTGCAAATTTGGAAATATTCCTGAGTATTTATTCTGTTTCCGTCTGGATGATAACTTCTTTGACAGAAGACGTGGATGGAAGCACGCCATTAATATCTTTAAGCTACGTAAGCGTGTTAATAAGATGTTGGGATTTGGATTATCTGCTAATATTTCTGCATTCATGTATGCTGTTGCGAAGATGATGCCGTCCCCAATTCTAAATATAATATATAAAATAGCAAGATAAATTTTAATCAGTAATAATATAATAATTATCATGTACAAGAAAATTCCATTCTCACCTCCTGATATGAGCCTTGCGGAGGTGGAAGAAGTAAAAGCGGCAATTCTTTCAGGTTGGATTACTACTGGCCCTAAGACTAAAGAGTTTGAAAAACGTATTGCAATGTGTTGCGGTACTAACAAAGTTGTATGCTTGAACTCCGCAACAGCATGTATGGAGATGATTCTACATGTTCTTGGCATTGGACCTGGAGACGAAGTAATCACATGTGCTTATACATACACGGCAACTGCTAGTGTAACATGTCATGTGGGAGCTAAAGTTGTAATGGTAGATACGGCGCCGGATTCATTCGAAATTGATTATTCAAAACTTGCAGATGCAATTACTCCAAGAACAAAGGCTATCCTTCCTATAGACTTGGCTGGTGTAGTTTGTGACTACGATAAGATCTTTGCTGCAGTTGAAAGTAAGAAAGATATTTTTGTTCCTTCTAATGACATACAGAAGGCATTTGGTCGTGTTGTAGTTCTTGCGGATGCAGCTCATGCATTTGGGGCAAAATGGCATGGTAAAATGTGTGGCGAAATCGCAGACTTTACTTCATTCTCGTTCCATGCAGTTAAAAATTTGACAACTGCAGAAGGTGGAGCCTTGACTTGGAGACCAATTCAGGGCATTGATGATGAGTGGATATACAAACAGTTCCAACTTCTTTCTCTTCATGGCCAAAATAAAGATGCACTTGCAAAGACACAGCTTGGAGCATGGGAGTATGATATTATCGCCCCTAATTACAAATGCAACATGACAGATATCATGGCTGCAATTGGTTTGGCTCAGTTGAGACGTTATACAGAGATGTTGTACCGTCGCCGTCAGATCATAAATCGCTATGATGAGGTATTATTGTCTTGTGGAATTCCAGTGCAAGTTTTGAATCACTATGGCGATGATCATTCTTCAAGTGGACACTTGTATCTTGTTAGACTTCTAGGTAAAACTCTTGAGCAGCGTAATGAGGTGATCAATAAAATGGCAGAGCGTGGTATTGCATGTAATGTTCACTATAAGCCTCTTCCAATGATGACTGCATACAAAAATTTGGGTTTTGATATTGCGTACTATCCAAATGCATACAATCAGTTTGTAAATGAGGTTACTCTCCCGTTACACACAAGATTGACAGATGAGGATGTGGAGTATGTAATTTCAAACTTCGTAGAGATTATCAAATCTATCTAATGAAAAGATTATTTGATATGGTAGCCAGCGGCTGTGGACTATTAGTCCTCAGCCCTGTCTTCCTTTTTTTAGCAATATGGATTAAACTGGATTCAGAAGGACCGGTTTTCTATAGACAGGTTAGAGTTGGCCGAAATAATAAGGATTTCAGAATCTTCAAATTCCGTTCAATGCGAGTTGGATCTGACAAGACGGGTTTAATTACAGTGGGAGGTCATGATCCACGTGTTACTCGTTCTGGATATGTTATCCGTAAATACAAACTTGATGAATTTCCTCAACTTATCAATGTGTTTATTGGTGATATGAGCCTCGTTGGCCCTCGTCCAGAGGTACGTAAATACGTTGATATGTATACTCCAGAGCAGATGCATGTATTGGACGTAAGACCTGGGGTAACATCTCTAGCTTCTATTCGTTATCGTAATGAGAATGAGCTATTGGAAAAAGCTGAGAATCCAGATCAGTACTATATTGATGTTATTATGCAGGACAAGCTCGCAATTGACCTGGCATATGTCAAGAAAGCATCATTCTTGTACGATATAAAGCTGATTTTCCATACATTATGGGAAATCATAACTAAATAAATATAGATAATAGATTAAAGAATGAGTAGAGTACAGTTATTAGATTTATTAAAAATGGCGGTAAATTCATGCAATACATATGCCATTGTAAGCATTGCCTAAAGCTTTAATGTCGAGCAATATAGTCGTAGTGAAGAAATAATGGAATAATATCGTTTAGTACTAAACCATTTTTCTAAATATACGGAATTGCTATGAAAAGTTTTTTAGGTACTGGGTAATTTGTATCCTATCTATTTTGGCCACAGTGAGGATCCAAAAGTTCAAATTGTAAATAATAGAGTATGAAAATCGCAGTTGTAGGAGCTGGTTATGTCGGGTTGTCTATGGCAACACTTCTCTCCCAGAGAAATGAAGTTGTTGTCTTGGATATTATTGCTGATAGAATAGAAAAGATTAATAAGCGTATCTGCCCAATTCGGGATGAGTATATCGAAAAGTTCTTTAATGAAAAGTATTTGAATCTTGTGGCAACGCTTGACTCTGCTTTAGCTTATAAATATGCAGAGTTCGTCATCATAGCGACTCCTACGAATTACGATCCTCAGAAGAACTTCTTCGATACATCAGCGGTTGAAGGGGTTGTTAGAGATGTTTTGATTCTCAATTCTAAAGCCATTATTGTCGTAAAATCTACTGTTCCTGTGGGATTTACAGTAATGGCTTGTAAAAAATATGCAACCGAAAACATTATATTTAGTCCAGAGTTTTTGCGTGAGAGCAAAGCGCTTTATGATAACCTTTATCCGAGTAGAATCATTGTCGGCACAAATCTTCAAAATCCACGATTGGTAGATGCTGCAAATTCCTTTGCTCATCTGCTCCAGGAGGGTGCTCTCAAGCCAAACGTTGATACACTCGTGATGGGTGCTACAGAAGCTGAGGCAGTAAAACTGTTTGCAAATACATATCTTGCACTTCGAGTGTCGTACTTCAATGAACTTGATACTTATGCGGAGATTAAGGGGTTAGATACAAAGGCAATTATCGATGGTGTTTGCCTTGACCCACGCATTGGTTCTTATTATAACAATCCATCGTTTGGCTATGGTGGTTATTGCTTGCCAAAAGATACCAAGCAGTTACTTGCTAACTATAATGATGTACCTCAGAATATGATGAGTGCAATCGTAGAAAGTAATCGAACAAGAAAGGATTTTATCGCTGACCGAATTCTGCAAAAAGCTGGTTATTACTCGTACTCAGAACCTCAATACGATAGAACTTTGGAGCGTGAATGTACTATTGGAATTTATCGTCTTACCATGAAGACAAATTCTGATAACTTCCGTCAAAGTTCCATACAAGGTGTAATGAAACGAGTGAAAGCTAAAGGAGCGAAAGTGATTATATATGAGCCAACATTGCAAGATGGAACGACTTTCTTTGGCTCATTGGTAGTAAATGACTTGTCTCAATTTAAAGCCAAGAGCAATTCTATTTTGGCGAATCGTTACGATGTAATTCTTGATGATGTGAAGGATAAGGTTTATACACGTGATATTTTTAATAAAGATTAATATATATAATGATATACTTCTTACAGGTTGTGCAGGCATATAAGTAGCCACACCATTATTGAGTTTGACAAGGTTGGTCATTCGATTGTTGTTGTGGATAATTTAGTGGATTCTCAGCGTGAGGTTTTGTGTCGTGTTGAGAAGATTATCGGTAAGGTAGTTGAGTCCTATTAGGCTGATGCTTGTGACCGAGCGGCTATGGACAATATTTTCATTGAGAACCAAATAGATGCTGTAATTCATTTTGCTGGTTTTAAGGCTGTGAGTGAGAGTGGAGCGAAGTTTCTTGAGTACCACGAGAACAATATGAATTCTACTTTTGTTCTTGTTGATGTTATGCGTTTTTATGGTTGCAAGAATATTATTCTCTCTTCTTCAGCTACTTTTTATGATGATTCTGCGATGATTTCAATCAGTGTCCAAAGGGGTATTGTGCTAATTCATACGGCTAGACTAAGTATATGATAGAGGAGGTTCTTAGGACGTTAGAATACATACAATGGTTGAATGTTGTTCTTCTTCGTTATTTCAATCCTATCAGTGTTAGCAAGAACGGTTTGATTGGTGAGAATCCTAACGGAATTCTTAACAACTTCCATATATTTCAAACTGCCATGGGTATCCGTCAGGAGTTTGGTGTCTTCTGTAATGACTGCGATACTCACGATGGTACAGGTGTGCGTGACTGCATTCACGTTGCGGATATTGCTTGTGGTCACGTTGCAGCATTTAAGGCTATTGAGAGCTAGGTTGAAATCGTGATACAACCTTGGAACAGGATATTCTGTTTCTGATGTTGCGACTGCTTTCGAGAAGATTAACAACATAGAGATTCCATATTCAATCAAGCCACGTTGTCCGGGCGACATCGCGATTTGTTATTGTAATCCTTAAAAAGCAAAGGTTTGACTTGGTAGGGAGGCTCAATGTGACCTTGAGGACATGTACGCTGATAGCCGGATTCCCTGTGTAATAGACCTAAAGGATATTAATCTTTGGTTTTGTGTGTTAGTGCGTTAGGGTCGTAATACATACGATTATAATATAAAATGATTAACAAGAAATACGAAGAACATCTCGCAAAGCGCAAGGCACAGAAACAGTATGAGATGGAGCATCCCCAGCCGAATCCTTCGGCAAGGATTCCTCGCAATGAGGATCCTGTGGAGTTCTATCATAGTATGGTGCATGATGTGACATCATGGCCTCTGGATGCAAAGAAAGATGTGGATGGAGCTTTTCGCTATTTTGAGAAGACCTGGGTTCCAGCAGCAGAGCAGCATTTGAGTTCAGGCAATTATTCCGATGTGGTCTATATGTCAAGCGCGTTTTTCTCACAGTTCCCGGAATTTGTGGAGAGAAGTGAGTGCCAAGAGATGCTCAGTGCATTGGCAAGAGATAAAAAGGTTCGCCGATTGGTGCGCGGTATGATGCGTATTGGCCGTGAAGCACTTCATGCTGCTGATAATAGTTATCTGGATGAAGTGGCTCACTCATTTATGCGCAATGTCCGCAATCAGCCATTTTATCGGGAATATCGTGTCTATTCGATGATTGAAGATGTCAAATAGTTCATACATTTTGTATGGTAATTGACTTGATTGAAATAGAGCTTACAGAAAAGAGATGGAATAATCATATTGATTTTTAGATTAAGATACTGTAACGTGCTGAATCCACGGTACGCAGGATTCTAGATTTCTCTATCTCTTATTCCGGTAGGAATTTCTTTCCTCATGATAAGTCTATTGTCTGTAGGCTACTATAGATGTTGTATGATTATCTAAAGAATAACCGCAACACATTTCGTCCTTTGAAAAAAATACAAGGAGATTGAAAATCACACATCGTTAGATGGTAATATTCGCGATATGCTACTTACATATAATCGTGAGATTGTTTTTAAATTCCAAATCATGGAAATTTAGTCTGGAGGATGATTTTGTAAATGAGTGTGTGTATGGTAAGTTCAGTGATTGGTATGAATAAGAGGATACACTTTGTTATTATCAGATAAAGGCCTAAGGGGATATATTCTCAGCCTGGAACACTAAAAAGCATGTGATGATACAGATGCTAACAGGTATTGGTAAGGCTGAATGTTCCATTTATTGTCTATAAAAAGCCGTAATGAGGACATCGTATTTTTCGTTTTTTTGACATAAAATAGAGATTAGTAGAAACATGTTTCTACGTAAGCAACCGGTGAAGTGCGTGTAGCGAATTTATTCCACGCGAGGTATCTTCGCGCAAAAAAAGATGTTTACACGAGAAGAAATCTCAGAGATAGTTTAATACTGCAAGGTGCATGGAGTCTCCTATAAGAGCCGACTGAAAGAAATCTGGATGCCCGAGTGGCGGTTTTATGAAAGCAAACGCAGATACGCTGAGGCTCAGGCCAGTGAACGGGAATCAGGTGAGTTTCTTCAGTTGGTGCGTGGAAATGACAGTTTTCCGGAATCTGTGCTGACAAACAGGAAAGCAGGCAAAGGCAGGAAGTCGGGATACAAGTCCATACCGATGAGCATAGAGATGTGCACGCAGACAGGGGCAGTATTGCGGATCCAGGGTAATCTGGACGCGGCCAGGGTGCAGGCAATAATCCAGGCGTCGTCGAGCCATGTTTAGCCTGAATGACAGCATGAGGTACTGGCTATACAACCGGCCTACCGACATGCGGAAGAGCTACTACACACTGAGCGGAATAGTGACCAATGAGCTGGGTTGCGACCCGAGCAACAGTGATGTCTACATCTTCATGAACAAGGCAGGAACGCGATAAAGCTTCTTCATTGGGAGCCGGGCGGTCTGGTTCTGTACTGCAATCTTCTTGAATCCGGGACCTTTGGCATGCCCTCCTGACTGGAGAAGGATACCGTCAGCGGGAGGATAAAATGGAGCGAACTGGTCATGGTAGTGGAGGGCATAATCGAACAGCCGGACAGCCGCAGGCGGCGACTGGAGAATCTGAAGAAACTACGTAGATAAGTGAATGGGAAAGTGCCACAGATTTGCGTATATGGCACTTTTTTCGTATCTTCAAGTATTGAAAAAAGAGGAGAAATAAGTAGTTATGACAGTCGAGGAACAGTTGGCGGCAGCACTTGCGGAGGTGGAAAATCTCCGTGCGGCCATCGCTGAAAAGGACTGCATGATCCGGGATCTCCAGAACAAGCTTCTGTGGCTCCGCAAGAAAGTCTTCGGCCGGATGAGCTAGAAGCCCTTTCCTGTAGATCCCTCCCAGCTGTCACTGTTCGAGGAGAAACATCTTACCGACGAGGAGCGTGCTCAGTTTGACAGGGAGGTCGAAGAAGCGGAAAAGACAATCACAAGGACAATAGCTGTAAAAGCCAGGCCTTCCCGCAGGCCCCTGTATATCACCGGACTTCCGGAGAAGGTTGTCCGCATCTATCCCGACGGAGTTCTCGACGGAAACGGCAACCTCAGGGATGAATATGTCGAGATAGGCACGGACGAGTCCTCCCGTCTCGAGAAGAGGCCGGCAGAGGTATACATCCACAAGGATGTCTTCCACAAGGTCATCCTCAAGTTCGACATAGAGACAAAGCATCCTGAAGACAGGGAGATACTCTCGCCGGAACGTCCTCCAGCACCGGTGGCCAGATGTATGGCAGGGGCATCTGTCCTGTCCGACATCATAGTGGGAAAGTTCGTCTACCACCTTCCGTTCTACCGCCTGATACAGCAGTACAGGGAGTCCGGGATAACGGTAAGCGACTCCACGATGGGAGGATGGTATGAGGCGGCAGTGGAGAAGCTCAAGCTTCTGTACGACATCCTGCGGCGCCAGATACTCTCAAGCGAATACGTCCAGATCGACGAGAGCGAGATACCGGTAATCGACAACGAAAAACACAAGGCCAGAAAGGGTTACTAGTGGTGCGTCAGGGACGCAATCACAGGGGATGTCATGTTCTACTATGACAGGGGCAGCCGTGGCCATCACGTCGCCCGGGAAATCCTGGGCGGATACTGGGGAAACGTACAATTCGACGGCTATGAGGCATATGGCCAGTTTGAAAGGATGCCAAGGATGACCGTGCACGGCTGCTGGGCGCATGTCCGAAGGAAGTTCGTCGACTCGCTGAAAGAGGACGAACGGCTTGCCATGGAGGGCGTACTCTTCATAAGAAAACTGTACAAGGTGGAGAGCGATGCGGACAATAAAGGCCTGAGCGCGGAAGAGCGCATGGAACAACGCCGGAAGATATCCTATCCCGCAATCCTGATGTTCGAGAAGTGGATAAAGGAGACTTACGCGAAGGTCCTGCCCAAGAGCAGGCTTGGGGAGGCACTTGCCTATGCCTACAGTCTTCTTCCATGGCTGTCGCGCTATGTGAATGACGGCAGGATCAACATCGACAACAACCTCATCTAGAACGCTATCAGGCCGCTGGCACTCGGCAGGAAGAACTATCTCTTCTGCGGCAACGACGCCTCTGCATATCGGGCAGCCATCGTATACTCCCTCATAGGCACTTGTAAGGCCGCAGGAGTTGACCCGAGAATATGGATGGAGGATGTCCTCAGCATACTGCCCTACTGGCAGCGCGACGGCAAGGATCTCGCAGGACTCCTGCCCAGAACCTGGGCAAAGGAAAACCAAATCGATCAAAGTAGCACAAACTAGATCCGACTTGAGCCAACTTTATACAAGTTGGACCTAGTCGGACCTAATCAATACGGTATTCACTGGTTGCTTACGGTTATCTTCCGTCTTTTTGTTTGTCTGTCATCATTAAGCCTCTATTCCGCCGGCACTGTTGTCGAGCCGCCCGAGCAGTTGATGTCGGCATTGTCGCATGTGCCCTTGAGGGTGAGCTCCGATCCGCCCGAGCAGTCGATTGCCATCGTACTGCACTTTGCAGACAGCGAGGCGTGCGAGCCGCCCGACAGGGTGATGGCGGCGTCCGGTGCCGTAAAGGGTTCCGACGCATATATGCGGCTGCCGCCCGATGCCGTGAAGCTGCGGTATGATGCGGGTGAGGTGGTGATTGTTACGTCGAGGTCCTTGAAACGGCGTGCGTCGACCGAGAACACTAGGCGGTCGCCCTCGATGTCGGCCTTGATGTATGACTGTATGTTGAGGTGCGTGCGGACTATGGCCGTGCCGGCCGGCACGGCATCGCTGAAGTTGAGTTTCATGCCGTCGGCGATTTCGATGCCCTTCGCGTCTGAGGGAATCTCCATGTCGCACTCGACGATCTCGCCGTCGGGCGTGAGGTAGTCGCCGCACGAAGTCATGACAAGGGCGGCGAGCGCTATAAAACAATGTTTCATAATCATGGTGAGTGGAAATTTCGGCGACCAATATAGTACAAAAATACGAAGTGGCAAATATGCATCCTGCGCATGTCGTTTTGTGCGGTGGCCGATTTAAAAGCTGCGTGTTGATCGATGAAGCTGTGTGGATCATGCGTATATTTGCGGGTGAGAAACGTCATGAGTCATGAGAATAGCTCTTTATCAGCAGGATATTGTATGGGGTGCGCCTGCGGAGAATATGCGGCGCGCCGAGGCCGCTTTTGCCGCCGGGCTTGCGTCGCCTTCGGCGGACGGTGCGGCAGCGGGCCGGACGGGGCATGCCGACGGCAAAAGCAGGGTCGATTTTATAGTGTTGCCCGAGATGTTCACGACGGGGTATTGCGCCGACCCGTCGCAGTCGGGCGCGGCCATCGACGACGGAGTACAGGCCGTGACGTGGATGCGGCGCATGGCCGGACGGTATGATGCCGCCGTGGCGGGCAGTGTGGCCGTGGCCGACAAAGGCCGGTATTATAACAGGCTCTGTTTCGTGCGCCCCGATGGCGGCGTGGAGTATTACGACAAGCGGCACCTTTTTGCCATGGGAGGCGAGGCCGACCATTATACGGCGGGGCGGAGGCGCGTCGTGGTTGAATGGCGCGGTGTGAGGATATTGCTGCAGGTGTGTTACGATCTGCGGTTTCCGGTCTTTTCACGCAATCGCGGCGACTACGACATGATAATATACTCAGCCAACTGGCCTACACCGCGTATTGCCGTGTGGGATACCCTGTTGCGTGCCCGTGCCATCGAGAACCAGTGTTATGTCGCGGGTGTCAACCGTGCAGGGCGCGACCCGTGGTGTGAATATTGTGGTCACACGGTTCTGGTCGATGCGTACGGGCGGGTTGTGACGTCGTGTACCGACGGCGATGTCTTGGTTATAGGAGATGTGGATATGGATGCTCTTGCGGCCTTCCGACGCAAGTTCCCGGTTCTGGATGACCGTGATGCATGGCCCGTGGGCGATGCGTGGGACGCGTGACGGGCCGAAGACTCGAAATGAAAACGGCGGGCTGCATGGCCCGCCGTTAATCGTTACAGTTATTTCTTTTGGTAGACCCTTATGTAGTCTATCTCGTATCGCATGGGCATGGCGCTGTCGTCTATCGGGCCGCCGTTGTCGCCGCCGAGTGCGAGGTTTAGCAGGATGAACTGCTCGCGGTGGAAGGGGTTGATGCCGGCACCATCTCCGCCACGGTTGACCGTTGTGGAGAGGTCGATGCGGTTGAGGAGCTCGCCGTCGAGATATATGCTTATGGCCGTCTCGTCCCAGTCCATGCGCCATGTGTGGAACTTGTCTTCCCAGTCGGGATCACGCTCTATGAAGTGCGAGTAGGGTATTTTGCCCGTGTTCCATACGGCCTGATACTTGCGCTCGCCGCCCCAGGCGGCGTTGGCGAGGATGTATGGCACTCCGTCGGTGTGGTAGTACTCCATGACATCTATCTCGCCGTTGTGCGGCCATGGCAACGACGTGCCGAGAAGCCATATCGCCGGCCATGCACCTTTGGCGACGGGGATGCGTGCGCGCACCTCGAGACGACCGTATCGGAAGGCGAAGCGGCCGCGGGTATTTATCGACGAGGAGGTATATTCGGCGTATGGCGCCTTCTGGTCCCAGTTCTTGCCGTCGGGGTCGTATTCGGCGCTGGGGCGTCTCTCGCGGCGGGCCTCGATGGTGAGGATGCCGTCGCGGCAGAGGGCGTTGTCACGTTGGTAGTATTGTGCCTCGTGGTTGCGCTCGAAGCCCTCCTCGTATCCCCAGCGGCAGGGATCGGGACGCCCGTCCGTTGTGAACTCGTCGCTCCAGACGAGGCGGTAGCCCTCACGGCGATAGGCATTGGCGTCGCGTCGCGGGGTTTGCGCGTGCACTTCGGCTGCGGCCAGCAACAGCAGAAGCGGGAATAGTGTAATTTTCATATTTTGTGCGATTTCGGTTGTTGCAAATTTAAATAAAAGATATTAAATTCATATATTTGCCGCCGAAATGGATCGCGTTCCCGAAAAATTGAGCTGGAAACCCGGCACGATGATATATCCGCTGCCGGCGGTGATGGTCAGTTGCGGCGCTTCGCCCGAGGAGTACAATATCGTGACTGTGGCGTGGACGGGTACCGTCTGCACCGACCCGCCGATGTGTTACATCTCGCTGCGGCCCGAGCGGCTGTCGCACGGAGTCATCTCGCGCACGGGCGAATTTGTCATCAACCTGACGACGAGGTCGCTGGCGCGGGCCACGGACTGGTGCGGCGTGCGGTCGGGACGCGACCATGACAAGTTTGCCGAGATGGGCCTTACACCCGTGGCGGCGCGCGTGGTGCAGGCTCCGGCCATAGCCGAGGCTCCGGTGTCGATAGAGTGCCGTGTGCGCGAGGTGCTGCATCTCGGCTCGCACGACATGTTCATGGCCGATGTGGTGAATGTTCTGGTCGACGCGCGCTATGTCGACAGTGAAAGCGGCCGTCTGGATCTGGAGCGCGCGGGGCTGATGGCATACTGTCACGGGGAGTATTTCCGTTTGGGAGATGTGATCGGCCACTTCGGATGGTCGGTGCGCAAACGAAAGAAGAGCACAAAACGTAAGAAATAGACCTTTTTATTGTACGTTTTGCTCTCGGATTCGGGCCTTGCGGATGTCATTCAGGCGTTCGGGCGTGGCTAAGGCCGGCAAAACGGGAAAGCTTTGCCTTGCGGAGTTTGGCTTGTATGATAAAAATTCCTATATTTGTATATTGTGCGGTCGGCTGCGGCGTCGGCCGACGTTGAAAACGAAACAAACTGTTTAAGAAAAAGAATATTACATTATATGAGAAAGACGATTTTGTCGCTGTTGATGGCGGCGGCCGTGGCCGTATCCGCGCAGGCGCAAAGCACTCAGGAGCTTATCGAGGCCTACCGAAACGGTACTCTGTCGCAGAGTCAGATAGACCAACTTAAGGAGAAGGAGGCGGATGGCGTGAAGGATGTCAACCGTACGCGCCGTTCGAATAACGGCACAGAACGCCGCTCGGGAACTGAGGCTGCCGACAAGCTCAACCAGATGCGCATGTCGCAGACCGATATGATGATGCGCGGCCGTACGGATATGCAGCAGTTGCCTGCCGGCGGGCGTTTCGTATATATGATGCCCGATTCGCTGGGCAGTGATTCTACCACGATGGCATATATCCTGCCAGCCGAAGGTCAGAACCGCTCGCGCATCTTCGGCCACGATATGTTCACCAACGAGCAACTTACGTTCGAGCCCAATTTGAGTATCGCCACCCCCGACAACTATGTTCTCGGCCCGGGCGATGAGGTGATTGTGGACGTATGGGGCGACTCGCAGATGACGGTCGAGAGTACCATATCGCCCGACGGCAAGATTTTCATCTCGAACGTAGGGCCCGTGACCTTGGCCGGATTGTCCGTGGCGGAGGCATCGCAGCGTCTGCGCAGCGTCCTGTCGAGCATATATGCAGGTCTTGCGGACGGCTCGGTGCAGATGAAGCTATCGCTGGGCAGTATCCGAAGCATACAGGTCAACATTACGGGCGAGGTGACGTCATCTGGTACATATACGCTGCCGTCGCTGGCGACACTGTTCCATGCGCTGCACGTGGCCGGAGGTGTGAATGATCTGGGTACGCTGCGCAGTGTCAAGATATATCGCGGCGGGAAGCTCTTCTCGGAGGTGGATGTATATGACTATATACTCAACGGCAACAGCAGCCGTGACATCGCGCTGCGTGACGGTGACCTGATCACGGTAGCCCCTTACGGCAAGCTGGTCGAGATTACGGGTAACGTCAAGCGTCCGATGTTCTACGAGATGAAGGGCGGTGAGACGGTTGCCGACCTGATCCGTTTTGCTGGCGACTTTAACGGTGAGGCCAATCGCAATATGGTGAGCGTGACGCGCCGTCAGGGCGGAAAATATGACTCGTTTACCGTCGACAAGGCCGATTTCGGCAACTTCGTTCTGGAGGATGGGGATGTGGTTTCCGTCGGCGGCAGCATCGACCGCTATGAGAACCGTGTCGGTGTCGAGGGCGCCGTCTACCGTCCGGGATATTATGCCATAGACGGCACGACCAAGACGCTCAAGCAGCTTATCGAGCGTGCGGACGGCCTGCGTGAGGATGCCTTCATGCCCCGCGCTATACTATACCGCGAGAAGCCCGACTGGTCGCTGGAGGTGAAGAGCGTCGATCTGGGCAAGTTGATGTCGGGCGAAATAGCCGACATAACGCTCCGCCCCAATGACTATCTTGTTGTGGCTGCAGAGTCGGGAATGCGCGAAGCATATACGGTTTCGATATTGGGTTCGGTAAGCCGTCCCGATACGTATCCCTATGCCGAGAATATGACCGTCGAGGATTTGTTGGTAGCTGCCGGCGGCCTGCTCGAGTCGGCCTCGACGGCAAACGTGGCTGTGACGCGCCGCATAAAGGATCCCAAGAGCCTCAATGTGAACGATCAGCTCTTCGAAACATTTACGGTCAATGTGAACGACAGTCTCTCGGTAAACGATGGCCGTGAGTTCGTACTGGAACCCTTCGATCAGGTCTATGTACGTCGTTCCCCCGTCTATATCACCCAGAGCAGCGTGACCGTGAACGGCGAGGTAGCATTTGAGGGTAACTATCCTTTGGCGCACCGCAATATGCGCATATCGGAGGTGATATCGGCTGCGGGAAATGTTACGCCCGGCGCTTTTGTCGAGGGGGCCTATCTTCTGCGCCGCATGACCGAGCAGGAGCAGATTCAGAATCAGGCATTGCAGGATATGATCGCGGCGCAGGCCAATGCCGGAAGTACGGACTCGCTCAACATGACAGGTGTGGAGATACAGTCGGTATATCCCGTGGGTATCAATCTTGAGGAGGCGTTGAACAATCCCGGCTCTGATGCCGATATCGTGCTGCGTGACGGCGATGTCATTTCGGTGCCGATGTACAACGGTACCGTGAGGGTCATGGGCGCCGTCCTATATCCCAACTCCGTGACCTTCAGCGAAGGCAAGAAGCTCAAGTACTATGTCGAGGCGGCCGGAGGTTTCGACACCCGCGCCCGCAAGGACAAATCATTCGTGATATATATGAACGGTATGGTTGCCTCGGGTAAATCGGCCGAGATACGCCCGGGAAGTATCATTATCGTGCCATCGAAGAACCAGCGTGAACCGATCTCGTGGGCTGAGGCCGTGGGTCTGCTCTCGTCGACAGCATCGACGGCGGCCGTGATAATATCGGTGCTTAATCTCACCAAATAAGGTTTCGTAATAGCTACTATTGTATAAAGATATGAACGAACAGATAATAGATAATCGTAACGCCAATATTCTGGAAGAGCAGGAAATTGATCTTGTGGAACTTATCCAGCGCATGTGGGTTAACCGCAAGTTAATCCTCAAGGTAACCGGTGTGTTTTTTGTACTCGGCCTGCTTGTGGCATTGTTGAGTTCGAAGGCCTACACGGCAGGGTGTGATGTGGTGCCTCAAACCTCGGATTCTGGAGCTGCATCAAGAATGAGTTCTTTGGCGGCATTGGCCGGCATTAACCTCAATCAGATGCAGGATGTCAAGACTTTGTCTCCGTATGTATATGAGAATATACTTAACAGCGCAACCTTCCGCAAGGAGCTGATGCACACGAAGCTGAATTATGAGAAGGCAGACCGCCCCGTAAGTTTCTATGAGTACAATACGAGTGAGGAGTTTAACAAGCCGGGCCTAGGCAAGATCATAATGAAGTATACGATCGGGTTGCCGTTCCTTATTTTGAACGCTATTCGCGGAGAACAACCGGAGCCGGACTATACGGATGTGGCGGCAGGGGAAAATGGCGGACCCAGGATAGAGACCATGACTAAGGAAGAGTTCGAGTGCAACAAAATGTTGTCGCAGTGTATCAGCATGACACTCGATGACAAGAACGGATACTTGTCTATCTCAGTCACGATGCCCGAGGCTGTTGTTGCGGCCGAGATGGCACAGGCAACTGTTACCCTGTTGCAGAAATATATCACGGAGTTCAAGATAGAGAAGGTCCAGTCGAACCTCGATTTTGTGCAGGAACGTTACAACGAAGCAAAGGCCAATTTTGAGGATATACAGGATCGCAGGGCGCGTTTCCGCGATGCCAACCAGAATACGACCCGTTATTCGGCTCGTACGCAACTGGAGAAACTCGATGCCGAATATACTCTTGCAATGAATCTTTACAGCGAGTTGGCAACCCAGCTCGAACAGGCGAAGATCAATGTAAAGGAGACTACGCCCATACTTACGGTGATAAATCCCGTTACAATACCTCTCCAGAAGAGCAAGCCGCGTCGGGCGATGATACTTTTCGGGTGGACGTTCTTTGGTGTGTTATTTGGTATAGGAGCTATATTGCTATTGCCTTCGGTTGCGGAGATAACAGGCAAAGCAGGTCTGAAAAATCTTGTCAAAGATATACCGGCTGAGAAGCAAAAATCAAATTAGAGAAGAGTAGTGTATACATTTGAAAATATATGGTATAATGTCTTGTCTATTACGATTTGCCTATGAATATGGTCATTGTGTGTACAGGATATGTGAAACTGTATCGTTACGTGTACTCTGATATGATACATATAGATGTCGGTATATGTAATAATGGGCTGCTGTCATGCGTAATGTGCTTGCTAGGCATCTGCATTTTTTACGGATATTGCGGAGCGTAGACTAAAGAGGTTTTTAACAGATAGGAGTTTTATTTATGCCCGAAATATCGAACAGAGCGGTTGCGATGCCCGAGTCGCCCATACGCAAGCTGGTGCCGTTGGCAGATGCCGCCAAACGCCGTGGTATCAAGGTCTATCACCTCAATATAGGCCAGCCCGACCTGCCGACGCCGCAGGAGGGTCTCGACGCTTTGCGTAATATCGACCGCAAGGTGCTGGAGTACAGCCCGAGCGACGGTTACCGATCGCTGCGCGAGAAACTTGTGGGGTACTACGACCAGTACCAAATAAAACTTACGCCCGACGACATCATAATCACTACGGGCGGTTCGGAGGCGGTGCTGTTCGCCTTCATGTCGTGCCTGAACCCCGGCGACGAGATCATCGTTCCCGAGCCGGCCTATGCCAACTACATGGCTTTTGCCATTTCGGCGGGCGCTGTCATCCGTACCGTCTCGACGTCGATAGAGGAGGGCTTTGCCCTGCCGAAGGTCGAGCAGTTCGAGGAGCTGATAAACGAGCGTACGCGCGGTATATTGATCTGCAACCCGAACAACCCGACGGGTTACCTCTATACGCGCAAGGAGATGTACCGCATCCGCGACATGGTGAAGAAGTACGATCTGTTCCTGTTCTCGGACGAGGTTTACCGAGAGTTCATATATACGGGATCTCCTTATATTTCGGCGTGTCATCTGGAGGGTATCGAGCAGAATGTGGTGCTGATAGATTCCGTGTCGAAGCGTTACTCGGAATGCGGAATCCGTATCGGGGCCCTCATAACGAAGAACAAGACACTGCGCGATGCCGTGATGAAGTTCTGCCAGGCGCGTCTGAGCCCTCCGCTTATCGGACAGATTGTGGCCGAGGCGTCGATCGACGCCCCCCGCTCGTATATGATACATACCTATGAGGAGTATATCGAACGCCGCAACTGCCTTATTGACGGACTGAACAAGATTCCGGGCGTGTATTCTCCCATCCCGATGGGTGCGTTCTATACTGTTGCGCGGCTGCCGGTGGACGACAGCGACCGTTTCTGTGCATGGTGCCTGTCGGAATTCTCGTATGAGGGCGAGACCGTCATGATGGCGCCTGCGTCGGGATTCTATACCGACCCTACGAAGGGCCGCAATGAGGTGCGTATAGCCTATGTCCTCAAGAAGGAGGACCTGCGCAGGGCTCTGTATATCCTCGGCCGTGCTCTGGAGGCATATCCGGGACGCACGGAGTGAGATGCGAAGTTGTATCGCATATTGAAATTTGTATTATCGACGAGTGAGCATGAATGCCGGCATAAATAAGACGTATGCAGCCTTACTGGAATTGACAGCTAGGGCCATATCCAAGAGCCAAGCGGATACAGATACCGTCCTCTCGGTGGGGGTGTTGTCTGACGATGAATGGCGTGCGGTGTATGAGGCTGCGGTACGTGGCGGTGTATGCGCTCTGGTGTGGGATGCCGTGCAACGACTGGACAAGTCGCTGTGGCCGCCGCGCGGGTTGCGCCTGCAGTGGGGTGTCGGCGCGAGTGTCATAGCTTCGGGTTACGAGGACCGCAAGGCCAGGATATTGGAACTCACGGGCCGATGGGCCGAGGCGGGCATAAAGACATACTGTCTGAAGGGTCTGGCGTTGAGCCAATATTATCCGAAGCCGGAGTTGCGCGAGAGCGGTGATTTCGATTGCTGGCTTGGTGATGATTTTGATCTCGGCAACAAGGTGGCAGTGTCGTTGGGTGCAACGTTTGATCCGCACGATTACCGTCATTCGGTGCTGACGTACAATGGACTCAAGGTTGAGAATCACCGCTATTTTCTTGCCATACGCGGGAACGAACGCCATAAGAGACTGGAACGTTATCTGCATGAGGTGATAGCGAGTGATAGCACAATGGATGGCTGCAACTTGTATTATCCGTCGAGCCAGTTCCATGCCATATTCCTGACGATGCATGCCTTGAACCACTTCCTTTACGAGGGCATACGTCTGCGCCATCTGTGTGACTGGGTATGTTTTGTCAATGCCGAGCGGGCGAATGTCGATTGGGCGGAGTTCAACCGACGGTGTGAGCATGTCGGAGTCTTGCGGTTTGTGGCGGCAATGAATGCCGTATGCGTAAGGTATCTCGGACTTGATCTGTCAAGAGTTGAATTGGCTTGTGACGATCGTTATGCATCGCGTATGTTGATCGACACGCTTGACGGAGGCCGTCGTATCTCGGGCATGTCGAATCTGTGGCAGCAGCGTATGGCCAAGGTTCGAAATATGGTGGATTCGCGATGGAAGTTCCGCGATCTGTATGATCGTAACTTCTTTTCATCTATAATGCGTTTGGGCATTGGAGTATTGACAGATCCCGATCCGAAAATATAATACATATGAAAGGAATAGTCTTGGCGGGCGGCAGCGGCACGCGTCTCTATCCCATAACAAAGGGAGTGAGCAAGCAGTTGCTGCCCATCTATGACAAACCGATGGTTTATTATCCCATATCGGTTTTGATGCTTGCGGGCATCAGGGACATATTGATAATATCGACGCCGCAGGATCTGTCGTCGTTCCGCCGTCTTTTGGGTGACGGGTCGGATTACGGCGTGCATTTTACGTATGCCGAGCAGCCGTCACCCGACGGTCTGGCTCAGGCGTTCATCATAGGCGAGGAGTTCGTGGGCGATGACTCCGTATGTCTGGTGCTGGGAGACAATATCTTCCATGGTGCGGGATTGTCGGATCTGCTGCGTGACGCCGTGCAGAATGCCGAGCGGGGCAAGGCTACGGTCTTCGGTTATTGGGTGGACGATCCGGAACGCTATGGCGTTGCCGAGTTCGACAAGAATGGCAACTGCCTCTCGATCGAGGAGAAGCCGCAGCACCCGAAGTCGAATTACGCGGTGGTGGGGCTGTACTTCTATCCCAACAAGGTTGTGGATGTGGCCAAGCATATCAAGCCCTCGGCGCGCGGTGAGCTGGAGATCACGACGGTGAACCAGCGGTTTCTGGAGGATGGCGAGCTGAAGGTATGTACGCTTAAGCGCGGCTTTGCGTGGCTCGATACTGGTACACACGACTCTCTGGCGGATGCTTCGATCTTCGTCGAGGTTATCGAGAAGCGTCAGGGTCTGAAGATCGCCTGCCTCGAGGGCATAGCCTATCGCAACGGCTGGATTACGGAGGAGAAGATGCGCTCGCTGGCGCAGCCCATGATAAAGAACCAGTATGGACAGTACCTGCTGAAGGTTATCGACGAACTTAAGCGGGAGGAGTAGGGTATGAATGTCATAAAGACAGATATCGAGGGCGTTGTTATCGTCGAGCCGGATGTCTTCGGCGACGCACGCGGATATTTCTTCGAGAGCTGGTCTCAGGCCAAGTTCGATGCGGCGGTTCGTCCCGTGCGTTTTGTTCAGGACAACGAGAGCAAGTCGCGTTACGGCGTATTGCGCGGCCTCCACTATCAGAAGGGACGCCATGCGCAGTCGAAACTCGTACGTGTAGTTCAGGGTGCGGTGCTGGACGTGGCCGTAGACATACGTCGCGGCTCGCCTACGTTCGGGCGTTATGTGGCCGTGGAACTTACGGCCGAGAACAAGCGTCAGCTGTTCGTGCCGCGCGGCTTTGCGCACGGATTCTCGGTGTTGAGCGCGGAGGCGGTGTTCCAATACAAGTGTGACAATCTATATGCCCCGCAGTCGGAGGGTGCCATCGCGTGGAACGATCCGCAGATCGGTATCGACTGGCGTATTGCGCCGCAGGATGTGATTCTTTCGGCCAAGGACAGCGCACACCCTCTGTTGCGCGATGCCGAGGATTTGTTCGACTATAATATTGACTACTATGCAGAATAACGGAATAAAACGGGTGCTTGTTACGGGTGCCAACGGACAGTTGGGCCGCGAGATGCGCCGTTTGGGAGCGGCGTCACCCAACGAATATACCTTTACGGATGTCGCGGAGTTGGATATAACGGACGCCGGGGCTGTGATGTCGTGCGTCAAGGCCGGGGGATATGACGTTATCCTCAACTGTGCGGCCTATACGAATGTCGACCGTGCGGAGGATGACGAGGCTGCGGCCGAGAAGATCAACTGCGACGCCGTACGCAATCTTGCGGAGGCGGCCAAGCAGACGGGAGCCGTGCTGTTTCACATATCGACGGATTATGTCTTCGGCGGCGAGGGGAATACCCCGCGTCGGGAGGATATGCCGCTCTCACCGCTTGGTGCGTATGGACGTACGAAACTGCACGGCGAGCAGGCCGTAGCGGCAGCGGGATGCCGTGCGGTGATAGTCCGTACGGCGTGGCTCTATTCGGAATACGGCAACAACTTCCTCAAGACGATGTTACGGCTGACGGCGGAGCGGCCCGAACTCAATGTGGTGTTCGATCAGGTGGGCAGCCCGACCTATGCCGGAGATCTGGCCATCGCACTGTTCTCGATCATCGAGGGCGGCCTCTACGAGGGCCGCGAAGGGGTGTACCACTTCTCGAACGAGGGAGTATGCTCGTGGTATGATTTCGCCGTGGAGATCGCCCGCGCAGCGGGACACGATGCGTGTGTGATACACCCGTGCCACAGCGACGAGTTCCCCTCGAAGGTGAAGCGTCCGGCCTACTCGGTTCTGGACAAGAGCAGGATCAAGCAGACATTCGGTCTGGATATTCCCCATTGGCGCGAGTCGATGGAGTATTGTATAGGTAGATTGAAAAAGGCAGAGCAACAATGAAACGCAACATATTGATCACGGGCGGTGCGGGCTTTATCGGGAGCCATGTCGTGCGCCTCTTCGTAAACAAGTATCCCGATTACCGTATCGTCAACCTCGACAAACTGACATACGCGGGCAATCTGGCCAACCTGAAGGATGTGGAGGATCGTCCGAACTATGTCTTCGAGCGGGCCGACATCTGTGACTTCGACCGCGTTCGGGAGATCATGCGCAAGTACTCGATCGACGGCGTTATCCACCTTGCGGCCGAGAGCCACGTTGACCGCTCGATCAAGGATCCCTTCACCTTTGCGCGCACGAACGTGCTGGGTACGCTGTCGCTGCTGCAGGCGGCACGCGAGTATTGGGACGGGGCGTGGGACGGCAAGCTCTTCTACCACATTTCGACGGACGAGGTCTACGGAGCTCTGGAGCTGACCAATCCCGAGGGTATCAAGCCGCCGTTCACGACAACGGCCTCGTCGAGCGAGCATCACCTTGCCTACGGCCGCGACTTCTTCTACGAGGATACGAAGTATAATCCCCATTCGCCCTATTCGGCGTCGAAGGCCTCGTCGGATCACTTCGTGCGTGCGTTCCACGACACATACGGCATGCCGACGATCGTGACCAACTGCTCGAACAACTACGGTCCCTACCAGTTCCCCGAGAAGCTGATCCCGCTCTTTATAAACAATATCCGTCACGGCCGTCCTCTGCCCGTCTACGGCAAGGGTGAGAACGTGCGCGACTGGCTATATGTGGAGGATCACGCGCGGGCCATCGACCTTATATACCATAAGGGGCGTGTGGCCGATACGTACAATATAGGCGGCTTCAACGAGTGGAAGAATATCGACCTGATCAAGGTTATCATCAAGACGGTAGACCGCCTGCTGGGGAATCCGGAGGGTACGAGCGAACACCTTATCACCTACGTTACGGACCGTGCGGGCCATGACCTGCGCTATGCGATCGACTCGTCGAAACTGCAACGGGAGCTTGGCTGGGAGCCAAGCCTGCAGTTCGAGGAGGGCATCGAGAAGACTGTGCGGTGGTATCTGGACAATCAGGCGTGGATGGATAACATCACCTCTGGCGAGTACGAGAAGTATTACGACGAGATGTATAAGAACCGTTAGAGAGGGTATTTGCGCCTGTTGCATAAGTTTCAGGCGGGGTGGTGCCGCTGTCGGAATAAACCGTGAGGGGTGATATATCGGGTTTGAAGAGTATGGATGAGAGTCAGGAGATAATTCGCGACATCGACGTGCAGAGCGTCATGACCCGATCGTCGCTGCCCGTGGGCGGCTATTCGGTCAACCCCTACGTGGGGTGTCCCCACGCATGCAAATATTGTTACGCTTCGTTCATGAAGCGTTTTACGGGCCACACGGAGCCGTGGGGTACGTTCCTCGACGTGAAACATTGGAAGCCGATAACCGACCCTCACAAATATGACGGCCAGCGGGTGGTCATCGGGTCCGTGACGGACGGTTACAACCCCTACGAGGAGCATTTCCAGTGTACACGCCGCCTGCTGGAGCAGTTGCGCGGCACGACGGCCGAGATTATGATATGTACCAAGTCGGATCTTGTGCTGCGTGATCTGGATCTGCTGCGCGAATTTCCGCGCATGACGGTGTCGTGGTCGGTCAATACGCTCGACGAGACGTTCCGTGCCGATATGGACCGTGCGGTGAGCATCGGGCGGCGGCTGGAGGCCATGCGGCAGGTCTACGAGGCGGGTATCCGCACCGTATGTTTCGTCTCGCCCATCTTTCCCGGTATCACCGATGCCGAGGCCATCATCGACCGGGTGAGGGATATATGCGATCTGGTGTGGCTGGAGAATCTCAATCTGCGCGGGCAGTTCAAGCCGACGATCATGTCATACATACGTGAAAAATACCCCGAACTCGTGCCTCTTTATGAAGCGATATACAACCGTAAGGACATGGGTTACTGGCAGACGCTTGAGGCTCGGATTGCCTCCTATGCCGAAGCAAACGGACTGCCGTATCGCGTGAATGACCTGCCGTACGGACGCTCGGAGAAGGGCCGCCCCGTCGTGGTGAACTTCTTCTACCACGAGAAGATCCGCCTCTCGAACAGATAGGGATAGAGATGATGGAGTAGGCATGACCTGCAATGATGCGGTAAAGATGTAAAAGGCGGCGGAAGAGTCTCTTCCGCCGCCTTTGTATGCCTTTTTGGGGATAATCAGAAGAAGAATCCGAGGCCGAGCTGGAATGTCGAGATACGGTTCTCGCCGGTGGTGATGCCGAGCACCTCGCTCTTCTTGAAGGAGCCGTTGTAGCGGGCCGTGACGTTGAGCTTCCACAGACGTACGTCCACACCTGCAGCATATCCCATCGTGGGGCGGTCGATTCTCCACTTGGTATCCTGTGTCGAGCCCCCGACATCGGTCATAAGGTTGAACGTCGGGCCGACCTGTACGGCCAGAAATCCGAGAAAACGCAGTTGCAACAGTACGGGCAGATCGAGCGTATTCATCTTGACGCTGCCGTCGATACCCGTCGGGCCTGCCACGTCGAACGTGTTGCGCGAATATATGAGCTCGGGGCGTATGCCCAGCATGCCCCATGTGAGTTCGCTCTGCAGACCTGCATACCATCCCGAATCGGAGTTGAAATCGAAATCCTTCGCCCCCTTGAGCTTGTTGGCCTGATAGTTCCATCCTGCCTTGAGACCTATCTTGGCCTTCGGTACAAGACCCGCATGTGCCTGCACACTGATGCAGAGCACCGCCAATAACAATATGAACCTTTTCATGATCTTCCTTTTTTGTGGTTTTACATTTTTTATATCTGCGGCCTTTGCATTGCGACCGCTTCGATCTTAACTGCTATCTGCCGCGAGATCCCGTTGAACGCTTGCCCGAAGCTTTGGCATTGCCGTTGCCGCGCGAGCTTTGCTGTTCCTTTTTCGGACGCTGGGGCGCTGCCTTCTGTTGCTTTTGCTGTTTGTTTGGCTGTGTGAAGTTGTTTCGGCGTGAGCCTTGTCCGTAGTCGGGCCGGACGTTGTTGTTGCGCATGTCACGCACCGTGTTGCCATTGTTGCGGTGTGGCGTTGCGGGTCCGCGTCCGGGCCGCTGCGGCGGAGCCGCCGGACGGGGATTATGTTTGTAGCCGGGCGCATCACGCAGTACGGGTTGTGTGTGTATGCCGCGATACTTTCTGTATTTGCTGCGGTGTGCGCGGTTGTAGAGCCACGGGTCGCGTACGTCGAGCACAACCTTATAGAATTTGTAGAAGTCGTGCGGGCCGACATCCGGCGGCAGTTTGTGTGCCGATACCCAACGTCCGTAGCTGTGGTAATAGAAGAGGGCGCGGTTTACGTCGTAGTAGATGTTGAAGTCGGGAAAGTAGTAGTATGGCGCGCAGGCATACCCTGCGGGTCCCCACGGCGGCTGTGCCGATATGTTTACGGCGGCACCTACCGAGACGCCGTCGCGCGAGCCCTGCATCATGACGCTGCATGAGGTGAGACTCGCGACCAGAGCCAACAGTGCGATGAATCGTTTCATGGTCGTTAAGGTTTTGTTTTCGGTGTGCGGCGACGGCAGCCGTTTGTTAGGCGCTCCGCCGCCACTTTACAAACTTACGAAAAAAGGCCGTAATTACCCATAAAAATTTTCATTATCGACCTTTTGCGGTACGCCTCGGACGATTAATCTCCTATAACCAACTTGCTGCCGGGGATAAATGCTATGATCCGAGCCGTCACGAAGCAGCTTATGTATGTGGCTGCGGCTATGGCCGGGATTGCGGCGACGGTAGGCAGGGCGAGCGCACCCTTGAATATTCCGACCCAAAATCCGAGCCAGAATATATGCATCAGGTAGACGCCGTAGCTGAGTTTCGACATACGGGTTATGAATGCCGGTGCCGAGGTGCTGCGTATGCAGGTGAAGAGCAGGAAGGTGCCTGTGGTGAGGGCGACGCAGTTGATCGTACACATCGACCAGCCGATCTCTATTACGGGTGTCGGGTGTATTACGCCCGGCACGGCCTGCACGTAGAACGAGAGGATCGTAGCCACGGCGCCTGCCGCCATGAGTATGAGTCCCGTGACGAAGCGGCGACGGCGGCTCCACGTGAGGTGTTTGCGTATGTAGTGTGCGATGACGGAGTATCCGAGGTATCCCGAGAAATACCACAGCATGTGGTATTCGTTCCAGAAGCATTCGCCCCACACCTCGCCGCACCAGCGGTGAAGATAGGGTATGCATGTCGAGATGAGGAACAGCAGGATGAAGAACCGCTCTTCGCGTGCTGTGGCGCGTTCGAGCCACGGCGAGATTATGGGGATGAAGAGATATATGCTTATGAGCGGGTACATGAACCACAGATGTCCTGCCAGCGTGGGGAAGTTCAGCAGCAGCCGCGAGAGGTCGTGTGTCGATGTTGCGGTGTCGATCTGCCCCCAGAGCAGCGGCAGGGTGCTGTATAGTATCATGAAGACAAAGAACGGAGGCAGTATGCGTTTTGCGCGGCGGCGGTAGAACTGCCACGAGGTCTGTGCGGCGGGCATGGGCATGAGCAGATATGCCGAGACGATGATGAACAGCGGCACCGACATACGTGAGAATCCGTCGTAGAGCGATACCCACAGACGGTCTGTCTCGTTGGCCAGAAACGATTGCGGGCCCGCCATGTCGGTCGAGCCGGCTGCGCCGTAGAAGTTCTCGCTGGCATGTACCAGCATCACAAGAAAGCATGCGAAGATACGCAGATAGTCCAGAAAGACGATCCGCGGCTGTTGTGTTTGGGCTTGTGGGTTCATTTTGTGATTAGTCGTATGTTTTTACTCTTTTACTCTCTTGTATGGTTCGCGCCGGCTGGGATTATTTTTACTTCCTCGTCTGTTCCGCGCCGGCATCGGTCTATTGTTATTCTTTTGTCTGTTACGCGCCGGCGTGGGCCCATTTTCTTCTATGCTCAGTCCCTTGTCGGTAGGGGCCATTGGCCGCCTTAACGTCTTTCGAACTCCACGACAAGGGCCTGCCGTGCCCCGACACGGGTCGAGTCGCTTGGCTCAAAGGCTTCGCCCGTCAGGACGTTGCGGCCGTTATGGAGGCTCTGTGTGATCTCGGCATAGCGGCTCCACTCGATGGATTTGGCGCCGCGCGAGTTGTTTATGAAGACGAAGACGGCATCCGTGTCGTCATAGCGGAAGTAGGCGTATGTGTTGCCGTGGGGTGCGAAGTGGAGCGTGCGGCCCGTGTGGATCACGCGCTTGGTCTTGCGCCACTCGAACAGACGCTGCGTGTAGTCGAACAGGTCGCTCTGCACCGAATCGCGCTGCGAGGCGTCGAACAGCGACACCTTGTCATCGGCCCAGCCGCCCGGGAAATCTACCCTCAGGCCGCCGTGACCCTGCGAGCGGTCTTTCGACGTAAACATCATCTCGTCCCCGGCGAATATCTGCGGGATGCCGCGCATGGTTGCCAGCAGCGTCATCGAGAGCTTCATGCGGTCGGGGTTGCGGCGTACGACATCACCTATGCGGTCGGTATCGTGGTTGGCCGTGAAGATCATCATGTGCGAGAGATCGTGATATACGAAGTCGTTCGAGAGGGTCTCGTAGACGCGCGACATGCCGCGCCCCTCACGCAGCGAATCGCTCGACAAAGCCTCGCAGATGGCGTCGCGCAGCGGAAAATCCATGATCGAGGGCAGGTGCGAGTCGAAGCCGTCGCGGTTCCCGTTCCCGCCCTGCCAGTATGCCAGCTGCGGGATGTTGCCCGTCCAGCACTCGCCTACGATATTGATGTCGGGATACTCCTCGCGCACGGCCCGGCACCACTCGCTCATCGGCTCCTTCTCGTTGTAGGGATAGGTGTCCACACGCAGACCGTCCAGATCGGCATATTCGATCCACCATACGGCCCACTGCTTGAAGTATTGCAGCAGGTATGGGTTGTCGAGGTTCATGTCGGGCATCGAGCGGTCGAACCAGCCGCTCTCCTGTATCTCGAGATCGGCGTGCGATGCGTTGGGGTCCATGTTTGTGGAGAAGAGGTTGTTGGTGCGCGTATATTGCGGGAAGCGGTGTACCCAGTCCTCGAAGGGCATGTCGCGCATCCACCAGTGGGCGCTGCCGCAGTGGTTCGTGACGATATCCATTATCACCTTCAGGCCGCGACGGTGGCTCTCCGCAACGAATGTACGGTACAGCTCGTTCGACCCGAAACGCGGATCGATATGGTAATAGTCGGCGCAGGCATATCCGTGATACGATCCGTGGGGCTCGTCGTCGAGCAGCAGCGGCGTGCTCCATACGGCCGTTGCACCCGTCGAGGCGATGTAGTCGAGGTGGTCGATCATACCCTGTATGTCGCCGCCGTGACGTGAGAAGAACCCCGCGCGGTCGGGCTTCTCGCGCGTATCTTCCGTAGCGTCGTTCGCGGGGTCGCCGTTGGCGAAGCGGTCGGGCATGAGCAGGTAGATCATGTCGGCCGTGGTGAAACTCTGGCGTGCGGCCGAGCCTTCACGGCGGCTGTCTATGCGGTATGGAAGCACGAAGCGCTCCTCCCCGCGTGTGAAGATTATCTCATACTCTCCCGCCGCGGCATCGGGGGCTATATCGATGTCGATAAAGAGAAAATCGGCGTTGTCGGCCTTGTGCGTGGCCGTGACCCTGACGCCGCGCGTGCCGCGCGCCATCTCTACCTCGCACGAGGATATATCCTTCCCCTGCACCATCAGTTGCAGAGGTGTGCGCATGCCGACCCACCACGAGAGCGGCTCGGCGCGAATGATACGGTCTCCGGCTGCCTCGACCGCAGTGTCGGCCGTCGGGTTGTTGCATGATATGATGCCCATTATCGTAATGATGCTTGCTAAAAATATTCTTGTCTTCATTATTGTATGGTGTTTGGTGGCAGTCTGAAACCGATACGGACGGCAACGGCACCGTGTCGCGTCGCGTAGGTACTGTCGTCGTCCGTATCTGCGGCCTTGTGCGAGCCGCATGTCTCAATATTCAAGTCTTGCTCTTCGCTCTCTGCAGGACTCCGCGCGGGGTGCTGCCGTGTCAGGCTTTCGTGCCCTTGGCGCCCTTGGTGCCGCCGCCGGTAGAGTAGTTGAATATATTCTGCTTGTAGCTTGTGATCTTGAACGACGCCTCGCGGCTGCGGCGCAGCGCGATGTCTATGAGACGGTCTATGAGACGGTCGAACGATACGCCCGACGCCTCCCACAGATAGAACGACAACGATCCCGGGATGGTGTTTATCTCGTTGACATAGACTTTGCCTGTAGCATCGTCTATCATGAAGTCGATACGTGCCACGCCGTCACATCCGAGTGTCTTGAATGTTTCGACAGCGGTAGTGCGGATCAAGTCGGTCGTCTGCTGTGGCAGGCGTGCCGGTATCTCGCGCACGGTCGAGCGCATGCCCTGCGACTTGGTGCCGCCGCGTTTGGCGCCGCCCTTGCCTCCGCCGCCGAGATACTTGTCCTGATAACTGAGGATCTCGCCGCTGCGCAGCGGGGCCTCGCATACCGACGCCTCGCACTCGTAGTAGTCTCCCAGCACCGAGCAGTTGATCTCGCGCAGCTGCTCGACAAGATGCTCGACGATTATGCGCTTTGAGTATGCTGCGGCATTCTCTATGGCCTCGATGAGGTGGTCGCGGTCGTGCACTGCCTCGATGCCGACACTCGATCCCGAGTCGGCGGGCTTGACGATGACTGGGTAGTGCAGGCGGCTCTCGATGCGCTCGACGACCTGCTCCTGACGGTCGTACCACTCCTTGTCGGTAAGCCATACGTAATCTACGACGGGGATGCCGCTCTGCGCGAGGATCATCTTCATGGTGATCTTGTCCATGCCGTTTGCCGAGGCCAGAACATTACATCCGGCGTAGGGTATGCCCGTCATCTCGAAGGCGCCCTGTACCGATCCGTCCTCGCAGTTGGTGCCGTGCAGTGCGGGCAGTATGACATCGATCTCGGCCGCCACGTCGCTGCCGAAGAGCCCCTTGTGAACCTTGTAGAGACGGTTGTCGCCGTATATGGGACGCAGATATACCTCCTCGCACGAGGCGAAGAGCTGATCCATGTGTTTGTAGTTCTCGCTGTGGCGCAGCGCCTCGCCCGTGTACCAATGGCCCTGCTTGGAGATATATATGGGCGTGACGTCGTATTTTTCGGCGTCGACGGCCTCCATGGCCTGTATGGCCGTTATGACCGAGATCTCGTTCTCGACCGAGCGGCCGCCGAAGACGACGCCGATATTGGTCTTTCCGTTCTTGTTCATATCCGATGTGTTTCGATCCGCCTCGCGGCGGCCCTATTTAATCGTTTATATATGTTGCCTTGTATTGTTATTTGCCCCCCCCTCACGTCTCTGCTAACGGAACGAGTCGGGGAGGTCGTTCTCGTAGAGGATTACGTCGCCCTGCGTAAGCGTGCGCAGCAGGAAGGCCGACGCTTCGGTAAATGATGCCGTCTGGTGGATGCACTCGGCGGGGAATCCCGCCTCGGTGAGTCCTTGGGTTATGGCCTCGCGGTTTGTGAGGTTGACCACGACGGCTATGTCGCACGCCTTGGCCATGTCGCGCCCGAACTGACGGTTTAGTTCAGCCTGACGCTCGCCCAGCTCGACGAAACCCGGGGTGACGACGATGCGGCGGCCGCCCACGTCGACGGCAAAGTCGCGCAGCACTTCGAGAGCCATCCTTGCCCCCGCGGGGTTTGAGTTGTAGGCGTCGTCGATGACCGTGACGCCGCCCGAGGCGCGGTTGATGCTCAGGCGGTGTTCGATCTGCTCGATGCGGCGCATGGCACGCTTCTGCAGCGCCTCCTCCACACCTAGACGGTCGGCCACGACGATGGCCGCCAGCAGGTTGAGGATATTGCCGCGGCCTGCCAGTTGCGTCGCATATCCAGTACGCACACCCTCGCGCGTGGCTACCGAGAAGTCGGTCAGCTTCGAGGTGTAGTTTATGTCGACGGCGAGGTAGTCGGCTGCCGTATTGTGTACGGCGTATGTGACGATACGTTTGTCATGCGGGGCGTCGCTCGCGGCGATGGGCTGCGAATCGAGATTAACTACGCCGAGGCCATCTTCGGGCAGCGCATCCAGCAGTTCGAACTTCGTATGAAGGATATTTTCTACGGTATGGAACGTTTCGAGGTGCATCTCCCCGACAGCCGTGACGATACCTATCGTCGGGTGCACCAGATCGCATATCTCGCGTATGTCGCCCGGCTGCTTGGCACCCATCTCGACGATGAAGATGTCGTGGTAGGGCTTGAGCTGCTCGCGCACCGTGCGCACGACGCCCAGCGTGGTGTTGTAGTTGCCGGGGGTCATCAGCACGTTGTACTTCTCGGAGAGTATGCGGTAAAGGTAGTTCTTTGTGGAGGTCTTGCCGAAACTTCCCGTGACGCCTATGACCTTGAGTCGTGGCATCGAGGCGAGTATCTGCTGCGCTTCGCGGTAGTAGCGGCGCACGATATATTTCTCTATGGGCTTGTTTATCACATCCGCCGCGAGCATCAGCACGGGCAGTGCCAGCAGTCCCAACGCTATGGCCGGCATGTAGTGCGGAATGTAGATGAACGACAGGACGATGGCCGCGAGGGTTATGATTGCCGCCGTCGTGAAGAGACGCTTTACGCGCATCGTGTAGGCGAGCGGTTTCTTGTACTTGACCTTGAGCTCCTGCCACGAGAGGTAGAGCATGAAGATTATGGCCAAACCCGTAACGTTGTCCGTAAGGATCCAGCAGGCGATGGCCAGCGCGGCGATGATGGCGGCCCACTGCGGCTTGTAGGACTTGAACAGCCAGCGGCGGTAGCGCGAGAAACGGTAGGAGTTCTGCTGATACATCATGATGTCGTATCGCAGCATGGCGAACCACAGCGTGGCGTAGGCCGCAAGAAATATCAGTACGAGGATTTTGTTCATTGTCTACTCGGTTTTATTCGGTTCGGCGGTGGCGGTTGCATCCTTCGCGTCATGGTCTACGAGAAAACTCTCCGCGACGCGCAGGAAGAGGTCTGGATTGTCAAGAAACGAGAAGTGGCTGCCACCCTTGACTATGACTACGCCGGCATCGGGTATGAGACTCTCCATGCGGCGGGCGTCGGCTACGGGTGTTGCGGTGTCGCGCTCGCCCCAGAAGAGCAGCGTCGGCGCCTTTATCTGAGGCATTACGTGGCAGAGATCCTCGTTCACGCACTTCGACAGTATGGCGCGCATCATGGGCGTAGCGTTGTTGTAGTCCGACGATCCCGTCTTGGCGCGGTAGCGCTCGATCATACGTTGTGCGCGCGGCTTGCCCACGGCGATCGGGAGCAGGCGTTTGGCTACCTTGTAGGAGTAGACTTTCCAGTAGTAGCGGGCCGAGCGCCGCGGCTTGACACCTGCGGCATCCACCAGCATCACCTTCTCCACATCGTTGCGCGAGGCGTATAGTATGGCTACGCGTCCGCCGAACGAGTGCCCGATAAGGATCGGACGGCGTATGCCGTTCTCGCGGGCGAAGGCCTCAATCGAACGGGTGTATTGCTCCACGCCCCACACCTCACGGGGCTCCTCGCTGCGGCCGAAGCCCGCGAAGTCGAACGTATAGACACAAAAGTGCGCGACGAAGAATGCGCGCACGCTGTCGAATATCTTGCCGTCGCAGCCCCAGCCGTGCAGCAGCATCAGCGGCCGCCCCGATCCCTCCACGGTGCAGTGGAGGCGTATGCCTTCGTATGTATAGTCTCTGTCCATTTCGATAGGCAAATGTACATATTTTTTCGCATATATACGATTTGCCCGGGGCGACATTTCCTCGCCCGATAATAAAAAGCTCACCGCAGGGAACAAAAAAGGAGTCTGCCACAAGTGGCAGACTCCCCGAAGTATGCGTCTCGAAGGCTTACTGTTTGTTCATCACCTCGTTCTGGTGGTTGATACTCTCGATATGTATGGCCTCGAGCACCGTGCGTACGAAGTCCTCGCTCAGGCCCATGCCGCGCGTGAGCGAGAGCATGCGGCGGCAGATATCCTCCCAGCGGTTGCTCTGGAGAATGGCCACGTTGTTGGCCTTCTTTATGCGGCCGATCTTCTCGCTGGTCTTCATGCGCTCGCACAGAAGCTCGAACAGCTCGGCGTCGATCTGGTCGATCTGCTGGCGGCAGACGTTCAACTCGCTCGTATATTCGGGGTCGTTGGCCGTCTTGGCGCGCCACATCACATTGTCGAGCATCGTGATGCAATCCTGCGGCGTGAGTTGCTGCGAGGCGTCGCTCCACGCCTTGTCGGGGTTGATGTGGCTCTCGATTATGAGACCGTCATAGCAGAGGTCGGCCGCCTGCTGCGAGATGCCGTAGAGCAGGGGGCGACAGCCGCAAATGTGCGACGGGTCGCATATCATCATCATGTCGGGGAAGCGGCTGCGCATCTCGAAGATCATGTGCCACATCGGCGGGTTGCGGTATTTGCTGCGGCCGAAATATGAGAATCCGCGGTGTATGAGTCCTATGTTCTCGGCGGGGATGCCCTCTTTGATGAGACGGTTGACGGCGCCGGCCCAGAGGTTGATGTCAGGCACCATGGGGTTCTTTATGAGCACGGCCACATCCTTGTTGCCGCGCAGGCTCTCGGCGATCTCTTGTACGGCGAAGGGCGAGACGGTGGTGCGGGCGCCTATCCACAACAGGTCCACACCGTGGCGCAGGGCGCACTCGACGTGTGCGCGGTTGGCTACCTCGACGGCTATGGGCAGACCCGTTGCCGCCTTGACCTCGTTGAGCCATTCGAGCGCGGGCTCGCCCACACCCTCGAAGGTGCCGGGCTGTGTGCGGGGTTTCCATACGCCGGCGCGTATGACGTCCACACGTCCCGAACGGGCCAGCTGCATGGCCGTCTCGACGGTCTGTTCACGGGTTTCGGCGCTGCACGGCCCCGCTATGATGAGGGGCCGTTTGGCCCCGAGTACGAATTTTCCCATTTGAGTACGTTTAGGGTGTTATTTGAGTATGTTCCTTATCTTGTTGGCCCGATGCATCATCTCGATGAGCCCCTCGCGGTCGTCGCGTTCGATCATGCGGCGCATGATCTGCAGCTGGTGGATATGCTCGCGCAACACGTCCAGTATGTTGTACTTGTTGCCCAGAAATATCGGTGCCCACGTCTGCGGCAGACTCTTGGCCAGACGCACCGTGCTCTCGAAACCACCACCCGCAAGGTCGAATATGTGCTCCTCCTCGCGCTCCTTCTCCAGCACGGTCAGCGCCAGTGCGAAGGATGTGATGTGCGAGATATGCGACACGTAGGCGCAGTGCATGTCCTGCTCCTCGGCCGACATGTAGCGTATGGGCATACCCAGCGTGCGGTATATCTTCTCGACCGTGGCGGCGGCGTCATCGTCCGAACGCTCGCGTTCGCATATAACGACCGTGCGACCGGCGAATCCGCCGTGTTGTGCGGCGTCGGGACCGCTGTTCTCGGTACCCCACATTGGGTGCGTGGCGACCAGACGCCCGCGATTGGGGTGCATCATGGTCATCTCGCACAGCTCCTGCTTGATGGAACCCATATCCATGACTATCTGGTCATGGCGTATGCGGTTGAGGATCTTGAGCGCAAGAGTGGGTATGGTGTCCACGGGTGTGGCCAACACGATGAGGCCACTCTTCTCGAGTGCCTGATCCAGATCGACCATTTCGTCCACGAGTCCCAATTCAAGGGCGCGTCGGGCGCTCGCTTCCGAGCGCTCGATGCCCATGATATGGTCACTCAGTCCCTTGTCCTTGAGACTCAGGGCGAACGATCCTCCGATAAGGCCCAAACCTATGACGGTGGTCTTCATCGCTTGCGATGTCTTATCTCTTCAGACGGGTCTTGACGCGCTGTGCGGCCTCGGCCAGACGCTCCTCCGGCATACAGAGCGATATGCGGATGAAGTGGTTGCCCTCGCTGCCGAAGATGCCGCCCGGCGTAGCGAAGACGTCGCACTCGTCGAGGATCTTGTCCGAGAAGGCGAAGCAGTCGCCGTCGAACCAGTCGGGGATCTCGGCCCAGATGAAGAGTCCGGCCTGTCCCTTCTGGTACTTGCATCCCAGCGCGTCGAGCAGTTCGTAACCCTTTGCCTCACGTGCGTAGTATACCTTGTTGAGGGCCTCAAACCAATCCTCTCCCAGCGAGAGAGCCTCGGCGGCGGCAGCCTGTACGGGATAGAACATACCCGAGTCCATGTTGCTCTTGAAACGCAGGATGTCGCTCAGCAGGTCAGCGCGGCCGACTACAACACCCACACGCCAGCCGGCCATGCTGTGGCCCTTGCTGGTAGAGTTCATCTCAAGGGCGACGTCCTTGGCGCCCGGTATGGCGAGGATGCTCAGACGGAGGTTGTTGCGCACGAAGCTGTAGGGGTTGTCGTGTACGAGCAGGATGTTGTGGCGTCCGGCGAAGTCGACCAGCTTCTCGAAGAGCTCCTTGGTGGGGTGTGTACCGGTCGGCATGTTGGGATAGTTGGCGAACATGAGCTTCACGCGGCTCAGATCCATCTTCTCCAACTCGTCGAAGTCGGGCAGGAAACCGTTCTCGGCCTTGAGCTTGTAATCCACGACCTCACCTCCCGAGAGGGTGACGGCGGCACGGTATGTAGGATATCCCGGGTTGGGCACCAGAACCTGATCTCCGGTGTTGAGGAATGCCATGCAGATGTGCATGATACCCTCCTTCGATCCCAGCAGGGGCAGAACCTCGTTCTTGGGGTTGAGCGTTACGCCGTACCACTTCTCATACCAGTCGGCGTATGCCTGACGCAGCAGGTCGCTGCCGTTGTAGGGCTGGTATGCGTGTACGTCGGGACGCTGCGCCTCCTTGCCCAGACGGTCGATGACGCTCTTGTGGGGCGGCATGTCGGGGCTGCCGATGCCGAGGCTTATGATGTCGCGGCCGGCCTTGCGCAGCTCGGCGATTTCGCGGTTCTTCTTTGAGAAGTAATACTCCTTGATGCAGTCCATTCTGTGCGAGGGAGCAATTTCAACCTTTGCCATAATCTTCAGTTTTTAGAGTTAATATTTCGTTTAAACTTTTCGTTGTTTTTCCTTATCATTCCATCGGCGCTGCGGCCATTCGCATATCTTCTTTCCGGTCTTGTCCATTATATGTTTGCAGCGGTGTCCGTGCGCCGTTCCCGTATTTGTGAAGTCTTGCCGGCGGGGCTATTTGCCGCTGCGGTAGACCCCGTACACGTGTACCTCTTCGGTTGCCTGCTGCAGACGGTCGAGATTCGAGATGTAGTCGTCCAGACAACGGAACTCGAGGTCTATGTGGAAGAGGTAGTGCCACGGTTCGCTCGGTATGGGGTACGACTGCAGCTTCGAGAGGTTTATGCCGTTGAGCTGGCTCAGCGCCCGCAGCAGCGACCCTTCGCGGTGGTCGGTCTTGAAGTAGAGCGACGCCTTGTTGGCATGGGGGTCGATGTTGTGGTCGTGCCGCTTGAGGATCATAAAACGCGTATAGTTGCTCTTTATTGTATTTATCTCGGGGGCGAGGATCTGCAGCCCGAACATCTCGGCGGCCAACTCGCTGGCTATGGCGGCGGTGTGGCGCAGACCCTTTTCGGCGATGTGTCGGGCGCTGAGAGCCGTGTCCTCGCTTTCGATGAGCTTCCACGGATGGCGGTCGAGGAAATCGACACACTGCAGCAGGGCCATGGGATGTGATTCCACCTCGCGGATGTCGTCCATCGATACTCCGGGCAGGGCCATGAGGTTCTGCATCACGGGCAGGTAGACTTCGCCAGCGACCTGCAGGTTCGCATCTTGCAGGATGCTGTAGTTTGCGATGATCGATCCGGCGATAGAGTTCTCTATGGCCATGACGCCCATATCGGCCGTACCGTTCTTGACGGCGGCTGCCACGCCTCGGAAGGTGTCGTTCGGCAGAATCTCTATCTGGCGGCCGAAATATTTGTTGGCCGCGATCTGGTGGAAACAACCCTCGTATCCCTGTATGGCTACTTTCAGCATAAAAAATTGCGTTAAAAAAAATCCTGACCTTGTTCGCACAGGTCAGGATCAATATCATCGTTCATAAACTCTTCTTTTTTAACACGCGACCTCCTGACCGTTCACACGGTAGTGATAAAATCGCTTATAAAAGAAAGAATTCATATCCGTTTTCGCTCGTAATTTGTGGAACCTTTTATTCGACGACAAATATATCGCTATTTGCGGAGAATTCAAAATTTCGGGCGCATAAATATGCGGGTATTTACTTAATATATTTAATAACGTCACGGTTTCGGGGCTTTGCTGCAGGCTGTTCGTTGGCATATCCCATACCTATACAAAGTAGAAGTTCGTATCCCTCACTCAGTTGCAGCGATTCGAGGAACGGCTTGCCTTCGGGCGTGGAGAAGAATCCGAGCGGGCCCATCATGCAGACCGAGCCTATGCCGAGCGATTGTGCCGCCGTGACCATGTTGCCGGCCATAAGTCCGCAGTCGACCTGTGTGCAGCCTCCGGGCTTGTGGGCGATGAAGATGACGGTGGGGGCGTTGCGGAACATGTTGACGAACGAGGGGTCGGCTACCGACTTCTCGGCCGGAGTTCCGGCGACGGTCTTCTTGTACGCGGCGGTGGCATTGTCTAGCCACTCTTTCGAGTCTACTACGCGCACCTCCCATTGCTGGGCGTTCATGCCGTTGGGGGCGTTGATGCCGCACTCGAGTATCTGGTCGAGTATATCGTGCGGGACGGGTTCGGGCTTGTAGGCACGGATGCTGCGGCGTGCCATGATGGTCTCTATGACCTGATTCTTCTGCGGAGCTGCGGCGTCGCCCGACGGGGTCTGCTGGGCGTCGCATCCTGCGGCGGCGAAGGCCGTGAATGCCGTAATCATCAATAGTCTTTTCATAGTCGTAGGGTATTGGTTGACGTTGTCGATGCCTCTGCGGCGATCGATCTTTACAAAGATAGTGAAAGCCGAGCGCAGAGACAAATAGAAAAACGTAGTTTTTCAGATTTGGCTATGCCGAGGTGCCTCCTATCTAAGACAAAGTCAAAGATACGAAAAGCCGGGCGCCGAGGCTTTGCGAAAAACACGGTTTTCAGGATTTGACTCGGCCTGATGCCTTCGCCGTAATTATATCATTAGTAGATTAATGGCACCCGTATATCAAAGTTCGTGCATGTCGACAATACCGTTCATGACGGCATATATGGTCATGCGGCCGATGGAGCGTGTGCCGAGTTTCTCGGCAATGTTTCGGCGGTGGAATATGACGGTTGCGGTGGATATGTTGAGCGTGTCGGCGATCTCCTTGTTTATATATCCCTTTACGGTGAGGGCCAGCACATCCTTTTCGCGCTGAGAGAGCAGCTCGGCATAGTCTGGGGCGGGGTGGGGCATTATGCCGTGTGCGGCATGTGCGGAGCCCTGCAACGAGAGGAACGCCTTGAGCAGTTCGCGCTCGGGGCGCGTGATATCCACCGTACGGAACTCTGACGGGACATCGGCCGGAGTACCGCCCTCGGTGAGGACGATGCAGCGGCGGTATTGCGGGGCGAAGAATGGCAGGTTCTCGACCAGAACCTCGGCCGCGACAAAATAGTGTATGGCATGGCACTGATTGTCGGCGCGGAATTCCTCCATGGAGTTGTACGTGGCCGTCTCGACCGAGCGGAAGGCCCCGATGAAGGGGGCGATGTCGGTGATAATGGTGCGCATGGCCATGCAGCACAACGAATTGGGGTGTATGACCACTATTTTGGGCTTCGTTTCCATAATGCAAAGATAGTGATTCCGCCGTTATGCCAAAACTATAAAATGTTATAGTTGCGCCGCATGGGTCGTGTGGCTACCTTTGCCGTATGAAATTACTTTTAGCACTACTGACCCTTGCGGGCGGCGGTCCCGATGACCTTGCGCCCGAACCCGTCGATACGCTCCAGAATATCGAGCAGGTGACGGTGGTGGCGCCGGCCGCCAAACAGACTTTCTCACTTCGGCGGCAGCCGATCTCTTCAACAGTATTGAGCCCTGCGGCCATCGAGCGCGAGCGGGTGCTCTCGGTGAAGGATCTCTCGGCCGTGGTCCCGAACTTCTACCAGCCCGACTACGGTTCGCGTATGACCTCGTCGATATATGTGCGCGGCTTCGGCGCCCGCATCGACCAGCCCGTCGTGGGGGTCAATGTCGACGAGATACCTTACCTCAATAAGAACAGCTACGATTTCGATCTCTTCGATATCGCTCGCATCGAGGTTCTGCGCGGCCCTCAGGGTACGCTCTACGGCCGCAATACCATCGGGGGCCAGTTGAACATCTACACTCTCTCGCCGTTGGGGTACAGTGGCGTGCGAGCCTCGGCCGAGTACGGCACGGGTAATACGGTTCGGGCCAAGGCTTCGTATTACGGGCGCGTGTCGGACAATTTCGGCATCTCGGTCGGAGGATTCTATACCCGTACCGACGGCTTCTTCGACAACGCATACGACGGCAGCGACTGCGACCGCGGACACAGCGCTGGCGGACGTGTGCGTATGGTATGGCAGGGGGCTGACGGCTGGTCGATAGACAACGTCGCCTCTGTCGGATCGAGTCTCGAGGGGGGATATGCCTATTGCCTCTATGACGAGGCGAGCGGTGCGGTCTCGCCCGTAAACTACAACGGCCCCAACAGCTACGAGCGTGTGAATGTCACGGACGGCTTCGTTGTCAAGCACGCGGGTGAGAAGATGCTCTTCACCTCGGCGACGGGATACCAATATCTTTATGACCGTATGCTTATCGACAACGACTTCACGCCGCGGTCGCTCTTTACGCTCGTGCAGAAGCAGCGTGAGCACGCCCTGACGGAGGATATCGTGCTGCGCAGTAACGACGACAGCCGCCGCTGGCAGTGGATCACGGGTGCCTACGGTTTCTATAAGCGTCTGCGTATGGAGGCTCCCGTCACCTTCCTCGAGGACGGCATCGGCGATCTGATTCTCGGTGCGGCAAATGCCGGCATACAGAGCGTAATGCCGTGGGCCAAGCTTATGATCGAGGAGAGCGCGTTCGACATAGCGAGCAACTTCAAGATCCCGACCTACGGTCTGGCCCTCTATCACGAGTCGTCGCTGCGTGCGGGTCGTTGGCGCTTTACGGCCGGTCTGCGTCTGGACTATGAGGCTTCGCGTATGGATTACGACAACTACACCTCGATACATTATCGTCTGAGTCCCATGATGCCGCAGTTCAAGGAGTTGTCGATGCCCTTTGCGGGACGCGAGCGTATGGATTTTCTGGAGCTGTTGCCAAAGTTTGCCGTCAACTTCTCGACGGGCGCCGGTGAGCTTTATGTTGCGGCCTCGCGCGGATACAAGGCGGGCGGATTCAACACCCAGATCTTCTCCGACATACTCCAGAACCGCCTGATGGCGGCCATGATGGAGGATATGGGTATGCCTGCGCAGCCGTCGCCATACAACGAGGCTTCGGCTACCACATACAAGCCCGAATACAGCTGGAATTACGAGGCGGGCGGACACCTTGCCTTTGCTGAGGGGCGCGTGCGGACGGATTTCTCGCTCTTCTGGATCGAGTGCCGCGACCAGCAGCTTACGGTCTTTCCCGAGGGTACCACTACGGGACGTATGATGTCGAACGCAGGCCGCTCACGCAGCCGCGGTGTCGAGGTATCACTCTCGTGGAACCCGACGACACGTCTGGGCGTATGGGGCAGCTACGGATTTACGGATGCACGTTTTGTGAAGTTCGACGATGGCGAGGCCGACTATGCTGGCAACGTACTGCCTTACGCTCCGCGCAATACCGTCTCTCTGGGTGCGACCTACCGCCTGCATGTCGGGGCCCGTATGCTCGACGATGTGGTTGTGAACTGCTCATGGCAGGGCGCGGGCAAGATCTATTGGAACGAGAGCAACACGCTGAGCCATAACTTCTATTCGCAGCTCGGGGCTTCGGTTGAACTGCGCAAGGGTGACTTTACACTCTCGCTGTGGGGCCGCAACCTCACTGGTACCGATTTCTACACCTTCTACTTCAAGTCCGTAGGCAACAGTTTCTTCAGCCACGGCAAGCCGCGCCGTCTGGGCATTACGCTCAGCTACGCCATGTAATCGACTCCCCTTTTATTCGAAACATATCGGCGGCGGGTCACTTTGTGTGATCCGCCTTCCTTTTGTGCATTGCCGTATGGGAGCATTCTTTAATTGTCAATTCTGCATGCAGCGTTCCGTATCCAGCACCCTCCATTCCTGTATTCGGCATTGTATATTGCATCCTGTATTTTGCATTCTGTGACGGAAGCCGCGGCCTGTTTGCAGGTCGTAGGGATGGGCATCGCATCCGTATTGTCTTATGCGTGCGTAGACGCAGATTTGTAATCTGTTGACGCAGTGTGGCTGTGTATGTTCCCGGAGTGTATGTCCCGTATAATCTTGTATCCGAATAGCACGGGAGTACAAAAAAACGGGACTGCCCGTATGGGCAATCCCGTTCGTTGTACGAATAGAGCTTTTACTCGAGGATCTTGACCTTGATGTTGCGATACCAGACATCGTCGCCGTGATCCTGCAGGCCGATATAACCCTCGTGGTTCTCACCGCCGCAGTTGAGCAGCAGATCGTATGCCTCGGGCCACTTGTCCTTGCTGAACTTCGACTTGTCGAGCAGCTCCTTCCACTGGGGAGTCCACAAGTGATACTCCACAACAGCTACGTCGTTCTGGTAGTGAACAACCGTACCCTTGTAGCAGAGGATCTTGACCTTGTTCCACTCGCCGTAGGGCTTTGCGTTCTGCGGCTTTGCGGGGATCATGTCGTAGAGCGATGCCGACATGCGGTTGCCGTCTACGCCCAACTTGGCGTCGGGGTGATTCTCGTTGTCGAGAACCTGATACTCGGGAGCCGAGATGTAGATAGGCTGATTGGGAACCTCCTGTGCCAGATAGAATATACCAGAGTTAGAGCCTTTGGCAACCTTGTACTCGAGCTCCAGCTCGAAGTTCTTGAACTTCTGGTCGAAGATGAGGTCGCCGCCGTCGCCGGCCTGAGCCTCACCGCCGCCCGAGCCGTTGAACTTCAGGCAGCCGTCCTCGATGACCCAACGTGAGGGCACCTCGGTCTTGTTGTATCCTCTCCAACCCTTGAGGCTGGTGCCGTCGAACAGGACAACGGTATTGGCGTCGTCCTCGGCCTCTTTCTCGGCAGTCTTCTTGGTGGCGTTGCCGCCGCAGCTTGCAAGCATCGCAGCCGATGCCAAAGCAGCCATGAATAATACCTTTTTCATTTCCTTATCGGTTTAGATAAAAGTGATGTTAGATTATTTGGGCATGGCGGGGAGCAAAGTGTCCCAACCCTTGCGATAGTTGTGCTTGATCATCTCCTCGGCGAACTGCTTTGCGTTGATGGGGTCGGTGTAGGTCTTGTTGAAGGTCGGGTGACCGTCGTGAACCGAGAATCCGTCCTCGATCATGATGCGCAGCGTCTCGTCGTCGCCGATATTGGTGAAGCGCATGTTTGCGCCGTCCCACTCGAGGGTCTTGTTGAGGCTCTGCAGACGTACGCCCAGAACGCCCATTACGACCATCTCGTTGAAGGGACCTGCCTCCGAGAAGTCCGAATTCGACTTTACGCGGGTAGCCTTGTCCTCCTTGCAGGCGCGAACCCAGTCCTTTCCGTGCGAGAGCTCGACCTTGCGGGCACGTGCGGGAGCGTTGGGCACACGGCCAGACAGCAGATAGGGATTGACACCGTAGCATCCGCAGATGAGGACATCCTTGGTGCCGTAGAAGATACATCCGCCACCGTTGTCGTTGAGGTTCTTGCCGGGCTCGAGTCCATCCGGACGCGGGGGCGTCAGACCTCCGTCATACCACGTAACGGTAACCTCGGGCAGCTTGACCTTGTCCTTCTTGCCGCGCTCGGGGAATACGTATGTTACCATCTGAGCCTGCGGAGCGCAGTCGGTGAGCAGTGCCGTCGACGAACCCTGTACCTTGGTGGGGTAGCCCAGCTGCAGGGCCTTGAATACGGGGTGGAGGATATGGCAGGCCATATCGCCCAGAGCACCGGTACCGAAGTCCCACCATCCACGCCAGTTCCACGGCTGGTAGATCTTGTTGTAGGGACGATAGGGGGCCGATCCGAGGAAGAGATCCCAGTTCAGGGTCTCGGGTATGGGGTCAACCTGCGAGGGACGCATCAGACCCTGCGGCCAGATGGGACGGTCGGTGAAGGCATCCACACGGGTAACCTCGCCGATTTCGCCGTTCCAGATCCAGTCGCACACCTTCTGTACGCCCTCGCCCGACGATCCTTGGTTACCCATCTGGGTAGCCACGCCGTTCTTGGCAGCGAGCTTGGTGAGCAGACGCGACTCGTAAACGGTGTGCGTCAGAGGCTTCTCGCAATATACGTGCTTGCCGAGCTCCATGGCGTTGGCAGCAACAAGTGCGTGCGTGTGGTCAGGCGTAGCGCACATTACGGCATCGATCTGGTTTGCGATCTTGTCGTACATCTCGCGCCAGTCCCAGAAGCGCTGTGCCTTCGAGAAACGGTCGAACGTGCCCTTGGCATAGTTCCAGTCCGTGTCGCAGAGGGCCACGATATTCTCCTCCTTGAGGTCGTCCAGCACGGCCGATCCACGTCCGCCGATACCTACACCTGCGATGTTAAGTTTGTCCGAGGGGGCCTTGTGTCCGAAGGCTGAACCCATTACGTTGCCGGGAACAACAGTCATAGCTGCCAGACCAGCTGCAGAGGTCTTCAGAAAGTCAGCTCTTGAGATTTTCTTTGACATTGTTGTTGGTGTTTAAGGTTAATAAAGAGTTATTTTAATTATACGGGTTGTCCGTAGCGTCATCTTTTTGTATACGATTACTTCTGTCTATATAGTTTCCTGATTCTTTACTACGTCTATCCCTTTCTCAATATACTCAGTTTCAATATAGTCAGTTCTGTATCTTTTCCGGTCTTCGTTTTTTTTGTGGCGTCCCGTTGCGGTTCACCTTTCATTTCTTCCCCCGCTTATACGGGCGTCAGCATTGTCGGAGCCTTGCAGACGTCAGAGTCAGTATCTCAGGCTCGGCAGCGATTCGAGATTGTACATGCTGCGCTCGACACAGTTCCGCGGCGGCAGCGTGTAGCTGCGCACCTCGACAAATATATCTTTCACACCCGAGGCTATGGCCGTGTTGATGATCTTGTCGAAGTCGATAAGACCGCTTTCGGTAACGATGCCGTAGTCCTGCAGGTGCAGCAGCATGACACGTCCCTTGTAGCGCTTGAGCATCGATACGATATCGACGCCAGCCTCGTGGGCTTCGCGTGTATCGAGTTCGAACCATACCTTGTCCTGCGGCATGTGCAGAGCCATTATATCGAAGATCGAAGCCCCGTCCGTAGCTGTGAGCACACGGCGCTCGGGGTGTATGCATAACTTCATCCCGCGCTGCAACGCCTTGTCGCCTATGCGGGTGTAGTAGTCGGCGTAGCGGGCAGCCGTGAGCGGTGTGAGTGCATCGGGCAGACGTGAGATGACTATGTAGCGACATCCCATCGCCTTCTGGACGTCGAGCGCTTCGTCCCACCACTTCATTACAGGGTCTTCAGCCTCGGCCGCATCCTCTGATTTTGCCTCAGCTTCCTCAGCTCCCTCGGCTTCTTTTGCTTCGACTTCCACAGACTCTTCGGCCTCAGTCTCTTTATCCTCTGGCCTCTCGGCCTTTATATCTTTTGTCTTCCCCTTTGTCTCAGCCCCGTCTGTCTTGTTTTCCTTTGTCTCGGTCCCCTCTTTCTCGCCACCTTCTTTTTCGACCCCCTCTTTCTCGACCCCCTCTTTCTCGACCCCCTCTTTCTCGGGCCCCTCGGGCATGTCGTCGGCGTAATACTTGCGCAGGTGCGCCGATGTGATCTTCAATCCCGCCTCATCGGCGGCGCGTCGGAAGTCGTCAGGTTTGAGATCGTATATCCTGCCTCCAAAGTAGGAGTCGGTCTCTATGGTGGTGTAGCCCATGCGGGCCATCTCCTTGAGGGTGCTGCCGACACCTTCGTACATGTCGGACTCGACGGATTTCAGATAGAGGCCCATGTCGCTCTTGATGTCACCGAGAGCTTCGTCGACAGCTTCCGTGAATGTGTTCACGGCTTTCTTGAGTCCGACGACCGCACTGACGGCATCCATTGCCGAGGATAACCCCTGTTTGAAAAATGTAAGCCTGTCCATGTGCTTTCCCTCCATGTGCGCACGGCCGTGCCACACGCATATATTGTCTTTTCTCCCGTCTCAACTCACGCTCTCCCTCACGTACACTCTCTTCTTCCGTTCACCTCACCAGACTCTCGTCCGGATTTATAGCATACGGCCTATGCGCTCTCTCCTCTCTATATCTCTCGCATACTCTCTCTCTGTATCTTCCTCCCTTCGCATTATCGCCTTGCCTCGCTTCACTTCACCTTGTCTTGCCTCGTCTCACCTTGCCTCACCTTGCCCCCCCCATCATTGCTTCCTCTCAATAGATTGAGATTGGCCCCTTGGGGGAGAGCAGACGCTCCAATGCGGGGCGTCTGCTTGGGTGTATCTGTTGCCTCCGATTTATCGTTGGGGACGACTTTCTCAGTTCTTGTCGGCCTTGTCCGTGTCGGCTTCGGCTGTATTATCTGCGTCGGTCTCGACTTCCGTGTCGGCTTCGGCTTCTACATCCGCTTGCTTTGCGGCTTCGGCCTGTTGTTCGGCCTCGGCTTTGGCCTTGGCTTCAGCTTCGGCAGCCTGCATGGCGAGATATTCGGCCTCCTCCTTCTCCTTGCGGGCCTCTATGTGCTTGGCTATCGTTATGCCGTACTCGTAGAGGGCGTAGCAGGGTACGAATATGAGTATCTGACTCACCACGTCGGGCGGTGTTATTATGGCAGCGAATACGAGCAGCGCCACGACGGCAACCTTGCGGTACTGACGCATCGACTCGGAGGTGATCAGGCCTATTGTTGCGAGCAGACGTATGAGCAGCGGCAGCTGGAATGCGAGCGCTGCGGCAAAGGTTACGCCGAGGACGGTACTCATGTACGATCCGACGTCGATGATGTTGCTTATCTCTTCGCTTACGGAGTAGTTTCCGAGGAAGTTAATGGCCAGCGGCGCTATGACGTAGTAACCGAACAGCAGTCCAAGAATGAACCATATTGGCGTCTCGAGGACATAACGTATGCTCTGCTTGCGCTGATGGGGCGGCAGGGCTGGTTTGACGAATAGCCACAACTGCCATATCAGGAAGGGGAACGCCACAACGAGAGCTCCGACGACGGAGCTCTTGATGTGGAGCATGAACTGTCCGGCCATCTTGTTGTTGAACAGCTGCACGTTTTCGGGGTGTATGTTCAGGGCGTCGGAGCCCATGGCCGTGGCCAACCATGTAAAGAGCCTGTTCGTCGGGAATTCCGGCGTTATGGGAGCGAATACCACCTTCAGCACCACTCCCTTCATTGTGAACAGAACGATGAAGAGCAGGGCAAAGACCAAAGCTACGCGGATAAGTATCTTCCGGAGTTCATCGAGGTGTTCCCCGAATGTCATCTCCGCGCTGTCGTTGGCAGTTTGAGTGCTCATATATATTCCGATCCGAAATTACTCTTTGGTGTTGGTAGTAGTTGTGGTTTTCTTGGCTTCGGGCTTGTCGTCATCCTCCTCGATAGGCTTGTTGACGGCATCCTTGAACTCCTTGATGCCGCGGCCGGCGCCACGCATCAGTTCGGGGAGTTTCTTGCCTCCGAAAAGCAGCAGCAGAACCACGACGATAAGCAGAATTTCGCTCGTGCCCAGTCCTCCGATGAAAAGTTGTTCCATAGCGGTACTTTTTTAGTGTTATGAGTAAATATTGAGTAAAATAAACGTACTCCGTTTTTCATTCCAAAGTTACGAATAATATTTCATCCGTACAACTTTGCTGTCTTTTTTATTTTGCGGCGACGTGCGGCCGCCATGCCGTGGCGCGTGGCTGTGCTCGGTGTATATTGTTGTAAATCAGCGTTATTATTCTCTCGTTGCTGCTGGCGCATGTCGCCGTGGCGATCTGTGGACAGCGTCGTTATAAAACGTAAGCCCGCATCGGTTTATTGTGCCTGTGCGTTGTCGCTTTTTATAGGCTTAAGGTGCAGTTCGAAATAGTCGGTAATCTTGTTGTGCAGGTGCACGGCATCCTTGCCGAAGACGTTGTGCTCGGCGAGCGGATAGGGGAAGTAGTCGACCTGAACGTTGTTCTCGATGCACTTGCGCACGAAGTTCAGCGAGTGCTGCCATACCACCGTTGCGTCCATCGCACCCTGACATATTAGCAGCTTGCCCTTAAGGTCGGCGGCGCGGTTGAGCAGGCTCACCTTCTCGAATCCGTCGGCGTTGGTCTGCTGCGTCTCCATGTACCGTTCGCCGTACATCACCTCATACCACTGCCAGTCGATTACCGGACCGCCCGCAACGCCTACCTTGAAGACGTCGGGGTAGTTTGTCATGAGAGATATGGTCATGTATCCGCCGTAGCTCCAGCCGTGGACGCCGATGCGGTTGCTGTCGACCCACGGGTGCGACATGAGCCAGCGCATGCCGGCCATCTGGTCCTGCATCTCGCACTGCCCGCACTGTTTGTGTATGGCCTTCTCGTACTCGGCGCCGCGGTTCGATGTGCCGCGGTTGTCCATGACGAAGACCACGTATCCGCGCTGTGCCATGTACATCTCCCAGCGGCGCAGCTGTGCCTGATAGCTGTTGCGCACCATCTGCGAATGGGGGCCGCCGTAGACATAGAGTATGACGGGGTATTTCTTGGCGGGGTCGAAGCCGAGGGGCTTGATCAGGCGGTAGTAGTTGTCGTATTTGCCGTCGGCGCTCTTCACCGTGCCCAGCTCGATGTCTGCGTATGCATAGCCCTCTGTGGGGTCGGGCGCGCGGAAGAGCTCGCGCTTGATGCGGTTGTCGGTCGAGCGCAGCTCCACGACACGGGGCACCTTGAGCGACGAGTAGTCATCGAGGAAGTATCGTCCGCTGTGGCTCACCGAGACGTTGTGCCACCCTTCGGCGGGTGTGAGGCGCGTCGCACGGCCGGTGGCTATGTCGACCTTGAAGAGGTGGTTGTCCACGGGCGAGACCTCGGCCGAGGTGTAGAATACGTAACGGTCATTCTGCGCGACGTACTTCACGTCGGCATCGGTGGCGGTGAGGCGTTTGATGCCGCCGTCGAGGTCGCAGAGGTAGAGATTGTAGTATCCGTCGCGGTTGTCGGTGGTGTAGATGAAGCGCGTGGGGTCGTTGCGCAGGAATACGAGCGGGTACTGCGGCTCGACGAAGCGGTCGTTATGCTCCGTGAGCAGCTGCTTTACCAGACGTCCCGTCTCGACGTCGTACATGTTGAGGTGCATGTTCTTCTGCCGGCGGTCGAGCACCTGCACGAATATGTGCTTGGCGTCGGGCGACCATGTGATGTTCGTAAGGTATCGCTCCTCGTCGAAATCCGTGACGGTGAGATATACGGTGCGGCCGGTGGCGATGTCGTAGATGCCGAGATCGACATGCTCCGAAGCCATGCCGTTCATCGGGTACTTGATGTTGCGCAGCGTGCCGGTGCGGGTGGTTATGTCCACGAGCGGGAAGTCCGTAACGCGCGATTCGTCCTTGCGGTAGAAGGCTATCTTCGAGGCGTCGGGGGCGAAGAATATGCCGCCCGTGATGCCGAACTCGTTGCGGCTGACGCTTTGTCCGCAGACTATGTTGCGGTCCTCGTACGAGGTTATGGGGTGTTCGGCCGTGCCGTCGAAGTAGTAGAGGTTGTTGTCACGCGTGTATGCGTATCGGCCGCCCTTGCCGGGCTGGCGCGTGAGGTTGGCCCCCGTGGGTACGCGGTTCGAGGCGATGATGCTGCGGCGGCGAAGGTCGATGCTGCTGCGCACGCCGTTGGCCGTTACCGCGAGCGTATTCTCGTCCTCGAAGGCGTAGGGCGGGAAGCTCTTGAAGTCGGCCGAGAGCAGACGGTTCAGCTCGTCGAGCGTGATGAGGGTCGTGCGTTTGCCGGTGCGGGCATTGACGGCGATCATGTCGGAACCCTCGACCACCGAGTAGCTGTCGCTCTGTCCGACCCACCGTACGGGGTATGATGCGGGTGAGAGGGCGCGGCTGAGAATGGTCTCCTCCATGGTGAGGAGTTTGCCTTGGGGCTGCTGAGCCGCGGCCGGTATCGTTGCGGTCAACGCCATGATAGCGAATGTTATGATGTGTCGTTTCATTGTTGGTTCGGGTTGGGCCGCTGCGCCCGACAGTGCCGTTGCGGCATATATCGCATACGATTCGTCGAGGTTTTGCGGCGGCGTGGTTTAATGTCTAATTCCCGTGCGAAAATATGAATTTTTGGCGATAAATCCAACTTTGCGACGAGGAAAAAAGTCCGTTTCGGGCCGTTGCCGCCGTTGCGATTGTCATACTGCCGTCGGGACTTTTCGCGGCGGGGCCAGCGTGCGCGTATGCGGGGTGTGTCGTGACTCGGCGGGGCGGGAGGGCAGGGGTAAAAAAGAAGCCGTAAGATGGATTTCCGACCTTACGGCAGACAAAAGAAACGGGCCGCTAAAGATGTGCACGGCCCTAATTATAGAGGGAATAGATTGGAAAATAGAGTTGTTGCCATTCTTCATGCCGGAGTCGGCCATTTGCCGTGCGTGCCGATTCCGATGGGTTAAAGATGGAAATTATTTTCGGAAGAAAAAATATTATGTGGCAAATAGAACATTTTTGTTGGCTAATATTACTTTTTATTCATCGGAGCGAACAATTTTGCGGTATAATTATAGAGTCGGGTGCCGGTGTGACCGATTTGTGACATGATCTCGGACTTTATTTCGTACATTTGTCATTCGTGTGTTTCAGGCGCGGCGGCATAGCTTCGGAGTCCGTTAAGTGAGGGCCGGGGCGCGAATTGTCGGAAGGCCGTACCGTGAAACATGATCGTAAGAATACTCTGAGAAACAACTGAAAATATACGAATATGAACGTACGAATCTTGTTTGTGCTGCTGTTGACGGCCGCTTGGCCCGTGTCGGGATGGAGCGGTGTCGGCGGCGGGGAGGATGCCCGTATCGGCATACGTGACGTGTGGCGTGCATACGACGCCTTTAATGAGGTATATCTCGACCGTGCGAAATATATCTACAAGAGTGACTCGGCGGTTCCGGCGGCGGTCGACCGCTTCAACGGGGCGGCGGCTATATGGTGCCAGCCGATATATTGGGACATGGCGATGAACGCCGCGGCGCTGGCCGGGCGGTGCGGGGAGCGGCGCCGTGCGCGGGAGTATCGCGAGCTTTGCCGCCGCATATTCGAGGGCGAGCGGGCGCACTATGCGGGATTCGACTTCGAGGACAACAACGAGAATACGGGGTGGTTCATCTATGACGACATCATGTGGTGGACGATATCGCTTGCGCGTGCCTATGCGGCCTTCGGCGATGAGGAGTATCTGCGCCTTTCGGAGCAGAGTTTCTCGCGCGTATGGTACGGATCGGAGCGTGTGGGCGATACGGGCTCTTATGACGAGACTGGCGGAGGCATGTTCTGGCGGTGGTACCCCATATCCAATCCCGAGCCCAACCGCCCGGGCGACGGCAAGATGGCATGTATCAACTTCCCTGCGGCGGTGGCGGCGCTGACGCTGGCGGAGTGTGTCCCCGAGGGGCGTACGGAGCCGGCGGGGGAGCGGCCCGTGACGCATACGCGCGAGCGTTACTTCGAGATGGGGCGCGAGATATACGAGTGGGGTGTCGAGAATCTATTCGATGCGGCGACGGGGCGTGTTGCCGACAGCCGCCACGGCGATGGCGAGCCCGACTGGAAGAGCCACGTCTACAATCAGGGCACCTTCATCGGGGCCTCGGTGCTGTTGTACCGCGCCACGGGCGAGGGGCGTTATCTGACGAATGCCCTTTTGGCGGCCGACTACGTGATGCGCGATATGTCGAAGGATGGGATCCTTCCCTTCGAGAGCGGCATCGAGCAGGGTATCTATACGGCCATCTATGCACAATATATGGCCATGCTGGTCTACGACTGCGGGCAGCGGCAGTACCTTCCCTTCCTGCGGCATAACATGGCCGCGGGGTGGGCCAACCGTGACGCTGTACGCGACATCTGCGGCGGGGAGTATGCGCGCAGAGTAGAGCGCGGGCAGACCGTTGACAGCTATTCGGCTTCGGGCATACCGGCGCTGATGCTGCTCTTTGCGATGGACCGTCGGTAGCTGTCGGGCGCGGAGAGTTGCAAATCACCCGATATGTTATTATATTTGTATCTGTTACATGTGCGGCATGGTGCGGGGCGCGGGTCCGGGTGCCTTGCCGGAGCGGACAACTTAATTTGAAAACCTATACTACACCTATGAAAAGAACCCTTATGTCGGTCGTGATGCTCGGATTCTCGGCCGCAGGTCTCTGCCAGACCCCCTATTGGCAGGATGTGTCGACGGTGGAGGTGAACCGCGAGGCTCCCCGCACCGAATTCGTCACCTACACGAGCGAGGAGAAGGCACTGACGCGCGACTTCTCGTCGTCGGAGAACTACCAGCTTCTCAACGGCAACTGGAAATTCCTCTATTACGACTCATACAAGGATGTACCGGCGTCGGTGACGGATCCCGCCACGGACGATTCGTCGTGGAACGAGATCAAGGTTCCGGGCAACTGGGAGCTTCAGGGTTACGGTACGGCCATCTACGTGAACCACCCATACGAGTTCAGCCCCGTGAACCCGCAGCCGCCGCAGCTGCCGGAGGCTACGCCCGTGGGAGTCTACCGCCGTACGTTCACCGTGGACGGGTCGTGGGCCGACAAGGATATCTTCCTCAACATCGCGGGCGCCAAGTCGGGCGTATATGTATATGTGAACGGCCGCGAGGTGGGTTACAGCGAGGACTCGAAGGACGTTGCGCAGTTCCGCCTGAACGACTATCTGAAGGATGGCGAGAATACGCTCGTGCTGAAGATCTACCGCTGGAGTACGGGTTCGTATCTCGAGTGTCAGGATTTCTGGCGCATCAGCGGTATCGAGCGCGACGTCTATCTGAGCGCTCAGGCCCGGACCTCGATCCGTGACTTCGACGTTGTCTCGACGCTCGACGATACATATACCGACGGACTCTTCTCGCTCAAGGTTATGACCACGGGCAGCGGGGCGTGCGAGGTTGCGTACAAGCTGGTCGATGCCGCAGGCAAGACGGTGCTGTCGGGGAGCAAGCAGGCGCAGGGCGGCGACGAGGTGCTCTTTACGGGAGAGGTTGCCGATGTGGAGAAGTGGTCGGCCGAGGAGCCCAACCTCTACCGTCTGATGATGAGCATAGGCAGCGGCGCGGCGAAGGAGTATGTGCCGTTCAATGTCGGTTTCCGCCGTTTCGAGATCGTGCCGATCGACGAGAAGGATGCTTCGGGCCGCAACTATATGGTGCTTCTGGTGAACGGCGAGCCCGTCAAGTTCAAGGGCGTGAACGTGCACGAACATAACGAATATACGGGTCACTACGTCTCGGAGGAGGATCTGCGCCACGATCTGGAGATCATGCGCCAGAACAACATCAATGCCGTGCGTACGAGCCACTATCCCCAGCCGCGCCGCTTCTACGAGCTGTGCGACGAGATCGGAATATATGTCTACTGCGAGGCCAATATTGAGTCTCACGGTATGGGTTACAGCCTCAACAAGGGCGGCACGCTCGGAAATAACCCCGCATGGCGTGCTCCCCACCTTGACCGTATAAACAACATGTACGAGCAGTTGAAGAACTACCCGTGCGTGGCTATATGGTCGCTTGGCAACGAGGCCGGAAACGGATACAACTTCTATCTGGGCTATGACCTGATTGCGGCCAAGGAGCACGGCGCGGGACGTATGAACCGCCCGATATGCTACGAGCGTGCGCAGTGGGAGTGGAACAGCGACATGTACGTACCCCAGTACCCGGGTGCAAGCTGGTTTGAGAGCGTAGGCCGCAACGGTTCGGACCGCCCGATCGTCCCCTCGGAGTATGCGCACGCAATGGGTAACTCGACCGGAGGTCTGTGGCTGCAGTGGCAGGCTATATACAAGTACCCGAATCTTCAGGGTGCCTTCATCTGGGACTGGATCGATCAGGGCTTTGCCGAGATGGACGAGAACGGCGTGAAATATTGGGCCTACGGTGGCGACTACGGCGAGAAAACTCCGAGTGACGCCAACTTCCTCTGCAACGGTATCATCGGGCCGGACCGGCGTCCGCATCCGGCGATGGCCGAGGTCAAGTATGCATACAGCGACATCGCATTCCACCGTACCGACGGCGGATATGAGGTCGAGAATCGCTTCTATTTCAAGGATCTGAGCAACTACCGCATACGCTACGCCTATCTGGCTGACGGGCGTGAGGTCAAGAGCGGTTACCTTACGGTAAATGCCGCGCCGCAGTCGCGCGCCGCGCTGCCTGTACCCGCTATGGGCAAGATGCGCGCCGACCAGACCTATACGCTGCGTCTGGAGGCCGTGACTGTGGCCGAGGAGCGTCTCATTCCGGCAGACTTCGTCATAGCGCACGAATCGTTCGAGCTGCAGCGTGCAAAGCGCCTTCCATACGCTTGGGCCATGAGCAAGGCGTTGACGGTGACCAATACCGATGATGCTATCACCGTCTCTGGCGGCAAGGTGAACTTCGTCTTTGACCGCAAGAAGGGTTATGTTACCTCTTATAAATATGGCGGCCGCGAATTGTTGAGCGACGGCTTCGGCCTGCGCCCCAACTTCTGGCGTGCACCGACGGACAACGACTTCGGCAACGGCGAGGACAAGCGCTGTGTCGAGTGGCGTCTGGCCGGTACGGAGTTCAAGGCCGATGCGGGTGTGTCGACGGGAGAGAACGGCGCAGCCGTGATAGATGTAGTTTACGCACTGCCTTACGATGCATCGCTCAAGGTGACATATACGGTCAATGCCGCAGGCTTCGTCAACGTACGCAGCAGCTATACGGGCGGCAAGGGTGAGAACCTGCCCGAACTGCCGCGTCTGGGCATGCGTTTCCGCCTGCCGCGCGCGATGGAGAGCTTCAGCTACTACGGCCGCGGCCCCGAGGAGAACTATTGGGACCGCAATAACGGTACACTGCCCGGACTCTACACGACGACGGCCGCCGCGGAGAACTATCCGTATGTTCGTCCGCAGGAGACGGGACACCACACCGATACGGAGTGGATCCGCTTCAAGGGCCTTGAGATCGTCGCCGACGACCGTATGGAGTTTAACGTTCTGTGTAATGCGATCGAGGAGTACGACCCTGCCACGAATACTAAGCGTGATTACCAGTGGCGCAACTTCTTCGAGGGCGACAAGGCTACGCAGAACGACCGCCGACAGATGCATACCAACGATATCGACACCTCGACCAATGACTTCGTTGAGGTGTGCCTCGACTACCGGCAGACGGGTGTTGGCGGATATGACAGCTGGGGTTCGCGTCCCGAGGCCCGCTTTACGCTCCGTACGGACGGCAGCTATGAGTGGGGCTTCACGCTCGACCCGCGGTAACGGGATCTCGGCGGCGTGATGCTGTGCAGGATGGCTCCCGCTGACGCTTTGACGTCGGCGGGGGCTTTTTTTATGCTATGGTTGGTGCGGAAGAGGAACGGGATGTTTGTTCGGGGCTTTTGTGTGGAGGCTGTGATTGCGGACAATTGTGGAAGAGGATGTCGAAACGGTTGTCTGCAAATGCGTTTTGTGTAGAGGCTATGTTGGCGGACGATGGCGGACGAGGATGTCGAAACGGTTGTTTGCGTGGTAGCTTTTGTCGAGTGGCGGGAATGGTATGCACTGAACGCATATATGCGCATATTCAATATGATATGCGGTTGGTTCGTGATTTTTTAGCCTGATTTTTTGCCAAACGGGAAAATATGGTTACATTTGCAGTCGATTTTCACGAAATCAGCCCGGATGGCGGAATCGGTAGACGCGCTGGTCTCAAACACCAGTAGGTTCACCCCTGTGCCGGTTCGACCCCGGCTCCGGGTACAGGCTTTGGACAAGCATATCGAAAAACGGCCTTGCATAGCATTGCAGGGCCGTTTCCTTGTTTTCGGCGGGCGACGTTGGACATATATATTTCATGCAAACGTTCCCCTAAACGTTCCTCCGGTATCGGGTTATTTCATATCTTGTGTAAACATCCCTAAACCGTTGCTACGGGATTCTTCCTAAAAGATGTGCGTGCGGCTCGTACAAATACATATACATGTTGTACGATTGTCGGCCGGCGGTACCTGAAACCGACTTGTATAATGCCTTCACACGAATTGATCCGCTTTCAATGTTTGTAGGTATACTATGGCCGCCATGTATGTCGTGGCGGTCTGGCCGTCAGCATGGACTCCGGTCAGTCGCTACCCATCGAGCAGGACGTGTCACTCAAGACGATCCATGTGGTCTGATTGGCATGGACGGGAATGCGCCCTGATGTAGACCGAAGTGTATAGACGGTTTGCGAATTGTTCGAGAGTGTAATCGTCAAGCGCCCTTTACCGGTCAGGTCACTTGTGGGAAGAACGTATATGGTGATCCTGTAATCATTGGTTTTGGCAGGTTTCTCGCTTTTTGTCAGGGTGACGGGCGTACCTGCCGTAAGCACCTGTCCGCCACTCCCATCATGGAGATACATTTGCGGAGCGCTTTCTACCTCGAGCTTTACATTCTTGATCTTGCCGTCGCTGTTGTCAAGGCGTATTTGCAGGGCTCCGTTCTGACGGGTCAAAACAATCGTATAGGTATTCAGGTTTGCCGTAGCCGTAAAACTGAGCGTATTGCGAAACACCTCGTTTGCGGTTTGTGTCCCAGAGACATAGGCGGCAAGTGCATCCGTATAGGCGGGGCGCTGCGTGGTGAGAGTGGGAAGCGCCGGCTGCTGGTTCCGGGGGATAGCGAGAAAGACGAACCGGTATTTCGTAGACGGCAGCAGCCCTCCGACAGTCAGACTGCTGCCTGTCAGGTTCTGCTCGCCCGAATAGACATATCGTCCCGAACCGGGAGTCTCCTCTCGGAACATGTAGACTTTGGCCGTATGTGTCGATGTGTTCAGATTCTGTGGAGCCCTTGTCCGGGACTCAAGCGTCAGATCGAACCGCACCTGCAAAGAGGGCTCAGGGAGTTCGGCCCCCTTTTCGCATGAAGAAAAACCGGCCAGCATGCCAATCCAGCACAGTATTAGCGTAATCGTTGTTTTCATGATCGGCTCGTTTGCGTTATTCACATAATTCGCCTCCGGGATGTTCGCCCCAAGCAGGATCCAGCATCACTCCGGGCGAGGGGTTCCCGATTTCACCGCCGTAATACTCGTACCACGATGATTCCAGTTGGATGACAAGTGCGGCCGAGGCCTCGTCCTGCAGGTCGACGGGAGAGTCGGTCTCCAACACAGGAGTGCCCTCACGGATGGAGAAATGACGGCTTCCGATACTGTAAAAATGGTTGGCCAGTAGCGGATAGTAGAGCGGATCATACGCTTCTGCTCCGGTTCCGGCGAGGCGGACCGGGCGCCACTCCAACGCGATCTCCTGTCTTAGGGATGTGTCATAGCCGATAAAGACCAAATATAGCGTTTTGTCGTACGTCTCGTATGCGACGCCCGTCTCTGGCGGTGTGTTGGCCTGTTGCGGCATCGTGAAAGCCCCTTTGAGCAGGGCATTCGGATGGGCGGCGTTCCCCGGAGAGAGATCTACATAGGTGTTGTCCCTGACTTGAGCGTTGGCGGGGATGTCGGCGCGGAGCAGCACATACCC
>CDYU01046339.1_pt1 | contig 63005 bp, 99 predicted proteins | sample 480701 | NCBI WGS metagenome assembly CDYU01 (sample SAMEA3182105, study PRJEB8094) | gut metagenome | biome: human; feature: gut; material: Stool; isolation source: human stools | place: Canada | collected 2013-02-26 | reverse complement strand
CTACATTTTTCATAGATTACTTTACACTATCATTTTTCTTATTATTCTTCTGTAATTGTTATTTTATTTGTTAAACCTGTTTTTGTATCTGGTTCTATCTTTACTTTGTATTTTGCAGATGCTTTAATATCACTTTTACTTCCATCTACTTTTGATGCATCTGTATCAGCAAGAACAATATTTTTTGTTCCATCTGCTGTTTTTGCTACTAAGTTTAAAGATACAAATCTTTTTTCTGTATCAGTATTGTTATTGTTTACTACTGTATCATATAACGCTCTTGCTGATCCTCCACTTACTGTTTTTGAATCATATTGCGTAAATTGTGCATTAAATTGTTGTATTGCTAATTGGTCCATTCCTGTGTCACTTACTGTATTTGCTGCTTGTCTATAAATAAATATTCCTAATCCTATAATTAATATTGCTAATAATATTGCTCCTGCTATAATTAATGCTTTTGATGCATTTTCCATGATTTTTCCTCCTTAAATGTTCTTTTTTAGTAATTTCGTCGACGCATGGGCAATTAAAGTCGCCCCTACATTTTTCGCGGATTACTTTACACTATCTTCTCTCTGGGCTATATCCCTTTTGGTGGACTTTATTTTCGCCCTTACTTCACATTGTTTTTTAGGACTATGTATCTTACACTTTTCCACCAGTTTCACGTCCACTAGTTCCACCAGATCCACTGTCATCACCATTTGTTTTTATAGTGATTTTTTCAATGTATCCTGCATTATTTTTTGAACCCTCATCTACTTTTACTTTATAAGTATTTCCACTTTTTATTGTTGAGCTGTCGTTATCTGGTTGGTCATCCACTTTAAAAGTTACTGTCAAGTCCTCCTTTGAACGGTTACTTGCATTAATAATTTTTATAAGTTGTTTTACATTACTTCCAGATACATTGTTACCCAAATATGGTTCAAATTGTGCATTAAATTGGCTTACTACAAGCTGATCCATGGTTCCAGTATCTATAACTCCTGCTGCTTGCCTGTATATATATACTCCTAAACCAATAATTAGTATTGCTAATAATATGGCTCCAGCTATAATTAATGCTTTTGATGCATTTTCCAAACTTTATCACACTCCTCCTTTTGCTCATTTGTTTATTTCAATAGACTACATTGTTTTACCAATGCTTGTCTAACATTAATAACATATATTATACTTCTTCGAAAAATAAGCTTTTTACATTTCCATTTTTATGGTAATCAATTTTTGTACATTTAAAGCTAAATGTTGCATAATTTTGTATAAAATTTTCTATTCCGTTGTTTGCAATAGCTTCCATGTCAAATGTTTGGTCACTTTCTAAAAATTTTATATATATTTTTACTGATTTTTCATTATCTTCTAGATACACATTATTTTCATCTTTTTGTACATCATTCTTTTCGTTGTTATCTATTGTTTTATTTATTATACTTATAAAATCTGTGCCTAATATTTTCTTGCCATACCAGCTTTCATATTGCTTGTTGTATTGTGCTATTTGAATTTGCTGTTTTCTATAATTGTGTACGGTATAACCCACTATTATAGCTATTATAAGTAATATTGTTAAAATTATAAAAAGGTTTTTTTTCATAAATTCTTCCTTATTTTTTGTGGGCGATTAAATCCGCCTCTACTTTTTTTATTGGTTATTTTACATTGTTATTCATATTATAACATTTTGCTTTTTTTTGTGCAATATTTTTGTTTTAATTTGCTTTAAATGTTATTTGGTATACTCTGCCTGTTATATTGCTTTGTGATATTGTGGAAGAAAAAGGCAAAATTTCTGTACATGTAAAATATTTTATTTCTTTAATTTTGCCATTTTCTTCCACTGTTGAATTATTTTGTATAAACTCTGTGTATTTAGCCTCATCTAATTTTTCAAAATTTCTTTCTGTCTTTTTACTTCCATTATTATCTATATAATCCATAACACTTACATTTACATAATAGTTGTATCCACTGCCTTCTTCCAATTCATAATATTCATTACTATTTTTTGCCAAGTTGGCTATAGATACTATATCATGTGCTGTACATGTATCTAGTCTATAGTATTTTAAAAATTGACTATTAAATTTATCTATCTTTGTTTGTTCAACTTTACTATATATCTCGGAGCTGGTATTTCCTAATGATGTAAATAAATACACAGCAATTGAAATTATCATTATTCCTATTAATACTCCTGCTGCCATAGTTAATGCTCTTGCTGCATTTTCCATGTTTTAGCTCCTTTCTTATTTAGGCTGTATTACAATTTCTTTTATAATACCTGTAGTATTACTATATACTACACTTGCCCTAAACTCTTTTTCTCTAAATGTATTTATACAATTTTTGTACTTTTCATATTCCTCAAGAAATTGCAATATCTCTTCAATGTTATACTTGCCACCATTTAAATACAGATCATAGTAACTATTTATTTTTTGGGAATCAGTTTTAAAAAGATCATATAACTCTTCAATGGTTTTTCCATTTGACATAGAAATTTTTCCTTTATCATCTCTTGTTTTAATTGCACTATCATAATCGCCTTTTAATCTCTGAGTGCTGTTATATTGCTCATCATTATATTCTTCATCATTATATTCGTCTTTGAAGAAAAGCTCTACATTATTTGCTCCATTAGCTTTTATTTTTATTATAGCCGTTATCTTTGGGTATCCTTCACTTTCAGGATATTTTCTGCTGTAATCTTCTATCGCATTGCAAATAGACAATACTTCTGAACCATATATAACACTCTTTTTAGTATATTTTTCTATTTGTTCATTAATTTTGCTTACCTGTTCATTTGATAAACTTATATCTTTTTCTTTTTGAAGGCTTGTTATTCCTCTATATGCAAACATTACTACACCTATAATTATTAATGATAATAATACTCCTCCTGCTATAACGAGTGCTCTTGAAGCATTTTCCATTTACAAATTCAGCCCCTTTCTATTATTTCATTGCCGACATTGCATTAAATGAATCTTTCATAGCTGATAGACCTATTACAACCAATGGAACAACTAAATAGCATACAAATAGTCCTATCATAGGCGTAAATCCTATTACTTTTCCTATTAGTCCCTTTTTAGATATTAATCTTTCGTTAGATTCTTTTCTTCTTGCCTGATAGTAATCTCTTTCTGTGTCTAATTCATCAAATGCATCTGCAATTGGTATTTTTTCAACTGCGGCTTGCATACTTTCTATTAATCTTATCATGTCTGGGTAGTTTACATCTTCTTTTAATTGTTCTAGAGCTTCCCATGCGCCACTTTCAAAGTTATTAACACATTTACTAATTGGCTCTCTAAAAATATTTGCATATCTTTCTAGCCATTCTAGTATTATCTCTACATTAACCCTTTCAATCCTCATAAGCATTAATATTATTGTTTGAAACTGCATTACCTCATCTTCCATTTCTATTTGTCTCATCTTAGCTTGGAATTTAAGTAACCAAACTGGTGCCATATATGCAGCCATTGCAAATACCATTGCAAATAGGACTTCAAACCATTGTAAATTTTCTTTATTTACAGTATGTAGCTTATCTAAAACTCTTTTTGCTGCTGTTGCAACTTCTTTGTTTGTTGCTTCTACATAATCTTTGTTTATTCTACCATTTTTCATTATTTTTTCTATATCTTTTTGCTGTACTTCTGTATTTCCTCTATAAAAGTCCAAATATTGATTATCAGATTCTGTTATTTCCATAGCCTTTCTTTTTTGCTTATCATTCATAGAACCCACTAAATCAAATTCTGTTGTAGGGTCTGTATATATATAATTAATTTCTACTTTGTGTAATTGTGCAAATAAAAATACCGACACAAAAAATGTAATTATACACAATGTTAATCTATTAACATATACCCATTCCATTTTTTCTTTTGAAGCTGCATCTTTTAAGTTTTCTTTTAACACCCTATATTCTTTTGTTCCTTCTTTTGGTATAAACAGGTCTACAACTCTTTTGCAAATAGGGTTTCTATATACTTTTTCTTGCCATGGATTTTCTGTGTTTTTTGTATTCATGTTTGTAGAACCATTGTCTTTTAGTTTTCTTGTTAATGTATAACATATAAATGTTACTAGAAGTACCAATATTTGTACTAGCATTCCTTTTCTGCCCATATAGAAACTTTCTGTAAAACTAAATTGACTTACAGACCAATTCTTTATTGCTTCTAGAAACATCATAGGTAATATAGATATTACAGATAAACTTTGAAATACATAGTTTAATTTATCTCTTTTTAATATTTCCAACTGCATTTCTTGTGTAATATTATTTAAATTTTTCAAATATAAAGATGCTTTGTCAACTTTTCTATCTCCAAATTCTTTTGTTAGATATGACACACCAGCAAATTCCTTTAAATAACTATTTGGCGCAACATCATAATATTTTTCTAATTCAGATTCTGGATCATCTGATATTAATACTTCATATATTTTTTCTGCTTGTCTTGACATTTCTGGTTGTTCATCATCTTGCGAAACTTGGTATATTGCTTCTTCTACCATATTAAACTCATGATATGCATGTCTTATTTCAGAGAAGAAATTTATTTGTTGTTTTAATAATTTATTGTCTATTCCATCTACCATTCCATCTATAATTGTATCCACCATAAAAACTTCAAAAATTAATAATATTGATAATAGCAAATAGTTTTTATGTGTCAACCATATAATTGCTATAGTTATTGGTATTACTAAAAGTAATGTTCTTGTTAATATTTGAGCAGTTTGTTTTCTTGTTAAATATTCATCATCTATGTTTATTATTTCTAGTCTTCTTCTTATTTTTAGTAAATATCTTTTTAAAAATGGTATTCTAATATATCTTACATATAATTTTTGGTATAGTATTTCAGATGTATGCTTTTTTGCTTGTGTTCCTTCCCTCAGTTTCTGTATTTCTCGCATCTCCGAAGATTGCAATTTCTTTCTTATAACAAGATATACAATTACTAATAATGCAAATAAACCAGCTACACCTGCCAAAAAGTATAAAAGTATATTACTTTGTTCCATTCTGATGTTCACCTCAATTCTCTGTTTAAATATTAATTTTCTTTAGGTTTTCTGCCTCTTTTTTTAGTTTCAACTATTTCTTCTTCATCATAATAAGGTTTTGATTTTATTCCCCAATTTTCTTCTACAAATTTGTCAAAATCTGCTATGTCAGATGTATCCATATTGTTTCTCATTTCTCTAATATTTGTATCTGATATAGGGTTTGTAAGTACATATGTACCATCATGATATTCTAATATGTTAACATATTTATATAATTCTTTATTTGTTGTCTTAGAGAAGAACCTTGTTGCATTATCCATAAATTTATCTAATTTCCCCTCTAATGTTTTTTCTTGTCTATGTTCAAATGTATATTCATTTTTATCTTCTATTGGTATACATTCAGTAACTCTTTCTATATATCTTCTTCCTCTAAAGTCTTTTACTAGGTGTATGTCAAAGTTTAAAACTCCTATAACTTGCTCTTCTGCTATTTTTTCGTCATTAAACATTCCTAATTTTAAAAGTGAGTTTCTTAATGCTTGTACCAAAAGTGGAAATGTTTTAGCATGGTGAGTAAATAATGTAAATTTAGAAGCAACTTGTGCAGCTTGTATCATCCATGCAGCTACGGGGTCTGTTGCAACCTCTCCGGATAATGTTTACTCCACCATCTGTTTTCTTTTGAACGTCTAATCCCATTTGTCCAGAAATTGTATCTGTTTCTCTAAATGATAGAATATTTCTTGTTGGGTATATTTTTCTTAAGTGTAACTCAAATGCAGTTTCCTGAACACGTATGTTCATTGTGTCATATATATTTTCTATCATAGCCATAAGCATTGTTGTTTTTCCGGCAACCTTGCTCTCCAGTAAGTGATATAACTCTTGCACCTTTTACTAGGTATTTTAATAAATCTATGGCTTGCTCTTTTCCCGGAATTCTTATTAATTGTTCTAGTGTAGCTCTTTTAACGTCAAACTTTCTTACAAAGAAAGCCCATGTCTCTGAAAAGCTTGGTCTTACAACAACAACACGAGAACCATCCTTCATTTCGTTTATTTTAAATCCATTTGTGTCTGATAATTGACCTGGATTATTATATTTATATATGTTTTGGCAAACTCTTTTTAATTCTGCTTCTGTTCCAAATGATAAAAACTCTAATCTTATAGATTTACCTTGGAAGAAAATCCATATGCTGTCACAAGCTCTTGGAACTTTATGTTCTACTACTTGGTTTAAGTAGTCTCCATCTGTTTGAGCAACCTGACTTAAAAATGATTCTGGAAGTCCTGATACACCACCAGATACACCATCTATGTTCATGTCTCTAACTTCATCTATGCTACTATAACCTTTATAGTGTTGATAGATTCTTTGAACTATTACATTTATTTTATCAGACAAGGTTAGTACAAAATTTTCTTTTTCAAATATATCACTTATTTCTTGTGATGTTATAACATAGCATGGTTTAGTTTCTCCTGCTACATATTTTAATTCTGCTAGGTTGTATTTTTTTATTAGCTCTGTTAAAGCTTCATATCCGAAGTCATTTTTATACATATATATTAATATGTCAAATTTGTCTTGCGCTGTCAAAAGAGATGGAATATCAAAAGGTATTGCTTTAGATACATTAGTTTCATCAACGCCATATTCTCTATATAGTAAATCATAAATTAATTCTTTTATATATTTTTTATCGTTGACATCTCCATATGTACATCCTTTTAAAGCTTTTTTTAATTCGTACTTTTTGTTCTTTCTTCTTTTCAATTCTTCTTCAGAAAGTCCAATATCATATAAATTTACCTTTGTTATTTCATTTAATCTTTGTTTTACAAATGCTGTCATTCTTTCCAAAGTATATGTTTTATCATCCATTTCTATTTTTTCTTCAACTTCTTGGTTTTGCTTGTTTTTAATATAATAATATACTCCGATTCCTGCCGCTAGTAAAACAACTACTATTAAAATATAGTTCATTTTTGTTTCTCCTTCCTTAGGCTATACTCTTTTGTTCTGCACATCTTTGATTTTTTCCAATACATATTCGCTTAATTCTGCAATCTCATATATAAATATTTTATTTCTGTCTGTTTCATCTGCTTTTACATTTCTCATTTTTAAAAAGTAGTCTACTATTTTTCCTTCACTACAGGCTTCTGAAAATAGTGTATTATACGAAATTGTAGGCATTAGCTTTTTTTCTTTTAAATATCTAGATACGTTTTTCCTATTATATTTTGAGTATCTATCATATCTGGTTATTGTTGGTATAATTTTTTTATTATTATAAAAATGATTCTTATTTTTTAGTTCAACAAAATTGTTAATACATCTTAGATTTTGTGTTAATGTTAGTACAATTACATCTGCTAATTGCATTATTTGTTCATACTCGCTTAGGTTCATTTTGTTGTCTAAGTCCACAAAAACATAATCGTAAAATCTATTTGCTGTTTGTATAATGCTTGCATAAGATGTTGCAATTTTGTTATATTCATCTCTACTTTTTGTATCTGGTGATACTAATATGTCAAGTCTGTCTCTTAAGACAACTTTTGAATAATTCCTAACTATTTCTGGCGAAGTTTTACTACTTGAAACTATTTTTATTAATCCCTCTACACCAGAATCCATTGTTGTAACTCTATCTAATGCTAATGTTCTATCTATTACAAATTCTTCCTTTTTTTGTTGCCAAAAGCAGTCTTCTAACGTGTTATCATTAAAATCTGTAGCCACAATTAGCATTTTCTGATTATGTTCTATCGCCATATATGTTGCTAATGCAGATATTGCCAAGCTTTGTCCCGTTTCTTTTAATTCGCTACTGCTAAATACCACGATAGACATTTTCTACACCTCTTTTTCCAATTGTTTAAAAGCTTTTTTTACTTTTCCTTTATCTTCTGGCGCAACAATTTCTTCCGCCATATACAATAAACTTTCTCTAAATTGATTACTTAATCTTTTTACTTTAATTTTTGATATAATTTGATTTTCTATTATTACACTTTGGTCTCCTAATTCAAATGGAAAATATATTCTTTCTGATTCCCATACTATTTTATGCCCTAGTGATAGAAAATTCAAATAATCATCCTCTTCGCTAGATGCATATTTAGAAAATAGAACCTTTTTTAATTTTACGGTTTCATTTAATCCATCTAAAATCTCTATTCCTCTTTTTAAAGAGTATAAATCAAAAGAAGTAACAAAATAGTTCTTATTTGCTTCTTTCATTCCATATATATTTATTGCTTCTGTTGAATCTATATCTATTAAAACTATATCATAATCTATTTTTTTATCTTCTGTTCCCAAATACTCTTGGATTTGCTGTAAGTTATTAAATCCTACAGCAATATCCATTCCTTCAAACTCTGTTATATATGATTTAGTTGGGTTTATAACAGGTACTACATATTTAGCCTTCTGATTAATTGTAGAATCAATGACTAAAACTTTTTTCCCTATTAAAGATATAATTTTAGCTATATATAATATAATATCTGTTTTGTCATAAGCTCCCACAAATCCAATTTTAATCATTACAGCCTCCCTGTTTCTAATTACCTCCTAATGTTTGTAAGTATTTCTTTCTTTGTTCTTGTGTCTTTTTTATTTCTTCACTTGTTCCTGAAGTAGCATTGCTTATTGCTGTTTTTTGATCTATCTGCTTGTCTATTCCGTTTGTTCTTATAGTTTCTTTAGTGTTTATATATCTATTAAATAATTCATTTTTTGCCACTTGTATTATATTAGGATCTTTTTCCATCAATAATGTAACATCTGCATTTGGTAAATAAGTTGGTGTTGCAGCCTCTTGTGTTCCTGCTTCTACATATCTTGTAGCATATAATTTAGAGCCCTTAACCATATAGCTTTCTACTATAGCACTACTCATCATTAATATTTCATCTTCTGAAAGTTTTAGCCAAATAGTATCTTCTGTTTCTACCCCATCAATTTGTGGTAGTTCTATTTGTTTGTGTGATACTACTATATAGTCTGAACCGTTTGGTAATCTTAATCTTATATCTATAAATTCTTTATCTGCTATTTGTGTTGGAAGCTGAACAACATTATATTCTTGTATTCTTACATCATCTGTTACTCTGTCATTGCTTCTTGCAATTAAATCAAATGTTAATACTGTATTCTTTTTCAAAGCTACTTTAGCTACAAGTGGAACTGTATTAAGTTCTACTGGTTGTTTGTTTTCTTCATAATAATAGCTTGTCTTTTTATAATCATCTTCATTTTTTACTATATATTTTTTTTGATTATTTTCTTGTATGTACATTCTTCCATTTTCATCTGTAAAAACTATGTTACCTTTTACATCTTCTAATCTATAATTATTAAATACTGAAATTATGCTTCCTACTGCAGAAGTTGGAACTGTTGACATTTCAACTTCTTGCAACTTTAACATCTCTGATGTTATTTCTTGTCCAGATTTTACATCTGAATTAAGTACAAAAACCTTTCCCAAATTTGCTCTCTTTTCTGCAATTTGTTTATTTAGATTTCCCACCTTCATCATTAATAAGGCTATAACTGCTCCTGTTATTAAAAGTGTTACTAACACTGCTATCAAAGCCGCTGTTGTTGCTTTTTTTTGCATTGGATTTACTGCCATTTTTCATATTCCTCCCTTGTATTTACTACTATAACTATTTTTTTTATTTTACAACATTTTCTTATCAAAAACAACACATTATCCTTTCGTAATGTAATCTTAATATTTTTGTAATATTTCTGTAATATTTCTCTATGTAAAAAAATTGACTTTGCAAATATATACAGTTTAATATAACCTGGCTTCGTTGTATATTTTTTCTATACAATAATAAAAGCGAATATTAAATGGTAACATTATTATCTGCCATTTATTATCCACTTTTTTATTTATGTTATCCTCTTCTGCATCTACAACATCCACAACTATTATTATTGGTATTATTAGCACTGTTATTTCCACTACAGCCACAACTATTTGATTCATCTGTATTACTTGTATTGGTTCCTAATATAACAGTATTATTAGGAATTAATGGAGTTGTGTATGCTATTAAATCGCTTCTTCCTGTACAACCACAATTTGCATTGTTATTATCGTTATCATTGTCGCCTTCGCACTGCTCTAGTCTTTCTAAAATTCTACATATAGTATTTACTATTACAGCTGTTATAAATGCTAAAATTGTAAGTGCTATTGCAACTACTAGGAAATTAGCGTCAAATGCTGCAAATGTAACTATTAAATATATGGCAAAAAATGTAATTCCAACTAAAATTGGAGATCTAAGAACTTTTTGTAACACAATGGCCAGCAAAATTGTTGCTATAGGAAGTGCAAAAAATATTAACAGATTGTTCATAATTCTCACCTTTCCTTTTTGGTATATATTATGCATTCTGTTAACACTTTGTTACTTTTTAATATTCAACTTTAATTAAGCAAAGTCCATGTGCTGGCAATGTTCTACCTGCCAATTTCCTATCTCTGCTTTCCATTATTTCTGGTATTTGTTCTGCTTTTATTTTCTCCATTCCCACTTCTACCAATGTTCCAGTTATTATTCTAATCATATTGTACAAAAAACCATTTCCAGTAAGTTCTATTATTATTCTTTCATTCTCCCTTTCTATTTCTGCTTTATATATTGTTCTTATTGTTGTTTTCCCGCTTCCTCCACTAGATTTAAAAGCTTTAAAGTCATGTTCTCCTTCAAAATATTTTATAGCCTTTTTCATTTCTTCAAAATTCAATTTTTGTGGCATATGATATTCCAAATTTCTATATATTGCAGACCCTTGCTCCGAATTATTTATTGTATATCTATATGTTTTTCTTTTACAATTATATCTACTATGAAAATTTTCTTCCACTTCTTCTGCTGATTTTATTCTAATGCTTTTCTTTAATTGTGAATTTATTGCTATTGGTATTTTTTCTATTTGAATTGTACTTTCCGTTTTAAAATTTGCAGTTTGTCCCAAACTATGTACTCCTGCGTCTGTTCTCCCAGAGGCAATTAATTCTATTTCTTCTCCTGTTATTGTCTCAATAGCCTTTTCTATTTCTCCTTGTATATTAAGTTTATTCTTTTGTTTTTGCCATCCGTTATATTCTTTTCCATCATATTCTATTATTAATTTAATGTTTCTCATTTTCTTCAATCCTATTTTTATATTATTTAAGGTCTGTTATTTAAACAGACCCTTTTTTTCTTTTTTTGCCTAGTGTATGCATTTTTCTTGGAATTTCTTCTCCATATCTTTTGGTTAAGACATTTTTTATCAATATGCTTTTTAGTGTTTCTTCTTTTAAGTCTGCAATCAACGTTCCATCTTTTGCTAAAGAGACCTTACCTGTTTCCTCTGATACAACTATTGCTATACTATCCGTCTCCTTTGAAATACCTATTGCTGCTCTATGTCTTGTTCCCAATTCTTTAGCAATATTTTTGTCATTTGCAAGTGGCAATATACATGCAGCTGCAGCTATTTTATTATTGCTTATTACTACTGCCCCATCATGTAATGGTGTATTAGGTGTAAATATATTAACCAGTAATTGAGGAGATACTTCACTATCTAATTTTAATCCTGTTTCCATTATATCATTTATTTGTATATCTCTTTCTATTACTATTAAAGCTCCTGTTTTTTGCTTTGCAAGTTCCGTGACTGCAATTACTATTTTATATATATTTTCTTTTGTCTTTGTATATATATCATTCTCTATTCCAAAATATTTTGTTAATTTATTGGTTCCCAATTGTTCTAGCATTCTTCTAAGTTCTGGAGCGAATATTACAATTATTGCTATTACTCCATATGGCATAAACAGTGTTAATATAAAATTTAATATTTTAAAATGCAATATATCACTTAGAATTGTAATAATTATTACTAGTGCTATACCTTTTAACAGTTGCCACACCCTAGTTTTTTTAGAATATTTTATAAATTTATATATTAATCCGCTAACAATTGCTAAATCTAATATTAGCACAATTAATCTCCACGGATTTTCTTTTAAATAAATAAAGTATTCAACAATGCAATTCAATATATTATTTATATTTATTGTAAAATAATTTTCCAAACTATCCCTTCTATCTTTTGTATTCTAACCTACTAGTTGATATATCAATGTTGCTACTATACTAATAACAAACATTAAAGCTAATATGGCAGCAATTACTCTTGTAGCTATTTTTCCTATATCACGTTTTTTCTTTTTTGCCATTAGTTTTCCCCTCCTTAAATTTAACTCTACTTATGTTATAGCATATTTCTACTTTTTTTGCAAGGAATTAAAAAATAATTCTTCATCAATATGAAAGAAATGTGATAATGTCTTAAGTAATGAAATGAGAAAAGTGTTTTTGATAAACTAAAAGTGGTCCAAAAAATTAGAAAATTCTAATTGAAAAATGGTTCACTTTTTAAATTTTCCAAATATATGGTTAAATATATTTGGAGGCGAAAGGAAAAGGCAGTGTAAAATATTAAATTTTTTTATTATTAACATTATTTTAATAATATTTTTCTAAAAAATTAATACTTTAGAAAAAGTTGTGTAGGTTTAATAGGGCTTAAGAAAAATCCCTCCTTGATATTTTATATTTTATCACGGAAGGATTTATTTACACAACTTTTTCTATACTCTCATTTATTTCCTATAATTTAATAAAATAAATTCATCTTTAAAATCTCTATATAATTTATTAGCAAGATTATCTACTATTTCAATATATATACGCTCTGTTTCGCATACAATAGGAGAAACTTCCACAATATCATTAGTAGTCATTATTCTTGCACAACCACATTTGTATATACATCTATCTTTTAGAGAACATTCATCACAAACAACTTTACTTGTAAGTCTTCTTAATAAAATATCTTTTTTTCTTTCAGTATCAATCCCCTTTTTATAATCTCCTATTTCAAAACGAGAATCCCCTACAAATTGAATACAAGGATAAAATTTTCCATCAGCATTTACTGCTATACGATTTCCACTACAGCTATCGGAACATCTTTTTTTATGAATATTTAGATACATTTTAGTATCTAAAGGATATATTCTTATATAATTTTTCTTTTTAAATTCATTATAATATATATCAGAAATTTTTTTATACTCTTGCCTTAATATTTCTAATGAATTATCATTCCAATCATCAGAATAATTAAAGTTACAAGTAATACTTTTAAAGCCTAAATTTATTAGAAATTTAATACTATCAGCTAAATGTTTAACATTATTAGTACATATTACTGGTAAAGCCATACAATTCAAATTAGCCTCTAAGCATTTTTTAGAGTTTTTTAAAACCTCATCGAAACTCTCTTTATTAGCATTATTTATTCTATTAATGTTATGAACATCTGCATTTCCATCTATACTTATACCTACTGCAATATTATTCTTTTTACAAAATTTTATAAATTCATCATCTATTAATGTACCATTAGTAGTTAATGAATATATAAATTGATGCTTTGATTTTTTTGTTAAATTATTCCCTAAGGTTACTGTATCATAAATAAGTTGTTTTTCTAATAATGGTTCTCCACCAAAAAAAGATATTGTTGTATTTTTTTCCTTTGAATTTACTCGTTCTTTTAACAATTTTTCTATGACATTAAAATCAATTACTTTGTTAATTTTATTCTTTTCATAGCAATATTTACATTTTAAGTTACATGAATTTGTTAAATAAAAAATATACTCCATTTTCCACCTTACATTATATATAATTTTCTAGGTAAACTATAGCGAGAGAACTAATAACTATAATAGCTATACTTATACCAAAAATCCACCATTTTATTTTTCTATGTTTATTTAATTTTTTTAATTTCTCAGCAACTTCATTCTCACTTATACATTTATTAATTTTCTTTTTATTTACAAACAATAATATTGATGAAAGTATCATTATAAAAATAGAAATAGTTCTTATTGATTTGCAAATTTTTATTGGAAACACATTTGCTGGTACTGCAATTGCAATATGTGTTACAATTATTTGACCTGGCGCTGGCGTAATAGCTGTAGCCAATAACATTTCTTTCATAAAATTAGACTTTGGCACTTCTTTTATAGTTGGATATAATGCTTCGTTCTTTTCTTTTATTGGTTTTAGTTCCATATAATTAACTCCTTTATTTTTATTTATTCTACATTTTATCATATTAATAGTTTTTTATCTAGTAAAATATACAGAACTTCTTATTTTATTCTCTACAAAATTTTTCTTTTAAATAATGTGCTTGTTGCCTGCTTAATCTTTTATTTACTACTGCCAAATTTAATAGTGATTTTATGTTGTCCCATATCATACATTTACAATGTCCTTTAGCAGTAAGTACTACATATTCTGTTATTTCTTCAAGTATATAATAAGGTATATTAAATTCTTCATTAATTGTATTCATTTTTAACTCCAAAAGGTATATGTTTTTGTTTATTGATAACAACAAAAGTGCTAACACTTATAAATGTAACATAAAAAATATTAAAATCAATACATATAAAGTGTGACATATGTTTAACAAACCTACACAAAAAAATCAACCAGATTTATTTTCTGATTGATTTTTGTATCTGTAGTTCGAGCAGATTCGTTATTGGTGCGGATGGTCAAAACAGTATATATCTAACAATATTTCTCAATATCTCACTTACTGATTCTGGCTATTTATCGGACTTAAAATATCTCATAATATTTTAAAATATTTTTCTATTGCATACTTTATTGCATACTTTATTTTTATAAAATTCATTTATTAAACTTGTTGATTCATTTAAATTATATCCGTCATTAACTGAAATTTTCAACATTAATTCAATCAAGCTTCTACTCTTCCCATATTTATCACATAAATTTTCTACAATTAATTTTTCCATTTAAATTCTCCTCTCAGGAGAAACGCGTTTCTTTTATTGATTAAATTATATAATCGCTGTCGAATTTTGTCAAACTAAATCGACCGCAAGTTTCGACAAAATGGGTAACTGGCAGTTACTCGTTTCTTTTTTTGAATAATCATATTACAATATTGGGATAATAACTTTAGGAGTAATTTTATGATTGTATTCGTAATTAAGCAGTTAAGAGAAAAAAAAGGATTATCGAGATATAAATTAGCTAAATTAGCTGGCATATCTAAGCCATATTTAATATTATTAGAAAATAATAAAAGAATGAACCCGACTCTACATGTATTAGAGTCTATTGCTAATGTACTTAATGTTAATATTAAGAAATTATTTTATTCCGAATTAGACGTCGAAGAGTTAAGAATAGAAATGTACCACAGAATTGAAGTTTTTGGTTTGGATAGTAAAGAGGTGTATGAAATATCACAGATTATTGATTTATTGCTAAATGTAGAGGGGACTTTTAAGTAAATGAAAAAGACTAGCAATAGTCTTTTTCATTTATTTTTATCTTATTTTTATTATTCCCTACATAGCTTCTTGAGGGATTATTGTTTTCTAGTATAATATTTAAAGCATTTGTAAGGTTATCTTTAAATAAATATTTTACAATTATTCTTACAAGAACAAACACTTCTGCTATTCCACCTGTTATAAATATATTAAATGTTGTATCGGAGTAATTTAATATATTCAGTCCTTTAAGCACAAATATTGTTATAAGTGCAATTAATTCAATCGCTAATATCATTATTAATATAGTAGCATATTTTTTTCTTAATTCTTGGTCTTCATCAATATTTTTTACAAATATATTTATTATCTTGTCATTCATTGCCCATTTTTTATTAATCTCATTTATTGGTTTAACATCTTGAATATTATTAGTATTTACCTTTGAAACCTTGTTTTTTGAATTAAATATTCTTAATAAATCCTCTTTTGTTTTGTCTATTGCAGGATTCGTTTTATTCTTATTACTTCCCACTATAACAATCCTAGCACATTAAGTCTTAATGTCATTGAAGAAACCGATACTTTGAACGTCTCTGCTAATTCTAGAATGGTGCTATTGGTATTGTACACATTCTCTAATAGCTTTTTGTTTATAAGTAGAGCTCCTGCAAAATATTCTACTTCTTTTTCTTCTTCATTAATTTCTTTGTCTATTAGATTAATATGAATTTCTTCGTCTTTTATTTTATCTTTGTACAATATATAAAATCCTAATTCTTCAGCTATTGTAAATCTTTGCTTTGTCTTTGGATCGTTTTTATTTACCAGGATTTCAAATGTTCCCTTTTCTTTAGAATATCTTGTTGCTCCTGCAATTTTATTGTTTAGTTCTCCTTCGTATACTTCTATATCATATGTTTTGGCAATTTTAACTGGATCTACAGGAATATTATACATATCGTTGTTGATTAATATTCTTGATGTCATTTCTTCTAACTTTTCGTTTACACTATTCATATATAAATTCCTCCTTATTTAAATTGTCTTACTAAATTATATGTGTAATTTGTAAATTTGTCAATACATTGCTACACATAATCACTCGTCAAAACAATCTTAAAATCGACGCGTCACAATCGTTTTTAAGCCTTTTTTATTTTGAATTAGACTAATTATATTACTCCAAAATGGCAAAAAAAAATAGCTAGACAACTTAATGTCTAGCCTTTTTCTATATTATCCCCCTATTAATCTATTAACTGTATTTATTCCTACAATTCCATCAACATCTATGTCACAATTTGATTGGAACTCCTTTACTTTTTTCTCGCTTTCGTCTCCATATCTGCCGTCTACTCCAAATTCATTTAAACTATATCCTTTTGCGATTAGTCTTTCTTGAACCCATTTTGCAAATTCTCCTACAGTAAAGTTTCTTACCATATTGTTGTTTACTGCTTTTGTTGTTAATGGTCCTATTATTCCATCTATTTCTAGTCCACAATTGTAATCTTGATTTAGCGCTCTTTGTAAAGATTTTACTATTTCTTCTTTTGAATTATTTGGAGAACCAACTTTGCCACTCCTTATTTCGTCCATTGGGAAATTATTCCCTGGACATTCTGAGTTGTCTATATCTCTATGCCCTACTACTTTAGATATATTATACTTTTCTTTTAAATATGCAATTAATTCTTGTCCTGCTTTTAATTGAGCTTGTCCCATTTTTTCTTTTGAGAAATTTCCCTCAAAACAGATACCTATTGAATTGTAGTTTGCTCCTACCGCATGTGCACCTACTGTATTCTCTGGACGTCCTCTATATATAGAACCATCTTTTCTAATATAAAAATGATACCCAATTCCTGCCCAACCTTTTGTATTTTTATGATAATTATGTATTACTTCTACACTTTGTAAAACAGTTACTCCACTATGGTGGCATACAATTTGTTCTGTTGTATTTCTTATGTCCATTGTACCAAACTTAAAATTATTTTCTATTATCTCCATTATTTTCCCTCCCTATTTATAGTTTTTACAGCCTTTTGTCCTAATAGATATGTAGATATAACTCCGTTTATTACTGCTATAACTCCTGTTATCTGTGCGCAATATGGTATTGTTATACCTTCAACTGCATTGATACCTAAAAGCAATGCACTTATTATTGTTAATGCGTTTAATACATACTTAGATATTTTTTTTACCTTTTCCATTTATCTTTCCCTCCTTTCATTTTCTAAAATTGATATTCTTGTTTCGTGATTATTAAGCTGATTATGTATCTTATTTCTATCTTCTTGGCCTTTATGCATTTGGTCCGATAGAACCTGAATTGTAACATTTAATTTTGTTATTGTATTGTTTAGTTTTACAATTACCGTAAATATCGGAATCATAGTTGTAATAAAACCTAGAAATAACATTATTATATTATCTTGCATCTTCTCACCTCCTACTCATAAATGGCAGTTATACTCCAATTACTTCCCTTAAAACAAACTTTGAATTATTAAGATTATGATGTACGCCTCCATTGTTCGCATTACCTTGAATAGTAGTGTCTTTTATGTACAAATATTTTCTTGCATCGTTAGCAGGGTCAAAGTCTACTAAAGAGAAATACATACCTTTACCGTTGTATAACGATACAAATTGTTTTGGAACAAAAAAGCAATGAAAATTATACGGTTTAGCCCCGCTATCATAAGCACTAAAAATTAGTACAATACCACTTGTTTGTTGAGAGATTGGTTCGGATAAAGTTATTGTGTGGTCTGCTGTCATATATTGAATCCCACTCCATAAAACTTTTTGAATGATTTTATCTTGCTTACCATTTATCCAATCTATAACGTTCTTCTTGTCTAGTTGTAATGGTCCTCCTAAATTTTCATCATATATTCCCCCAACGCTAATTCCTTTATTCTTTAGTGCTGAAAGTAGCACTTTTCCACTATTAAGAGATACTGGTTCTGTGTCTGAACTCAATTCATCTTTAACTTGAACTTCTATATCATACTCTGTACCTAGAGTGAAAGTTTGTCCTGTAATTTCTTTTGAGTCACAGCTAAATATGCCGTTTTCAGTGTTTATTGTAACCAATTGCTTTATTTCAACCCAACTGCCAAATTCGGTCTCTGTCTTGCTCTTTTTTCGAAATTGAATGCTTTTGACTGTATTTGTTTTGGCTCCAAAATTAATATTTGCATATTTGCCAGATAAACTTATTAAGACTGTTTCACCTACACCTTCTTTTCTTTCAATCTTAACGCTTTGTAAAACAGTTTCGGAATATTCAACAATATCTAGTGCTTTTGTTTTGTCTTTTTGATTTCCTCTGCTATCAACGGCAAAAACTGTTACTGTATTGTCATCCATATTATTTATAGATTTTGAAATGTCCGATGTTGAATAATCTAATTTTTCGGTTTTGTTGCCAACCACAATATTGTAATATTTAGGTGTAGCACTGTTCTTAGTAGTCATCTTATTTGCACTTGGTATTGTTACCTTTAAATTACTATACTTTCGTATGTACTTTTGATTACTTCCCGGTAAACTTCCAGTTAAAGCTTTAGTTATTGGATTAGTATCTTCACAATCAAAATTATTAAATACTGGGTCGCTATCTACTACATAGCCTGTAAAATTAACTGTACTTGTTCCTATTTTAGTACCACCACTATAAGTTGTAAGTTCCACTGTACCATTAGCCTGGTTTTGATTTGGAATTTTAGCAAATAATTCATTTGTATTCCAACTATATGAAGCATCTATCCCTGTTTGTGTTCTAACTGTCTGTCCATTGAATTTGATAACTGCTGTATGGTTGAAACTAGCACTTTTTCGGTTAGTATATATTGTTATAGTTTCGCCAATATTGAAATTCTTTTTACTTAAACTTACTTCGGAAGTTCTAGGAATTGTTGTTAATTTCTTGGATGTTGACCCAGTTATTGTTCCTGCTGATATACCTGTTTGAAACGAGAAGCTAGCATAAACAGTTTTCTCTCCTTGATTATCGTGTGTTACATCTAATGTCTTCTCAAAAATTGTTGTGGTTGCTTGATAAGGTATATTATGACTAAAATCGTATGTTGTTCCGTCTATTGTGCAAGTACCTGGTTTAGAATATCCATTATACGAGCCTCCTGTCGTTGTTACTTGTACTCTAACAGTTATATTACTTTTATTGTTTGCTATATTCTGTGAGTTTTGTGTTATTGATATATTACTTGATACTGCCATATGCTCTCCTTTCTAATAAAGTAACAGCATATTCTTTGAATTAATTTGTTGAGTTTTCAAGAAATAATTTCCTATTTCTATACTCTCGGTTGCTTGTATTTTGTAGAAATATGCTAAGTCTTTATTAATTTGGAATATATTTATTCCTTTATATGTTGCTAGGATTTCGTCCTCATCTATAAACATAGTATTTTGATTCGCTTGAATCCAAAAGCCTTTTTCGTCCATTTTATAATTCTTGCCATAAACTTCCCCAAAAAATTGAGTCCATTGAGTACACATAGTGTTATATTCAAGCTTTAAATCAGCAATTTCTACGAATCCTTTAATCGGCACTATGTAATCAAATAGTTCAACACCTAAACTAGCACCAGTTGGTAATAAACTACTTGGAATATCAAGTGTTTCCCACTCTACAAAAGTAGTATCATTATATTTTGCTCTCTTAACTAAATTTGTTGTTTTATTGTTCCAATATAACCCTTTGTAAGGTGTAGGCTCTACATTTCCTGTATAGACTGCAAATGCAGGATAAAATGTTAATGCCACATAACAACTCTTGATTTCTGCTGTATCGTATATTATTGGCGTTTGGTAATAGAATCCGTAAAAATATCTATAAGTCCAAACTTCTCTTGAACTCTCGTTATATAATGACATTTTTGTATCTAATATTTCCCACTGTGATGTTTGCGAGTTATATTTTTTAACTAAGTATATCGTTGTATCTAACCAATTCTTGGTTGTATCTGTAGGTGCTGTGTTACTTACAACTACAGGTATAAAGTCTGATTTCTTAGGTATTTCTATTATTTGCTCTATTTTAGTTAAATCTTTCAAATCGTCTGGTGTCAGTATAATACCAGGTTCATACAATGAATAAGGCTTCTCTACCTCAGTAAAATCTGCTTCATTAAGGAACATTAGTCCTACGCAGACATTTCCTTGTACTATACTGTTTTTTATAAAGTATGATATTGCCATTTTGTTTTCATTTTGATTTAATGTAATAGGTTCTGTGATATTGAATATATGTGATACTGTATAGTCTTGTCTTCCATCAAGCTTAATAACTCGTCCACTCAGTGTATTTTCATTAGCATTTTTGCCGTTTGCCCAATGTTCGCTAGAAGTTGTATAAGCGAAGTAGTTTTGAGCACTTAGCAATGATTTTCTTGATAACTCTGATTCTTTCCAACCACTATTGTACACATACATTTGATTTTCTATGTAACTTCCACTATTAGCAGTACAATACCAGTATGCCCCTTCAGTAGGACTGTCAGGTGGTGTATCTGACTCTTGATATGGATATTTAGCGTGTGCTAACCAAAAATTATTATCATTAATCATTGCACTATTTCTGATTAGATTGTTTCCGCCTACTCTTTTAGTTGCAAATTCTAAACTTTGATTGGCTAGCTCCAATGTTGCAAGCTTTTCTTGTGTTTGTTCGTTTATTGCTTTGACTGACTCTTGGATTGAGTCTGCTGTTTGACTTATTTGCGAGTCTGTTTCACTTTTTGTGTAGTGATTTTCTTTTACGTTTCGTTTGGTTTCGTATGTGTCGCTTAACCCATTATCTCTAACATATGTGATTTTAGCATTTGCTGTACTTGTTATATTGTTAATACCTTTAAATAATGTAAAATGCCTTAATTTCTCCCACGCTTCTTTCTGTTCTTCTGTGTAAGGTACTATTTTTTCAACTATCTTTGAATTATTTGTCATCATTATATATTCAAATGTAACAGGAGTTCCTGCAGAGTATTGTTCTGCTAAATATGTTTTAAATTCTTCTACTGTTGAAAATCTTGGGTCTGAAATAATTACCACAGCTGAACCTGATAAGTAAATTCCTGCTTTCACATCAAAAAATGAAGAAATTATTCCTTGATAATGTGTACAAACTCCTGAATATGACCACGGACTAATAGAAAGCTTAAATGTTTTTGTTTTATTTAAATATAAGTTCCAATTTTCTGTTCCAGTTAGTACAACTTGCTTTCTTACGTGATGTATTCCGTCATCTGCCAAATAAGAGCCTTCCATTAGTTTTTGCCCTTCTGATAGTGGGAAGTACTCTGCTTGTTCTTGATATGGAATGTATGGAGCTTGTGAACCTTTATTTAGCATTACATTAAATTCAAAATTATTAAAAGTACAACCAACATTATACTCAACAGATATTCTGCAAATGCTTTCTTCTTCTAATGTAAATGTTTTACTTGTTTCATTTTTCAATTGTATCTTCGCTTTAGTCTTTTTAGGATTTGTATTTCCTGCAACTAATGCTAGCGAACCTTCCGTACAACTTCCTTTTACGTTATGGATACTTAAAGTGTATGTTCCTGCTTTTAATTTTATATATTCGATACTAGTGTCATATGCTGAATAATTTGCCGTCCAATTACCTATTATAGAAAACGCATTAGAACCTGCAGCCGCTTCCCCCATTGTTCCATTAAGTTTTACTAATCCATTTGTTATTGAACGTTCTACATTGTTAACTGTTGCCGAATATTCTCTGGCTTTAATTAAATTTTCTCCTATGTCTAAGAAACCTAAAGAATTATATGGCACATACGGTTTATATTCTTTACCTTTTGTAATTTGTGGATATATTGTTACATTCTCTAATACCGCATTTTTATATACTCTAATATACATACCAGCTTTTGTTTCTTCTACTGTTTCTATCAAAGAAGAGGAATATGTCATAACATTATTTTTTAAATAGAATACCTGTGTTGTATATTTTCCGCTCTCATAACTTGATAACATTCTGTATTTTGAATTTGCTTTCAACAATACTGTCCTTGTATTCGTAGTAGTATTTACGTTAATTGGGTACGTTGTTTCTGCTGTTGCAGTTCCATTCATTGTTATTGAACCGTCTTTGTTTTTTGTAAACGTTACTCCATTTATTGTTCTTGTTGTATTCAAAGAAGGGCAAATATTTTCTCCCTCCAAATTCTCTATTTTGCTTAGATAATCTGTGCTGGGGCTTGCTCCGTATTGTTCATATGTGTCATCAGCTATTGTTGCTTCTCGTAACATTGGTTTAAATAATAAATTATTTATCGTTAAGCCTTTCTGAATAAATATAGCTATTTGAACGCTTGTTGTAGTATCTATTGTAAATTCTCCACTGCCATTGCCAATATCTATAGAACCTAAAACACTGTAACTACCTGTCTCTTGGATAGCTAATCTATAAGTATTACTAGCACCACCACTCGGACAGCCGTTTAGAATATATGTTCCTGGGCTTAAATCATATCTATTGATAATCAAACTGCTGTTAGCAGAGGTATCATTTGTACCATTAACATTTACTGTTTTATCGCTATTCACAGTAAATGTTATTCCGTTTGATATTTTTGTCGTCGCAGTATTATCAAGTAAGTTCTTCCCACTTCTCGTTACTTGGTGGCTCTCGCCCTCTAGCATTATATCTATTAATGGTTCCGCAGATGCATCATCTATATATATGTTCTTTCCTTCTGCTGTACCTTCTATTTTTGTTATGTTCTCTACTGATTGCTCTACTGATGATACTTTACTGGTTATTCCATTTACGTCTTGCTCTACTTTGGTTATCTTTTGTGTGTTCTCTGTGGTTTCTTCGGTTAGTTGAGTTATTTTTCCATCTATCTGATTAATATTTGACTCCACTCTTCTGTTTATAGTTCTTTGTGATGGTGTTCTAGTAGTTGTTTCTTCTTTTGCTTTACATTGTATTTTGCTTTCAATATTTGCAATCCAACGTCCTGAAAATTGCATTGAACCTTGGTATATTACATTTTTACCATCTATAACAACGATATCTCCTGTATCTAGTGCTGGGTCTATTATGCTTTCGCCCTCAAAACTGTAAAATTCTAGTCCTTTTAATGTGTTATAAATATTATTGATTTGATCTTGATCAACTATGTACATATTGTCTTGGCTGATATAAACTGTATTGCCTGTTGTATCTCCTTTTTCAAATAGTTGTATTCCATCATCATATCTTACACGTGTTATTTTAAATTTTTCTCCCCATTTAAAAGTCTTAAATAACTTTAATGGAAGTGTAACTGAACTTTCTCCGATTGTTTTTATATATAGTTTTCCATCTCTACCTATTACTGCTATTCCACCAGCTTGTTCTGCTATATAACTTAAATAAGTTCTTGCTGATACTGTATTGTCGTACACTGCTATTTCCTTATTCATGTTTAAAAAAGAAGTAGAACCGAAGTTCTACTCCTGCTTTTGTACATAAGTCTTGTAGTACCTGTATTATTTTTGCTTTTCCATTATTGCTATCTATTAGTGTTTTTCCATTATAATTAATTTCAAATTTAATCATATTATCGCGTAATTTAAATGTTACTGTGTAATCGTCTTCTTTGCTTATATCATCCACATTAAATACTCCAACAGGTATTATTTCGCCTGTTATTCCACTCTTGATTTCTACTTTGTTTATAGTTGCAGGTATTACTGATTTATATAATTTTAATTCTATGCTTTGTGCTTCTATACAGCCCAATGCAAACTCATCACTTGAGAAAGCTTTTTTCGAGGGTTTACAGTCTAATATATATTTAGAATCTATCTCCGTGTCATTTATGTATACTTTTAATAAATGAGTTACATTGTATACTTTAGACTTATAGTTATTACTTGTACTATACATTAACTATTTGCCCCCTCTACCGCTGTTTTTTGTGCTTCTGTTAATTCTTTTTGCATTAAATTAAAAGAGCACTTCCATTTTGTTTTGGAAGTACTCGTTTCTTTTTCTGTACTTATCATTTCGACTTTTCTTTTTGATACTCTAAACTTTGCATTTTCTAAAAAACCTCCATTTACTACTGGAACTTTAACATCCAATATAAATGGGTTTTTATATGTCTTTTGTATAAGTTGTTCTGCTTCTTCTTCTGTGTTAAAATCCCATGACATAGAAAGCTTTAACATTCCTACAGCTATGGGATTATCTATTAAAGAACCATCAACAATAGAAGAATAACTGTCTTTGTCTGTATCTTCTATGTCTGCGCTATATGTTGACGGTGTCGGTAAATTTCCTGTTTCTCCATGTTCTTTCCATAACATAATTTTATCCTCCTACTAATGCTTCTATGTCTTTCCCTGATTGTCTTTTCATATCTCTTAAATTGTCCAATAATATTTGTCCTAGTTTTGTACTTCCTACGTTTACTGTAAGATTTATAGGCCTATCGCTATTTTCGTTATTATAATTTGATAAAACATCTTCAAACGTTTCTCTCATTATATTTTGTGGGGCTGTTATTTCTGGGTTATTGCTTGCTCCTGCATATTCTCCGAAAATTGCTAGTGTTTTTTCATAAGCGACATTTCCCTTTGCTAATCTTGGTAATGATACTTCGCTCATATAGCCGATGTTAAATCCAAATTTTTTTCCGCCCATTCCTGGAACCCAATCTGGAATGTCGAAGCTTAAATTATTCATTACTGATATTACCTTATTTATTCCTTTTACAACGCCATTTGCCATACCCTCGATTCCACCTAAAATAGAGTTTATAATTCTTTTTATTGTGTTCCATATTCCATTAAATATATTGGTTACTGTAGTTTTTAACCCATTCCATACATTATTCCAGATATTTTTTATTCCATTAAGTACATTTGAAATAGTATTTTTTATTCCATTTATTACTCTATAAATTGTATTTGTAATAGCATTCCATACTGTTGTTATTACATTTTTAATTCCATCCCAAATGTTACTAAAGAATGTTGCCACTGCATTAAATACTGTTTTTACTATATTTAATATTCCATTCCATAAATTGCTCAAAAACTCTTTGATTCCAACCCATACAGTTTTTATTGTATTTATAATGCTATTCCACAAATTAACAAAAAATTCTTTAATATTGTTCCATATTTCTTGTAATTTTTCTATTATTTTTATCCATAAGTCTTGAAACCATTCTGATATAGTTCCCCAATTCTTTACAACAAGTATAATTGCTGTTATGGCTGCTATAATTGCTAGTATAATTAATGTTATTGGAGATGTTAAAATTGTAAACAAGCCCATTAATCCATTTAATATTGCTTGTGCCACATTCCATAAAACTATTGCACCAACTAATATTGTAATAGCCTCGCCTACCGCTTTTAGTATCTCTACTACTATTCCATTTTGTGCTATTGCCTGTAATGCATCTCCAACTGTCTTTAATACATCTCCTATTGCCGAAAGTACTATTTCTAATATTATTTCCGCCATATCTGATAAGCCTGATACTATTGGTTCTATAAATTGCACAATACCACTGAATGCACTTATAATTCCATCCAAAAATGATTGAAATCCTGTACTTGAAACTAATTTTAAAATAGCTTTAGTAATATTGTTTATCATATCAGCAATACCTTGAATTATCTCTGTGCCACTATTGTTGTTGTTCCAAGCATTTGCCCACGCAGTTCCTATTTGTCCTATTGAATTTAATATGTTTGCAATTATAGAATATATAGTACCAGTAGTGAATAATGTCTCTAAACTCTTCCACATAGCACTAATTGCTTGTCCTATTCCACTAACAGCATTTTTAAAAGCTTCTTTGACTTGCTTTCCATATTTATTCCAACTATAGACAAGCGGTTTAAAAAAGTTATACATTTTTTGAGCCAATGGCGACATCTGATCATCTATTCCAGCTAAATCAAAACTAGGAGCTGTTGTTCCTCCACTCCCACCATCCGAATTATCTTTGTCCGAAATATTATTTATTTCACTATGGACGCCTGCTAACGCTTTTGTTTCCTGTTTTGCTTTTTTTGCACTTCCAGCCATGCTAGCATATGAACTTGCACTTGCTTTTGCAAATATATTTACTCCTGTTAATACATAAGCAACACTTTGAATAGCTTTCATTAATTGATATACTAGATTAGTGACAAATTGAATTACTGGTGCTAGTACACTACCCATAGCATACTTCATATAGTTTATGTTTTCACTTAATTGCTTTGCTCCTGCATTTTGGCTAGATAGCCATGCATTTGCACACCCACTTAATATTGAATAAATTCCTCTTAATGAAAATAATGCCATTGCATATTTTAAAACATGTCCTAATCCGTTTTTTAAACCTGTTCCCATTCCTTTTATATTATTAGTTATATTTTGAGTGACTTTAGGTAAACCTTTAAAACTGGTTTTCATCTTTGATATGCTTGGCTTTACTTGGTCTATTTTTTGTTTAAATCCACTAAAAAAGCTAGTCAATTTTCCTTGACTAATTGCTGTTTGATTTATTTCTTGTTTTAATTGTGTCATTTTGTTTTTTGCTTCACTAAGTTGTTTATTATACATTTCTATTTCAGTATATAATTTTTGTGCTTGATTATTTAACACTGTAAAATCTTTATTGTTTCCTAATGCATTATTCACTGTTGTATCCATTGCTTTATCATTAGGGTTTATTCCTTCTGGTGTTACACTTTTTCTAGTATCATCCACAATTTTATCAATCTGAGGATTTATTACGTTTAATTTCATTTGTCGAGCATTTATTTTTTCTTGCAAACTATCTATTTGTTTTTGTACTTGAGATATTTGTTTTTGTGCATCTTTATTATTTACTTTTATTGCTATTTCATTGTTTTCTGAACTTTTCTTCAAATTTTGCATTTTCTTTTTTATAAAATTAACTGCTTGATGTAACTTACTTGTCATTGCTCTAGTATCTACTTTTGAAAAAGCCTCTTGTGCTTGCATTATTGTTTGCTTTATAGCTGGTAAAAACTTTTGAAACTTTTTTAAAGCCTCTTCTACTTGTGCTGTTACAATTATCTCAATTTCTTCTACTGTCATATTTTCACCCTCTTTCTTTTTAGGCATAATAAAAAGCACCAGATTTAATCTGATGCCTTCATAAGTAAGTGTTTTTTTCTTAATTATTTTAGCAATTCCGCTTTTTTTCTTTCAAATTCTTCGTTGGTTATTATTCCATCTTCACACAATTGTTTATATTTCCTGATTTCGTCAGCATTTGAAATATTACTGCTTATCTTATTGTTTTTTTGCTCATTTCTAGCTTTATTTATTGCTTTTTTTATTTCCTCATTCAAACCTTTTCTTAATATTTTTATTATAAAAGTTTCTGTTATTCCATTAACCCTTAATTCTCCTGTTTTAAATACACTTATGTGTTCATCAATTGATTGTATATCTTCTATTCTTAACTGTTTTTCATTGGTAGTCCCTATTACTGAGTTACAAAAAATTATTCTTTTATTGGTTATTACAATCACTCCACTTAAAGTATTTTTTATTTGCATAGCTCCACCAAAGAAATTTTTTTGATTTCTAAAACTAGTATCAGTTTTTGGACTTATAGAAATATTTGTTACTAATGCATATAATACTTCTTCATTGCTTTCAACTAATTTTTGTGCTTTTATAATTGCACTTCTATTAAGAATGTTATAAGTCTTGTTATTTTTTACATACTCTTCGATATTCATAATCAATCTCCTTTTATAATTATAATAATTTGCAAGTGCTTTTATCAGTTGTTTCTTATATATAATAAGGATTTGGTTTAAATAACAATGCTATAAAATCTATTATTATTCCTACTCCAAATAATCCACAAGTAAATAGATATAATATTCCCATTCCTGTTTTGCCTTCATAGAACTTGTGTGCACCTAGAAATCCTAAAAATGCACAAAGTATTATTGCCACCCATTTATTTTTTGGTCTACCAGATACTGCTCCAATATTCTTATTCATATTGGTGTTAGTGTTTGTATTATTTATTACGACCTGAGGTTGTTCTCCTTTTAATTGTTCAACTTGTCTTCCACAGTGAGTACACATAACCGCATCTTCTGGAATCTTTTCACCACAAAATTTGCAGAATTTAGTTTTTATTTGTATATCTTCCATCTTCTATATCTCCTTTTATTATATTATATAAAGAAGTATAGCACTTTTGTTCATATATTTTTGTCGAAACTTGTCGAAAAAATTATTTTTTTCCTTCTATCATAAGAAGTCTCATCTTTTTTGTTATTTCTTCTGGTGACTGAATGTATTCTTTTTCTTCATCTTGAAATAAATTTTTATAATTATCTCGAATAGGGATTATTTTTGGATTTCTCGATAAGCTATCTGCTCTTATTAATTTATTTGTTACCGCTTCCTGTAAATTAATCTCACGTTTTAAATCGTCAGCATTTTTAGCCAAATGAGTTTGGCAATAAATATTGATTTCTGAATATCTACTATTCCAAAATTCAAACGGTTTCATGTTAAAATAATATGCCAAAGACTCTGTTGCATAAATCAATTCAATTAAATTATTTGTATTTTTTATTCTTAAAATTATATCATTTAGCCCCTGAAACCTTGGAATTGTTCCTCTGCTATTTTGCTCATTGCATTCTCTGCCGATTTTTGAACTAATTCGTTCATATTCATTGTTGATAAAGGATTTGATATCAACTCTTTTAGTTCTTTCTTGGTCATTTTCTTTTTGAAAAAACCCTCTTCGTTCAAAGCCTCCGCAATCTTTAAATATAAATCATTTACAACTATTCCTTCTTTTCTGCAATCGTCTATAAAATCATATACTTCATCTATTGAATTAAATGCACTTTTCTCATCTTCTGTTTCTGCTAATTTTAATATAATTTTAGCCAAAGCTTCTATATCGCATATAGCATAAGCTTTTGTAAAAGCTTCTTCAAAATTTTTATTTTTTAGTAGGTTAGCTATTTCTACTATTTTTCTTGTTTTTATTACTAAATTAATTATTTTATTTTTGGTTTCTATTATCATATTTTCTCTCCTTTGCAAAAGAGAGAAGGCTTATTCTGCCTTCTCAGTATTTTTTTCTGTTGTGCTAGTTCTCTTTATGGTTCTGCTCCTAGCACTCAATTTTGCAGAACTAGGCTGTGGGAAATCCTTTGTTTTCTGTTATTTCTGAACTTCTATAGATTGTTAATTTTGATTTTAACATATCATCTATAGCAATTTCACTCATTCCTATATAACATGTACCTGTAAAATACCATGTTAGTGGTTTTCCACTTTCTGTAGCTGTTTCTTCCGGTAATTGAATTGCCCAATATCCATTTGTCTTAGCAGTTTGAACTGCTTTTAATTCATCATATTGGTCTTCTTTAAACAATATTTCTATTTCTAGATTTTCTGCTTTTTGTCTTCCTTCTGTTTGTCTTTCGTCAGGAATATCTAAAGCACTATATGTTATTCCTTCTGGTGCCTTTAGAAATTCTGGTATATTTTGCACGAAAGCTACTTGTTTTCTTTTAGTTGCATCTTTTAAATCTGCTAAAGTATCAGCATGAAATAATTTTGTTAATGTACTTGCTTTTGGTTCTGGCATTTTTTATTCCTCCTTATTATCTTATAAAATTAAAAGAACTCGTTATAGAATTAAAACGAACTTCAAAAGTTATTGTTATACCGTATTTTTGCAGTATCTGATCATATACTGCAGGACTGGTATTAGTCCTTATTAAATTTAATTCTTGAAGTCTTGTACTAACTTCATCTGTCATTTGCATTGCTTGTCTTTGTTTTTCATTCCAACAAGTGATTGATATTTGAAATGTAGAACGAATAGGAAATGCGTTTTCTGTTAGATTTACTGATTTCAAAGGTGTATGCAATTCCAATATAGGAAATTTACTTTCTGTATTTGGATTACTTAAAATCGGTTTATTCTTATACAAATTTTCTAGCTTTTCATATACTAAATCGCTAAAGTCCTTTATACTTAAATCTTTCATTATTTGCATACCTCCTTCAACATTTCATCTAATTTTTTCTTGACTATTTCTGTATTTTCATTTCTACTTTCAAATTCAGCATCTCCCATAAAGTGGTTTGCTTTAGTTCCATGAGCTATGTAAAAGTCCATTCCTTTTATATTTATAACTGGATACGGTAATGCTCTATCCACTTTATTTACTGGAATGAACCACTCAGTAAATCCACTTTCAATAAAATGTTGTGACTTTCCTACGTGTTCCATTTCAGCATTAGAGCCTGTGCCAAAGTATTCAAAAAACAAATAGGATGCTCCATTTGCCATAAATTTAGAAGGGTCAGCAAAAACCCTTCCTTTCACTTCTTTGGTTGACATATCAATCATTTCGACTAATATGCCTTCTTCATTATGTCCTTTTTCCAACCTTATAGCGTAACCTCTAATGTTTTTTAATACATCTTCTGTTATTATTTTTGCAGTTTGTGGTAATTTTTGAATTATAGCATCTATATTTTTAAAATTATGTTTTACTTTTATATTACAATTGAAATTTATCATTGTATTTTCTCTATTCTATACACATATGTACTTCCTATTTTATTTTTATCTAGTACTCTATATTCTGGAATAAACTTCTCTAATTTTGAGATATCTTCAAATGATATTCCATTGCCTTTTTGTATATCATAATTTTTAGTCGTACGACCTTTATATGTACTATAATCCACTTCACCTGTTGATTTTCTGTCAAGTTCATTGACATCTTGTTGCATGTTCAAATATGCATATGGCTTTTTTTTGCTCATTGGTTTAAATTTCCATACCTTTTCCGTTTCTCCATGGTCTTCTATTTCTTCATACTCTGATATATATACTTTTGTTAAATCTCGTAATAGCATTACTTGAATATCCTTATTGAAGCAACATCAATTTTTAATTTCTTTTCTATATCATTGAATGATGAAGAAATACTTCCTTCATTTCTTGATAAAAGACCTTCTGCACCTCTTGCATTGTATTCAGAAATAACAGCTTTTTTTATATATGGAAATAATTTTTTATCAGTTTCTTTACGATTAGAAGCATCACAGGCAATAGAAGTCATATCTGCTATGATGTCTTTTATTATATCTTCTGTATCTTCAATATAATTTGCTCCTAATCTTTTTTTTATTTGTTCTAACATCTATTGCCTTCCTTTCTACTATCCTCTTGAAATTATTCTTACGATTGGAATAGCTTTATGATTTATATAACTTCTAGAATTTTCTTCAGCTTCTCCAGAATTTACAAGTTCCCAGTTAGCACCGTTTTCAAGTTCTGCATTAGTTGGAGATAAAGTAGCTTGTGAAGTTTTTTCATATGAAATTCCATAAGGTGCAAATACTTTTCTTTGTCTAATATATAAAGTCTCTTGTCCACCATTTTTAGATGCATTTCTTTCCATTTCATATGGTTTTTTTACACCTAAATCTTCATAATCTATTGACCCCATACCTAATGCATATGTTGTATATTCTGTATGTGCCTCATCTGATACCTCATAGTAATCTCCTATGCTTCCTACAACTGGGCTTGCAACTGCTGTATATTTTGTTCCAGATTTTGTATAATATGTTTTTCCAGCAATAATTGCTGTATCAGCTGTTTTTACATATGTTGCTTCAACTTCTTCTGTTGGCATATCATCATCAATTACTACTAATTTACCATTCCATGTTCCCAAGTCTAATTCTCTTGTTATACCATCTTTGTCAGTATATTTTAAGTGTTCTAATAAATTTAAGTTTTCAACGTTTGTTGCAACATCAGAATGCATAAATACTAACGCAAATTTCTTTTTATTAGATCCACAAGCTTTGTTTGTTGCAGAATTTAATGTTGTCGCTCCAACATTTCCTTTTACTTCTGTTGTATGTTTATTAACAAACTCTAAATTTTTAGTTCCTGTCATTGAGAATATACCTTTTAATACTGATAATATTGTATCTTGGTCTAATCCATCTTTATAATCTGCTATTTGTTCAGCAACATTTTGCATAAAGTCTTTTCCACCTGTAATGTCATATGAAAAGTCTTTTTCTACAAATCCTTTTGCTCTACCAACAACTACAACACCTCTTTCAAATGTTTTTGTTGATGTTGCTGTTATATCTGTTTGTCCATCATAATTTACTGCATCGCCTTCTAATAGTCCACGCATAGCAATTCTTGCATATGCTGTACCATCTTCATCAGCAAATACCTTTCTAATATCTTCATTTCCTGTCAAGGCTCTTGATTTCTTTAACTCGTTTGTTTTTAAATTTGGTATTCTTTCTACTGAATACTTAAATGCTTTTTCATTAAAACTTTTTGAATCAAATTTTCCCATTTCTTATTACCTTCCTTTTTTTTATAAATTTACTTCTGGGTGTTTATTTAGATATTCAGCCAATTCTGTATAACTCATTTGACTTATATCTTTTTGAGTTACCCTTTCTCCTGTTTGTGGTGCTGGCTCTTTAGAATACTCACTTATTGCTTTTTCTCTGTCTGCTTTTGATACTTTTTCAAATATATCTAATTTTGAATTGATACTTTCAGCGGTTTCTCTTGAAAAATCAATAGTATCTATGTATCCTAATGAGATACCTCTTTGATTTGCTTGACGAATTGTTTCGTCTTTTAGTCTATAAGCATTTAGTTCATTTTCAGCCTTATTTGCTCTAGCTCTTTCTTGCTCTAATTCATAAGACTTTTTTTGGTCTTCATCCATTTTTGCAAGTTTATCAGCCTCTGCTTTTTTGGCTTCCATTTCTTCTAACATTGCTTGTCTTTCTTTTTGCTTTTCAGCATTAATCATCTTGTTTACTTCATCTCTTGTATAAGTTTTTTCTTTATTTTCTTCGACATTTGATGGTTCAACTTTTTCTACACTCTCGGCAGTAGATTCCATATCTTTTTTCATTTCTTCATCTTTATTATCCATGATGAAATTCCTCCTTTAACTTTTTCGGCTGAGTTATAACCAAACTATTTTGACTTTTTACGGAAGTCTAACCAAACAAAATAGACAGTTTCAAGCCATATCTAGGGCATAAAAAAAGAGCTAGTCGACTTAGCTCTTTGATTTATAATCTTAAAATATTAATAACTTATTTATTATCTTTATTCTTTGCTTTCATATATCCTTCTGCATAATTATATTTTAATACCCACATAGCTGGGCTAAATATTGTAATTACCGTAAATATAATCCAATACCAAGTTGGCATTTGTAATTTAATACTTAATATTAAAACTAATAACCACATATTATTTATCCTCCCTTGTTACTCCTTTTATAACCCAAAATTGTGCTTCTTCTAGTTTAGTTAATGCTAATGATGTTTCTCTACTTGGTTTGCACTTTAAATCAATTTCATCATAGATAATTGAGAAACATTCTCTTATATGTTGTATTCTGTTGTTTTTTTCTTCATCTACTGCTAAATATTTTGCTCTATCGTTCATTTTTTCACCTTCTTTCCATAATAAAAGCACCTATTTTAAAAGTAAGTGCATAATTTATATTTTTTTGCATAAACTATTGATTATTAACCTAATTTATAGTATAATTAAGTTAATAATATTATTGTTGAAGGTATGTGACCCCCTTTTGGGTTGCACCACCTTCTTTTTTTATCTTCTTTTTAATATTTTAAATATTTCGTTGTTTTCCATTAATATTACAGTATTTATCCAGCTTCTATGTTTAGAATAAAATAATTGCTGTGCTTGTTCTATGCTTTCAGTCCTATCTAATCCTGACTTATGTATATCTATTACAAAGTTATCAGCTTGTCCACTTTTGTGTTTGAATAAATCATAGATTGTAGTTCGAGATTTTCCTGTTGGTTCTTTTAAATCAATTTTTATATTTCCTATCATATAATCTGGTGTTTTTATATTTTGTGGATTTAATACAACTGGTATTAGCCTAACTTTTCCTCCATATATTTCTCCTAATATTTTAGCGACTTCTTTTTCTTTTTCTGTATGTTTCATTAGTACACTTTTGCCATCAACAGCATATTTATTGCCGTTTTCATCAATATAATATTGTTGTTCTACTACTTTGTAATGCTTTTTGTTTCGTTTTAAAACCCTAGTTGTTACATCTTGATACTCCATATTTAATTTTCTGTTTAATTCTTCTCTAGGCATATTGTTTTGATATACTAATGTACTTCTGCAATGATGATAATGCCCGCATTATGGGAGGCATATTTATACCGCAAGACTAACCCATAAATTTTGAATTTTTTTAGTTCTAATTCTTTTGCAGTATTTCCATAATATCTTGTAAATTCATTAGAACCTTTTATATTAAATATTTGTTCATCTAAGCTTTGGCACATTTTCGTTGTTGACTCGTCCTCTACTGCGACAAATCTAACTTTTGAATTATCTTCCGTTACTTCTTTTATTCCCTCAACTTTGGCTAAATTATTTAGTCCTATCATTTGCAAATCTGCTGCACCTGATATCTTATCATTATTTATATTGATCTTTTGATTGTTTTGTCTTTGTATTATTGTTTGAAACTCATTAGAATCAATTTCTAGGCCTTTTTGTTGTTGCATATTTAAAATTGCTTGTTTATATATTTGTTGTGCATTATATTGTATTGTTGCTTCAATATACTGTTTCCAATTAAAGCCACTATAATTTGGTTGGTCTAATAATGCAAGAAATAAAGCCATCGCTAATATTGATGGCTTTTTCTTTTTATTTACTTCTTGTTGGCCTTGTTCATAGTAATAATTTGCATCTTCATACATTATTTGTTTTTCTTGTTCTTCAAGTTTATTTTGTTCTTCTATATATGCACTATAAATTAGTAATTCTAATATTTCACTATTATTTACTCTTGTTCTTTTATAAATATTGTTTGCTAATACAGTAAAATAGCTATTATTCTTTAATAAGCCTTGTTCTTTCCATTGTTCTATATATGTATTTATTCTTTTTTTAGTCTTATTATCAGCAATATTATAGATATTCTCTGATGTAAAATTAAACGTGTCAAATAATTCTTGTAATCTGTTTTGTGTTTGTCTTGATGTTTTATTGTATAGTTGTTTTAATTGTTTTACATATTTGTCATGTTGCTCCCACATATAAAACACCTCTATTCTTCTTTATTGATTTGTTTATTAACTACTTTAGTTTGTTCTTTCTTATTATCTGCTGTTAGTTTTTGTGCTTTTTGTGTGTCTGTTAAGTCTGTCACTTTATCATCTTGTTTATCTTCTTTATCTTCTTTATTATCTTGCTCTACTCCTGCTTGTCCCATCATTTGCATTTGTTGTAAATTCTTTTGAATATTTTCTTCATTTTGTAAGTCCATTTTTGCTAACTCACTTGTTGCATCTAAATCAAGTCCTAATAAGTTTATGACCGTATCATCACTTACTAATCCTCTTATTTTTAATGCATTAGTAATCATTGTTGCTACATCAGAAGGTAAATTTCTATTTAGTTTTATTTCAATATCTCTAAAATCATATGTTTTACCTTTTTCTTTATTGAATTTTTCTAATATTATTCTCCATCTTCTTTTTAAACCTTCTTCGAAATCTCCTTCAAATGTTGCTATATATTGTTGTAAACTAAAGAATTTCTTTTCAAGTGCTGCATTATTATCTGCTTGTGTAAAACCTAAATCTGTCATATTAGGGCAAAATGAACACAAACAAATAATATCAATCAATGTCTTTTTGTGATTTTGTAATGCCGTATCGTTTACATTCTTTTCAACCCAAGCTATATCACTATTTACATCTTTATTTCCATCAAGATATCTTACTCTACTTGTTAATACATACTCATCTTCTTTTTGTCTTGCAGGGTTTATAATATCTTCGCCTTTTTCATTTTGTATAATCATCGGATTTTCTGGTGTATATCCTCTAACTTTCAATATTGCTTCATCATTATATTTAAATACATTTCTTGAATTTTGAATACATCTCTCATATGCTCTTATTAAACTGATTACAGGTTCAAAAATTGCTATTCCATCGCAATTTTCTATTGCTGTTGCTGGTATATCATCGTCCCATTTTTTAGGTTGTTGTTCTTTTATGTTTTCTTTAAATAATGGTTCATCTTTAAATTTTTGTTCATACGCTGGTGTACCAAATATTTTTCTTTTTTCAGGTGTATCGTAATAATATCTTTTTCCATCTGCTGTTGTTAATTCTATCATTTGTTGATATTCACCATTTGCCATATATGTACGAATTATTCTGTATATACCTATTAAATTCTTTTTAGCTGAATAATCCCATATAGCGATAGTTTCTAATGCATCACTTCTTGCTATTGTTATTTCTCCTGTTTTTTCGTCTTTATAGTATATTTCATAGCAAGCTCTTTTTATTAAGTAATCTAATACCATATGTAAAAAATGTGAAGCATCATTATTATAGTCATTTATATGTTTAATTAATTCTTTTATTTCTACTATTTCTTTTTCGTCATTAGTTTCATGATTAAATAGTTCTTTGATTATTTTGTCTTTATCTTTATTAAATGCTTTTACTTTATATGTTGGTGCTTTTCCTCCAAAATAACCGGCAGACATAACACTTATATATCTCTCAAGTGGTACTTTTATATCTTCATCATCTAAACTTGCTAGTTCTTCATCTGTTAATTTTCTTCTAAAATTCTCATATAATTCTTTTCTAACATTTAATTCTAGTTGTGCTCTAAAATATATATCTGTTATACTTTTTTCTTCCGCTAATCTTTCTTTACTATATCTTAGCATTGTTTCCTCCAATCAAAAAACACCTACTTTTTAGTAGATGTTATATTTATAAAAGACTTATTAGTCATTGTCATATTTGTATTTTTAGGTTTTGGATTTTCATATACCCCTGTTAAGCAGTCTTCAGCATCATCATGTTCATTTTTTCCTGTTCTTACATAATGTTTTAAATGTTTGGCAAATTCTGGCCATCTATCCTCCCAATTAATTGGAAAATAAATGTTATTCATTACTCCTGTCGAATTACTTAATATTCTTGCAATTTTGTTTTCTCCTTGATGAAACCAATTTACTTTTGTGTGAGTATTCTTTAACTCCTTTAACTCTTTTTGCACATTCCTTGCAAACCCTCTACCACCATTATTACTTTCTATATTCGCATTTCCTACATTATCTTTGGTCATCATTTCTGCTACTGCTGGTTCTGTCACTTCCATTGACTCTTGTGTATAAATAACATCCAAGATATAATATTCACTGTTATACATTTGATAGTCTATTGAGCATAAGTAATCGTCGCCCTCATCTGCTGTATCTGTGTAATTCATAATATAGTGTGCTGGTGGTAACTTATCATAAGTTTTAAATACTGTATATAATCTATTTTTCACATCGATTGGCTCTTGTTGGTAGTTAGCATAAACAATGTCTTTATTCATGTTTTTTGTTTTGAACTCGTAGTCTTCTTTACTTAATATATCTTTACACAACATTGAACCATCATCTTGTACTGCTTTATAATTTATATGTCTTACATTAGGATAATTGTCTAATATATAGCCAGCCAAATCATTGCTAGACCATCTTGTCATAATGATTATTAATTTAAATCCATTTTCAGTTCTTGATAACATTGTATTATTAAACCAGTCTATATGATTTTTTAATGTATTTTCATTATAGGCTTCTTTTGCATTTTTTATAAGATCATCGATTATCATTATTGTACATCCAAAACCTGTTGCAGTACCTGTTGGCGACGTTGCTAAATAATTTGACACCTTACTTCCAGCTAATGCCCACTTTTTTTGTGTAGCTTCGCCATCTTTAATCTTGGTATTAGGAAATATATCATTATATACGATTACGCCTTCTGTTTTTTCAGAAGCTATTGTGTCTCTTACTGATTTTGCAAATGAACTCGATAAATCCTCATTGTATGATCCTGTCATTATTTTTTCATTTGGATTTGTTCCTAATATCCATTCTACTAATTTTCCTGCTGTTCTAGACTTTCCATGTCTTGGTGGCATATTTATTACGCATACTTTTTCATCGCTCTTATAAAAATCTTGTAATTGATAGCATAAATCTTTTAAAAAGCCTCGTTCTTCTTTATAAAAATCATATGCGGTTAATTTGCAATACTCAAAGAAATCACGTCTAGCCAATTCTAAACGTGCTTGCTCTTTTATTTTTTCTTTTACATCATTATTCATTTAGTATCTTTCTCAATTCTTCTGTCGACATTCCTGAAAATGGATTATTGGTATTAACATTACCATCAATCGTTACCTTTTCTTTAAACATTCCTAAATGTCTTCCTAGCAATTCAAGAGCTTTTGTTTTATCTAATAGTTTTACTTTTTGAGTGTCTCCTATTTTTTCTCTGTCATCTCTATATCCTTCGTATTCTTCTAATGTTTCTAATGATGATATTGCCCCTGCAGTTTCACTATCCATATCAGCTATGTTTTTTAATTGTCCATTTTCTGTATATAGTTTTCTTATGTCTAAAAATGCTATTTTAGCCAGCTCTTTTATTACCATGTCTTGAGTTATTTCAGTTCTTTTTTCTCGTTCTTTCATTCTTTCCGATATGTATTCTTGAACCTTAGTATTTCTTAGTAATTTGCTACCATTCACATTGGCTGTTTCATCTTTTTTACACCTTGAATAAGCAACCTTATATGCTCTTGTTGCATTAAGGTCTATTAAATACTCATCGCAAAATCTTTTCTGTGCATTTGTCAATTGAATCACCTCTTTTGTCTGTATCTTATTTTTCTATTCAGCTAAATCGTCTCCTAATATATTTCTTTCATCGCATTTTTTTATAACTGACATATAACCTTTTTTAAATACTGTTGGTCTATCTCCTCTTATTATTGGAATTATAGCTATAATTTCCCTATTATCTTTCTTATAAATTATTAAATCGTCATTCTTCATTTATGTTCTCCGTACATATTCTTTTATTATTTCATTTATAAAATCATTACTACTTGCAACTACTTCGCATACATCTTCATAACTGAATGCTTTATCGTCGTTTTGATTATGTCCGTATTCATATAGCCAAACATGTGTTAGTTCGTGTTTCAATGTCTTTATTATATTAGCTTGATCTTTTAGTAGCATTATTGTTTGAGTTCTATATATTGTTACTCCTAATGTTCCATCACTTTTCATTTCGTTATTAATTGTGGCTTCATCTACTTCTTCTATTAACCATTCCGTATTATTTATTTTAAATTTCATCTTTATCCTCACATATATTTAAATATTTACATTTCTCGCATTGTCTTTTCTCATCTACAATACACTTTTGTCTTTTCTTATTCTCATAAAATTTTCTTCTTCTATATTCATCGTCTATGTAGTTTGCTATTATACTACCTCTCATATACAACACTTCCTTTGTATAAAACACTATGTAATGATACAGGAGCTATGTTCTCCTTCGTGGTTAAGTTCTTTTATAGTTACCAATAAAACCGTAGTATTACCTGCGTTAAAACCTAAACATATTTTTTTATATCACTACGCACAACTTACAAATATAAAATTAGAGCCCACTAGAAAGCTCTATACAAATCGAAACTCAAGGTTTATACATTGTTAAATATTTATATTAACATATCTAGTATCTGTTAATACCAACTAAAAAAAGAGTCTATCTTTATTGATAAACTCTTGATATAATAAAGTATATATAAAATATACAGTGTATGTTAGCGACTTAATTTATATAATGCGTATTGATTTAATGATACGCCTTCTTGTTCTGCTTCTACTGATAATTTATAATGTAATGATTTTGGTATTCTTACAATAAATTTACCGCTAAAATCATCATATCCTACTGGTAATGGTACATCAAATCCACCTTCCAGTTTTGCTTCTATCCAACCTTCCATTGCTTCTCTTAAATTTTCATATGCTTCATCAAATGTTTCTCCTGTACTTTGGCATCCATCTAGTTCTAATACACGAGCATAAAAATAAAACCCACTCTCATCGTGAACTGGTTGAATAATATAATTATATGGTAATTCTAAGTACTCTTTAACATTTTTCATAAAAGCTCCCTCCTTTTTATTAGTGTACTCCGAAGAGTAGGATTTTATTCTCCTATTCTCCTTAGTACATCTTTAACATACACTGCCTTTAATGGATTTTCTTCTTTTATCGTAATCACATCACCTTTTGTGTTTATAAATTGTCTGTGTGATGTTCCGTTTCTTTGGTTTCATATTATATCCGTTGTACTCTAACACTTTTGCCAATTCTTGAAACCTTATTCCATTTGGCTGTCTTTTCATCTTAAGTATCAGTTTGTTAATGTCTGGCATAAATATTCCTCCTTTCACCAGAAATACATGCCTTTATTTAAGACTAACTATATGATACTATATTTGATATCATTTGTCAATACTTTTATGAAAATTTTTTATATAATAAAAGAGTAAACATTTAAAACGTCTACTCTTACACAAACAAACAATTTGCTTTAGCAAATACTTTAGCCGCCTGGTTTTTGAGATATTTTTCATATCTGCGACTCTTTATAATTTATCTATTATAATTATAACTCTTTCAAGACCAAATTTCATCCAAATTTTATCACAATTTTATCACAATTTTTCATTATTCACCTATATTTAGTACATCAAGCATACTTTTTATTGCCGTGTCCCTTATATTTAATAATTGATTTATAGATTTTGGTTTTTGGAACTCCATGCAGTATTGTTGTGATACATAATCCCATTTAGATTTTTCCATATAATATATCTTTATAACAAACTTTTCTTCTGCTGATAGTTGATTAATCATATTTTCAACTCTTACTATTTTTTTGTCTAACTCGTCTTTCAATTTGGTTAGTTCTTCTAATTTGGTTTGTAAAAATTGCCTATCTTCTTTGTTTATGTGTCTTTCTTCTTTATGGTAATTCATTGCCGTATTTAGCACTTTATCTGATACTTTGTTTGTATTACTATGTATGCTATCATAAGCTTGTCCAGCTAACTGCATATTTTCTATAATTTCGTTTTCTGTTTCCTCATATACCGTTCCAGCATATTCCAATCTTTTTTCGTATTCTTCTTTTTTTAATTGTATTTCCGTCAGCTTTGCTTGATTTTTTAAGTGATCCTTTAACATTCTTTCAACATCTTCTTTTATGTAGCGCATCTTTTGTACCTCCTCACATTAATTTTCTAAGATCTTCTTTTTTCACTGCTATAAAGAAATTTCCTAAATTAAAGCTTATTATCTCGTCTTCGTCTATAACACTGAATTTCTTCTTTATTACAGTATCATTCTTAATTATTACCATTTCTATTGTGTCTTCTGTTCCCATAGATTAACCCCCCCTTTATTTGATTTTTATTTTCTTTGTGAGTTCTTCTATTATCTTGTCCTTTTCTTCTAATTCTCCCTCTTTACTTTTTTAAGTGCATTAGTCCAACATTTAGTGCATCCTATACTTTCATAGTTGCAAGTATCTTCTTCTTTCTTTTTATCTATTTTTTCTGGTCCGAATATGTCTGATGGACACATATTTATTCCTCCATCGCAAAATATCTGATGACATCCCTCTTCTGTTGCATATTCTACTACTATTTGCATTATTTCTTTATATGTGATATTAGTTTCTGTCTCTTCTGTAAATATTACTTTCTTTTTGCCTGACATATCATAAACATTACTCATGATTGTCCCCCTTCTAGTAGTTCTTGCAAAGTTCTTTTTTGATTCAATAAACATAACTTGTCTTTTTCAACTGCTTTTTTGTATGCTTTGTCGTCATCGTCTATATATATACATTCTGATATTGCTATATCCAATATATCTATTTTATTTTCTATTTTATTTATTACATTATAGTAATCTTTTTTTAATTCTTCATTATCTTTTTGTAATTTTTTAATAATATTTAAAAGTGTATCCAATATATTTACATCAAATTCACAATCTATTCCCATAGTTATTTTCATTAGACAATTTTCTGTATATTCAATAGCTTTCTTTTCTTTATCGTTCATTTATTCTTCACCTTCTTTGAAAAACTTTCGCATATAGTCTTAGTTGGTAATTGTGGTTCTGGTGGAGGAGTTTGTGATAATTTTAATGCTTGATTTTTTCTATTCCATGTAAATTGATATTTCTCATTTGATTCATCTATAAATTCATCTAATAATTCTTTCTCTAATTGTTCTATTCTTCTAAAAATAAGCTCATCATAATTATCTTTAAAATAATTCTCGTAACCATCTACGCTACTAATACACATATTTTTATATTTTTCTATCTTGTCTTTTACTTTTTGAGCAGGAATACAATTTCCTTGATATGAGCTTGCTAATTCTCTATAGTATTTATACAACTCATATAGATTTCCTTGTAGCAATTCTTCTAATATTTTGTTTTTTGCTTTCAATTCCTCATTCTCTTTTAATACTCTTTTATAATCTGATAAAATATGTTCTATTGCTTTTATTTCTTTTTGATTTATTGTTTGATTTTCTATACCTTTTAAATAATCATTATTTATTTTTATTATACTTTCTAATATTTTTATATCTTCTTCTATACTATTCCCTATGCTACCGACATTTGTGTCGTTACCATCACTATTTTCTTTCACTTAAAACACCTCCTTAATATTTATATGTATATCTCTATCTACTATAATTTTATCTGACATATTAAAAATATACCTTATTGGCTTTATGTGGTCTTTCTCTAGTAGTCTAATTAAATCATCTTTAGTATAACATTCTTGACAACTATTATCTTTAAACCAAACAAGATAGTCACCTTCATATGTTTTTTCTATAATTTCCTTATTTACTTCTGTTTTAAATCTTCTAAGTTTTATTGTTTGAATTAGTTTTTTCATTTAACATACCTCCTAAAAATTCCTCTTTATATAAAACTATTAATATATTTTCTGGTAAATAACTAGATTTAATTGCTTTCATTTTAAAATAATCTGCAATTTTTTTACATTCTCTGTAAACTTTTTCTTGGCATATTACTACATATTTATACCTTTGTTTATATGATATTTTCGATATAGATTTTACTATTTTTTTAAATTGTTTATAATATATTCCTGTAGTAAGATTTTCTATTTCTGCAAATATTTCTTCTAATTCCATTCTAGTTCCTCCTAATTAATAATTTTTTGTACCCAAACATATTTCTTTATCACATTCAGGACATTTAACATAAGTTTTATATGTAGGTGGAAATGATGTAAAGCAAAATGTTTTTTCTATTTCAGTATCATTGTTATCATATTCAAATTCACAACCACATAACGGACAAATTGCTATTTTATTTTCGGAATATTTACTTCCGTGTTTTATTATTCTCAATCTACCCACCCCAATTCTTGGCATTTCTTATTTATTGCTTGTAGTTCTCCTATTCCTATTCCTCTTTGTTCTTCTCTTCTCTCTTTATAACTAAATATTTCTCTGCCTATTTTGTCAAACATAATGTGATATATAAATTTATTGCCAAAAACATAATATTCCGATTTATAAATTAATTTCTTATCTGTATCTTCTATTTTTATAAAATCCATCTTTTCAAACATCTCATCTGCTGTTTTCATTTGCTTCATTCCTTTCAATTTTTTGATTTAAAATTATAAATTGGTTTTATTATTTTTAAAATTTCAACAGTATCTTGAATATTATCAATTATTTCTTGTATAGGTTTATAAACAAAAGGTGCTTCATCTATTGTTTCTTCTGAAATTGATGTTGTATATATTCCTTCCATAGATTTTATAAAATCCTCTAATTGAAATATATTTTTTGCTTTCATTCTTGACATTATTCTTCCAGCTCCGTGTGGAGCTGATTGATTCCAATCATTGTTTCCTTTCCCTATTGCTATTATTGAGCCGTCTCTCATATTTATGGGTATTATTACTTTTTCTCCTTTATGAGCAGATATTGCACCCTTTCTTACTATATTATCTTCAAAAGAAATATAATTGTGTATTGTTTCAAATCTATTATTCATAATAGGTGGATAATCTATTTCTGGAACATATGTTAATTGAAAATAATTCATTAAAATTTCTTTTGCTATTTGTAATCTATTCAGGCTTGCATATTCTTGACATATTTTCATATCATGTAAATACATATCTCTATATTTTCCTTCTAAATAACATAAGTCTTTTGGCAAATTAGGTTTATTATTTTTATATTCTTTTTCTAATTCTTTAATAGCCTTTTGAATTTCTAATTTTTTCCCTTGCTTTTTATATGTTTCTATTAACTTATATTTTTTATTATGAAATTCTTCTTTTCCAGAGCATAATTCAATAGCAAGATTCTGATAATATTCTGCGACTTGCTTTCCTAAATTTCTGCTTCCTGTATGAATTACTAAATATTTGTTTTCTTCATTATCTATATCTATTTCTATAAAATGATTTCCACCACCTAATGTACCTATTGCTTTATTAAATTTATTTGTTTCTTTTAATTCTCTAAAACAATGTAATTTTTCTATGTTCTCTAACTTAAATATTTCTTTTTCTCTTATATTTCTCCCAGCTGGTATAAATTCATTTATTATTTTATCTAATTTTTCTAAATTCAAATCAATATTTCCTAATTCTACACATAACATTCCGCATCCAATATCTACACCTACAATATTAGGTATTATTTTATTCCCTAAATCTGCCGTAAAACCTATAACACATCCTTTTCCAGAATGAACATCTGGCATAATTCTTACTTTGCAATTTTTAAAGGGCTCTTGCTCTAATAACTCATCTATTTGCTTTATAGCTTCTTGTTCTATATCAGTTGTAAATATTTTTAAATCTTTTTTCACTTATAACTCCTCCTAATATAATGGTATTTTATTCGTTTCTCCACATTTTTTGCATTTATATGTTTGATTGTCTAACATTTCAAAATTTTTATTTTTACAATTAGGACACCACCACCATGCTAATCCTAATTCATTTATTTGGTAAATATCTAGTTCACCTTTATAGTTAGTTTCTTCTACTTGCCAACATCTTTTAATTCTTAAATTTATATATGGATTATCTATTAATTGAGCAACTTCACATCTTAATGCAATTTGTTTTGCTTCTTTTGATGTTCTAGCTGCTATATAAGTGCGACCATAATCAGGGTCTCCTTCAGCATAGTAAACTTTATTTTTCTTTTCTTTCATTATGTATCACCTTCTTTTTTAAATTTTTCTTCTAATTGTTCAACACTATAATCTGCTCTAAACTGGTTATATGCTTTTTTATCCATCTTTTTTAATTCATTCCATAAATCTGGATAATACTTGTATAAAATTTTTAATTCTTTAAGATTCTTTAAAGGGCAACACCAACAACTTAATCTATCAAAATGTTCATATAATCCATCCCAATGGAATCCTTTTTCATAACAATATTGTAAACAATCCGCTTCTGTCATTTCATATTCAACCAATGGGTATCTTTTATCCCTAATTCTTTTTGGTTCATCATAAGCAATTCCAATATATTCTGTATAACCTTCTTCTTTATATTTCTTTAAATAATCGCTAATTACTTTGGTTTTTAAATTACTTGTACACCATCTGCAAAGCATTGTTGCCCAACCATATCCTTTTTTACCTTTGTTTTTTCCTTTTGTTTTTTCATGTTCAAACATATAATAATCAAAACTTTTTTCTGCTTTTATTCTAGTAATTTTCTTATTGAAATGTTTTTGAATATAATCATCAAACTTGTTTATATGACCAATCATTTGTGGAAAATCTTTGCCTGTATCAGCAAAAATAATTTCATCAACCCACCATCCATCTTCTAACATCTTTAATGTCATTGCTGTGCTATCTTTACCACCACTAAAATTGATTATATGTTTCATATCTATTCTCCTCCTAATAACTCTGGATTATCGTATATATTGCCTATTACTTCAATGTCACATTCATCTAAATAATCTGTAAGACTTTCAAATGCATCTTTTACACTTGTTGTTATTAATGTATATGTTAAATATTCTTCTGACCATTCTATATCTGCTATTATAGGTTTCATAGGAATTACTTTGTGTTTTGATATTTTTTCTTTTTCAGTTATTTTTACTATATCTCCCTCATATATTTTTTTTTTATTCTTATCCTTTAGTCCTGTGTATTGCATAAATTTATACTCTTTGTAATATTGTGAGTTTAAAATTGTATTTATCATTCCGACATTGCTATTGCGACACCCATCCCAATATCCGTAAGTATCATCTTCATTGTCATATACCATTATATTTTTTACTTTATGCCACGCTCTAAACTTTATCTCTCTATTCATCTTCTCCTCCTACTTTATATATGGCAATCTACTATAATTAAGTATTTATCTTGATTTTCTGGTTTATTAATTGTTTCTGTAAATTTTTCTAAGAATAGTTGTTCACTATCTTTTGTACTATCATTCATGGCCCACCAGCCCATTTTTCCTTTTTCATGCCAACCTGTTTCATCTAATAATGCCCAACAAGAAAATGTACTTTGCATTTTTGCATAATTTTCTTTTGTTCCATATCTTTCTATATAGTACTCTTTTTTATAAATTTCCCATTTAATATCTTCTTTTTCTTCTTCAGTTATTGGCTCTTGTCCTTCTACATAAGTTTCCCAAAATCTAATTGCTTTGTTATATTTTTTTTCAATTTCTATAGCTTTTTTAAATTCAATATCTTTTATTTTTGCACCGCTACACCATTTATATCCATTTATGCAATCCTCTTTTTTGCATTGCTTATTAAAAATTTCTTCAAGCATTGGTCTTCCAACGATGCAATCTTTAACATCCTCTCTTACTAATAATGTATCTCTCCAACGTCCACCTATCTCATACCAATCCCATCTAGAATTAGGATTATATGTACTTAATTCATTTCCGTTCTTCATCATATTGTTCATCTTCATCTATTTCAGCTTTATATAAATCTTCATCAGTTTCAGCATTTAAATATTTTAATTGCCAATCACTTAATTTTTTCCCTTCTTTTTGTTCTTTAGAATAATCTTCTTTTCGCTTTTTCGCTTCTTTAATTATTTCTTTTTTTGTTTTCTCTATATAAGGTTCTACTTCTAAATTCTCATCATAAGACGCTAACATTTCCTCTAATTTTTCTTTTTTTGCAGTTATAACTGCTACTTTAAAATGACTCATTATATTTCCTCCCTTGTAATAATTTTTAAATTTAATTCTGGATATTTGTATTCAAATAATTTCTGCTTAATTTTAAATGTCTCTGTTTTCATTCCCTTTGCATCCTCTACGACTGTTTGTCCATTTTCCTCGTAAACAAAATCTGCTATATATTCTATTTTTCTATGTGTTGTTCCATTCTTTTTAAATCCTTCTTGTAATAAAAATGGTACTTGCAATCTTAAGTTACTTATCTGTTTTGCTCTCTGCAATAACTTTAATTGTCTATATCTTGTTGCTTCCAAATTACTCTCAAACCTTATGTTATCTACTACTATTTTTCTGTTTCTGTACTTGTTCATCTTTTGCCTCCTCTAGTATAAATTCCTTTATGAATCTGTTTGCATATTCTGGTGCTATTAAACTTCGTTCTGTTTTATTACTTGTTCTCTCTATGTTTTTCTTTTTATTCCAAGTATAAGCCTCAAAAATTATGTTATACTTTGGCTCACAATTCATGAACCAGTATTGTGTTGGCTTTTCGTAGTAATCTCCACGCAAAGTTCTATCTTTATCTATAACCTTTGCCGGAATAGCCCAATATTTAACCAAATAATGTGTTGTGCTGTATGGATTTTCGATTATTAGCGGTAATTTCTTTCTAATACACACTATTGCTAATTTTGTTATTGTTTCATACATTAAATCTAATTCTTTATGTAGTTTTAAATCATTCTCTAATTTCTGCTCATCTGTCCATTTCTTTTGTTGAAATGCTGTTCCTCTAAAGTGCATCTGCACTTGGTCTTCAAAACGTACACAAGGGAAAAATGCTAATATTGTGTCTTTTTCGGTTATGTTATCAAATATACTTTCTTCTTTATCGTATGCCTTTTCTATTTCTTTAAATAAATCACATATATAATCTGTCTCTCCAAATTCATCTTGTATATCATAATCAAAAGCTTCATAGCCTAGTTTTTTAAATTCATTTTTGAATGTTCCACTTTGTTCAAAAAAGCAATAAAATTTCATTTTTTCTTTAGCTCCTCCCTCAACTTTTCTTGCCAGTTTTCAACTCCTGGTACAAAGCCTTTACATCTCATTACTGGCTTATAGTCTATATCTTCTTGTTTGTTACAGCCTAAGCAGTTAATAATAGCAAATATTATTCTCTTTAATTTGCCTCATCTATATCACCTCATACCCGTTTTATATCTTTCCATATTTCTGTCATTTAGCACATCTCCTCAATACAATGTATTCTTTTCTATTTGTTGCATAGGCTAGTCCTCTTAAAATATTTATCAATTTCTTTTGCTATTGCCCACATATTTACTGTTATTCTTTTTTCTGCTGTTAGTTTTTTAGCACTTTCTATGTTTACTTTTTTGTAGCAGTAAAATTCCTTACAAATCAATGGTCTTACTTCGTAAATTAAACATTTTTTTCCATCATAATATGGACAACTTAATCTATTTTGCATTACTAATATTTGTGTTTGTGGTCTTATCTTGTTCTCAATTACGTATTTTTGTATTTCATTAATTTCTTTTTGTGTTACTGGCAGAAAGTTAGTACAACATTCTCCACATTTACTACAATTCCCACAAATTGAATTATCTGTTATTTTTGCATTGCCTTCTACAATATTCCTTATTATCTCTTTATCTCTGTTATAGTTGTTTCCCTTAGCATTTTCCCCTCCTTAATACTGTGTTATATGTTCCATATTCTCTGAAACCATATCCGCTAAATAATATCTCTTGTAATCTGTTCTCTCGCCATATCTATTAGTGTTGCTTTCCCATTCTGTTTTAAATTCGTAGCCCTCTTTTTTGAGCTGGTCTATTCTTGCTCCTAGCTGTGTTATTCCTAAATCTGCGTATGCTTCCCAGCTAGATATTGACCCAAACTCTCGTATGTAATTTATTATTCTATCTTTTTGTGATATTTTCATTTGTTATTCACACTCCTTTGTTTGCATAGAAATTGTTTAAATTGTCATATTGTCTTTGTTCATAATTTTTTGCATTTTTAGGTTTATCATTTTGTTTTTTATTATCATTATATCGCCCTTCTAATACATTAGTTGCTTTGTCGGTCCTCATAAGGAAGTCAAAATTTGCTTTCCAGCCATTATCATTTTCTCCTATAAGGAAATCTGTTGAATTAGCTATTTCGCATATGTTTTTAAACTGTTCTTCCGTAAATTCTTCAAGAAATTTGTCTATAGCCTTGTTTCGCTTTTCTGTCAATTTTTGAACCTGTGGCAATTTTGTACAAACAGAATTGTAAATATCTTTTATTTCATTTCTTTTCTCTTCTTTTTCTTTTCTATTATCTTCTTTTCTCTTAGGAGGTACTGCTACTGTATCACTACCGTAGTAATACTACACCGTTCCGTTTCAAGTCTTGGAAAATCTGTTTCTGTAGGTTTATTGATTGTTTGATGTTTTAGAAAATTAGGGAGATAATAGTAGGTTTGTTCTTCATATTTATACAAAACTAACATTTTTAATCCGCCTAAGTGGGAAAGCCATTTTTCTAAATCGGAAGCTCGTAAGTCGTCATACGGAAATATCAAGGACTTTAACAACTTCGGATTTGCTCTGCCGTATCCTTCATCATCAGCATTACTTATTAAACCCATAAACAATAATCTTTCTTGAACAGAACATTCTCCAACCTTTTCATCTGTCCAGAAATTAGGAGATATCATTCTTTTTCTTGCCATACTCTCTCCTTTCGTAAAATTAAAGGGCTAAAACTTATGTCTAGCCCCTGTTGTTATAATCCTAATTCTTTTAATGTGTATTCTTTATTTTCTTTCATTCCTTTGTACATTGTACCTTTTTCAAAATATGGTAATATGGTAGGTTCATCTTCTTTTATATATATTTTTATGAACTCTCTAGAGTATGAAACTTTTTCTATAGCTTTTACCTTGTCTCTAAAAGGTTTAATTACGTTTGATAAATATCTCTTTTCTGTCTCGTCTAGTATTTCTTCTTTTCTTTCAAATAGTGTCTCATATTTTACTGGTCTTTCTACTTTTACAATACTTACATCATCATTAAAGTATCTTAATTGCTCATCAATACTATTAAAAGAATAATTAGAAGTTTTATCGAAGAATATTACTTGTCCATTTTTTAATGTACATTTATCGCCATGTTTTAAATCTGCTTTTGTAAATTTGTTTACTAATTCTAGCTCATTATCTCCGAAAAATTCTGGTGTTCCATATAATTCGTAAGGAAATCTGTTGTCATTTTTGTCAGTTGATTTTATTGTAAAAATCTTCCCTAAATTTTCGCATTCTCTTCCTCCAATTTTAAAATTCATTTTCTTTTCCTCCTAATATTTTTTATAAATAATTTTCACCAAATATCTTCACAAAGTTTTCTGATTTATAGTGCTTTTTGAACTCTTTTTGTGCAACTTTATGCAATTTATCCTGCAAAGTTTTATCATTTGTCACTATTTCGTGACATTTTCGGCAAATTGGTATTACTAATCCATACTTCATACTAACTTGTCTATTTTTACCTTCTATTAGTTCGTGAAAGTCTTGTTTCTTACTTCCACATAAATAACAATGTTCTAAGTCTTTTGTTATTATGCTAAATCTGTTTTTCTCTAGCTTTGCTAACTTCTTGCTTTTCTTTTTAATTGTTGTAACTTCTTTTTTCTTTTCTGCCTTTTTTTTAGGTACTGGATTAAAACTGTTTGATAAATCTGTTACTATCATTTTTTTACCTCTTTTCGGGGGTCATGGCACTAATAAATTAGGCTCCTTGCTTGTCTCTAAACTTCTATTAGTGCCAATGTTCTATATTTCATATCTTATTGCTTCTATTTTCTTTTTTAGGGCATTTTGTTTACTATCTATGCTCTCATACGCCTTTTTAAATCTAAACAGCCTAGAGCCTAATTCTGTTAATTTCTTGCTATCATCTTTTACAAACTCTTTTGCCATAGCTTCAAAATAACTCATTGCTGGTGGCTTTTCTTTTTGTGTCTCTTGCCATTGTTTCCTTTGCATATAGATTTGTTTATTTTCTTGTATTGATATATCTGTTTTTAGCGTGTCATATTCTTGTTGTAGTCTTGCTATCATTTCCCCTATTAGATAATTCATATTTGCATATATTTCTATGTTTTTTGATATTTCAAATCCTGTATCTGGATCTTCTTTTAATTCATTTTGTAATTTTGTATATGTATCCGCTATCTTTTGACTATCTGCATTTTGAATTGTAAAAGGATTAAACATATATAATTTTTCAAATTCCATTTTTGATTACCTTTCTACATGTTCGTGCATAAACACATATTCTGAATTTTCTCCCATGTTATTTAATAAAAATTCACTTGCTTGTTGTTTACTTAAATGGCTGTCTTTTGCTCTAAATTCATATACATATTTGCAGTCTTGTTGTTTTTCTTTTATTGTTTCTTCTATCTCATCTTCATCGTAATTACCTTCAACAAGATACAAATCATAATTTTTAGCACTTATTCCCTCAACTGTTTTTGTATCTGTCATATAGATTACTTTATAATCATCAAATAGCACTCTATAGCCACATTGTGGTACATCATGATATAATTTAATTGGTACAATTTTAAATAGTTTATAATCGTATTTAGTGCCAATTTGAAGTACATCTATATTTTTTCTTTCAACTTCACATTCTAAAAGTGGTTTTAATAACCATTCACAACAAGCAAATCTTAAAGTTGGTCTTTCTTGTGCTAATTTCTTAATTGTTTCTTTTTTGAAATGGTCTGAATGTATGTGTGTTAGAAGTACTATTTTTAGTTTCTTATAATACTTCTCTAATTTTTTAAATGTAACTCCACAATCTATTAAAATTATGTCTTTTATTATTGTTGCATTTCCTGTGCTACAGCTTGATATAATTTTATAGTTCATTCATTGATACCTCTTTTGTATTTTCTGTTTGTTCTTCTATTTCAGCTTGTACCTCAATAGGTTCTTGTTGTGGAATTTCTTGTTGCATTTCTTCTGCTTCATACATTCCTGCTAAATCTTCAACAAATGTTTCTCTTAATGCTCTTACTTTTGCAACTTTCTCAACCATTGTTGCTCCTTTACTTCCCCAGTTTGAATTTAATTGTCCTTGTCCTGTTTTTTGTGCTACTTCATTAAAACTTACACTTGAATATGTAGGATGTGTCCAGTCTTTTCTAAATACCCTAGCCCAACCACCTACAAGTTGTTCATTTCCTAATCTAAATGTTCCTTGTCTTTCTTCTACACTTCCATCTTCTTTTTGGACTATGATTCCACTTTCCATTCCGTCATAATTTGGATTGAGTACTGCTCTTTTTAAAATTGCATCTTTTCCCACTACTAATTGTGCAGGTACTCCTGCTTTATATTTAATTAAATATGCTTCTCTTAAAAATGGGTTTAATTTCCTAACTTTGCAAAGTTCTGTAAATAACTTAAATTCTTGATTTGTTATTTTTGCGTCTGTTCCTACTATATACTCTTGCACTATGCTTGGTGTTAATTTTATTTCATTTCCGTCAATATCAAATTTGACCATTAATTCATTATTTTTTTGTACTTCATTACTCATAATCGTAGCCTCCACTTTCTAAAAATTGTTTTAATTCTCTTAATTTTGTTCTTGTCCCTCTTACTGTAAATTTTAAAGTTAAAATTTCTTCTGTTTTTTCTTCTACGGATGGTGAAATTAATATTATTTGTTCACTATACTTGTCTGACTCTTTTGCAGTATCCACAACAAATTTTTGAAGTTCTTTTTCTTGTTCTATTTTTTTCTTTTCTTCTTCAATAGCCTTAAATCTATTTGTCACACTTGTTATTGCTTGTGATACATTTAATATTTGTTTGTATTCAACTAATATTTCTGTTTTATGCTCTTGTGTTTCAATTAGTTTTAAATCATCCACTATTTTGTCAATAAATTGTTTTGCTTGTTCTTTTAAACTTTTCATACTTGCTGATAATGTTATATTTATTCTTGCTTGTTCATATGTAATAAAATCAATATTATTTGCTTCTTTATATTCTTCAAAGTAATCTTTTATTTCTTTTTCTTTTTTTGATTTCAATTCATTTTCAACATTATCTATTTTCCCTTTTAGAATTATGTCAGCATTTCTGAATTTATCGGATATACATTCTTTATAGACATTTTCAAAATCATTGTAAGGTTTTAATACTTGTTCTTTTACTAATTTTCTTTTGTTTTCAAATTCTTTATAATCTTTATTTAATTCTGCTCTTATTTCTTTTATTGTTTTTACTGACTCTTCTGTACATACTAAACTTGTTGCATTTTTCACTCTTTCATCTATAACTGTACTTACACTTCTTAATTGTTCCTCTATTACAGGTAACTGCTTTACTTCTATTAAGCCCTTTATCATTTAATTTTCTCCTTTCAATTTCTTAATTTTTTCTTTTAATTCATCAGCATATTTATAATCTCTACTGCTCCACGTATCTTGCATTTCTAACATAAAATATTTTTCTTCTAATTCTTCTAATGTTTCTGACATTTTTTCAATTACTCCCCTTGCATTTTTTTATTTTCTGTGCTATTATTTATTTAGTTATGTTTAATTAATAAGTTTATTTTGTACTATTTGTTTGAACTGTTTTCGCGAGTAGTACATTTTTTATTTTTTCAAAAGTGATAAAATAGTTTTCTTTGCTTTCTTCTGATTTTTTTATAATGTCTTCTATTTCCTTTATCTTCCTTGCAAAAAATGTTGCTCTTATTTCTGCTATTTCCTTATTTTTAAGCTTGTCCTTATTGTCTTTAAGTTCTTTTTGTAATTCATCTATCGTTGTTATTAACTCGTAATCTTGTCCAAATCCTGTAACTATCATTACAATAATTGCTATAATAAAACCCAGAATTATACCTATAAATACTTGCATCTCTCTTCCCTCCTTTACTTTTAAATTTGTTTTTTATATAATTACCTCGAAAGCGAGGTGGTTATAATGGCTGATGTTTTAAAGTACTATGCTCTAGTAAATAATATTAAAGTTCAAACACCATTTGTTGATGAATTTCCTATGACCAACAAGGAAATTTACAAACAATCTGACGATGTTCTTAAGGCACGTTTCGAATACGCTAACGGATTAATCTATGAGGTTGACATTAATCCAATTATTAGCTTTATTCGTTCTAACAAGAAATTAAAACAAATGCCTGACGGTTCTTATCAGTTTGAGATTTAATAATCATACTTTTACTGGTTATTAAACAATATTTGTGGTTAATGTATACTTTTACATTGCCACTATTTTTTTGAATTTCTTCCACTTTTTTTCCTCCTTTCTATCCCAATATTTTATTCAGTTTTCTGTCTAATCCACTTAAGCCTTTCCAGATTTTTTGACATAAATTAATCTTGAAAATCTTATAAACTATAACTTCTATTGCTATTGCTAATATAATTGTTCCTACTAGCTCTGCTACTACTACCATACTGCATAAGAATACATCTATTAAATAACTTATCATTTGTTACACCTTCTTTCTTAATTAAAAATTTGCATGCCTTTTGTTTGCAATATTTCTTTGAATTTTTCAAGTTCTATGCAATAGCCACCAAAATTTGTGCCGTATTTCTTGCAAAATTGAGTAGCTGTGTTTACATTTACTCTATAGTTCTCTGCTATTTCTTTGGCGTATAGCAGTTTAGGTAAATTATTTTGTTTTGTGTTTAGGATAGTTTCTAACAATTCGTTAGTTCTTTGTTGTTCTCGTAATATTTGTTCTTCCAACTCGTCACCCTCTTTCTTGAAAAAAATATTCCAAAATATCTATGTCTATCTGTACTTATTCGTATTCTCGAACTTTTAGTTTAAAAAAATATTCTGGTATTTCTTCTAATTTAATATTTAATATCTCAGATATTTTTAAAATTTCTTTTTGAGTAAAGTATGTGTTACTATTTATTTTATTGCTTATTGTGGCTTCATCTAATCCAATCATATTGGCTAATTTACATTGTGTTCCTAACACTTCTCTTATTTTACCTTTTAACTTATCATGATTTAATTCAATTGTTTCCATAAATTTTTCTCCTTTCTTGTTCGTATTCTCGAACTGTAAATATAATATCACAAAAAAATATAAAGTCAATACCTTTTTCAAAAAAAATTCGATTTTCTTAATTTTTTTTTGCATTTTTATTGATTTTTTTCGGAAAGTCGTTTATAATAGCGATATGGAGGGACTTAAATGAATGATTTAATTGATACATTTGCAAACAGATTAAACACTGCAATGAGAATACGAAACATTAAAGCTACAGAATTAGCTCAAAAGACAGGAATATCAAAATCGTCCTTGAGTGAATATATGAGTGGAAAATATGAAGCCAAACAAGACGGTGTTTACTTACTTGCTAAAGCTCTTGATATAAACGAAGCCTGGCTAATGGGTCTAGACGTCCCTATGGAAAGAGCCGATTTTAAGTATGCTTCTGACAACGGTCTTGATACCACTGGATTAACACCAGAAGAAATAGAAGAATTGAAAGAATTTATTAGATTTAAAAAAAGTTTAAAGAAAAAGAAAGATTAGATTATGGAAGTATTAGATTTATATAATTTAACTGAAAAGGAAAAAATAGATATAATAGATTATAAATGGTCAAAGGCTAAAGCCAGAATTTTTGAAGAAAACAACGAATATAGTATAGGCATTGATTACAGCAAAATAGCTAATTCTATTGAAGAAAAAGAAATATTAGCTGAAGAATTAGGACATTATTATTGTCGGTGCTTTATACTATATTAATTCTGATATAACTTTAAAAAGAAAATGTGAAAATAGAGCAAAGAAATGGGCTTATTCTGTGTTAGTACCATTTCAAGAACTAAAAGAAAAAATCGCACAAGGCTTTAATTTATATGATTTATCAGATTATTTTAATGTAGATATTAAATATATGATTGACTGTATTGACTTCTATGCCCAAAAATATGGTATATTGGTTTAATATATAAAAGAAGGATAGTGCTGTCGCCAAACAAGACACTATCCTAAACACAAAACAAAATCCCTTTTACAAGGTATTTGCGTATTTATAATAACATATGTTTATTAAAAGTGCAAGACCTCTGTAAATGGATTTTAATAAAAATTTACGGAGGTTTATTATGGAAAAAAAGAACAGAAGTGTAAAATCAAGAGGAAATGGAGAACGGGACAATATATTTTAGCCAAGCATTAAATTGTTATGTGGCACAATATCATGAACCGTCTGGAAAAAGAAAGACCTTAAAACAAAAGAAAAATGAAAAAGTAGGAGAATTTAAATCCAGATTTAATAAGATAATAACAGATATAAATCAAGGTTCTTATATAGAAAAAAGCTTTGATACTTGTTTGAGCATAATTAAAAATTATGTAGAACAAAAACATGATGATGGCATTACCTCTGATAGAACTTACATAAGAGATTTAGGAACAATTAATCAATTAGAAGCATGTTGTAATAACTGGATAAATAAACCTATTCAAAAGGTTTCTGCTTTTGATATCGAACAATCAAAAAAATCAATTAGAGAGTATGCTAATAATACTATAGATAAGATTTGGAGATTTATTAATGTTATTTTCAAGATTGGAATATCAAGAAGAAAAATAATATATAATCCAATGGACGATGAAACTCTAGCTAAACCTATTTCAAAAAAAGCAAATAAACAGGTAGAAGCATTAACTCAAGAAGAAGAAAGCAAGTTACTAGAAGTACTTTCCAAGAGTCCCAATAAACAGTATAATAATATAATTCTTCTTCAATTGTATACTGGTGCTAGAATTGGAGAGATCCTTGCACTATCCAAAGACTGTATAAATTTAAAGAATAATTCCATAACTATTTATCGCACAATAACAAGAAATAAAAATGATAAAGTAATATTAGGTCAACATACTAAAACATACTGTAAAAAAACTGGATTAGATAAAGGTAGAAGATGTTTTCCTATGCAACCAAAGGTAAGAAAACTTATAGAAGAAATACTTGCAAATAAAATAACTAACATGCATAATTTATTGTTCTGGGATTACTCAAAAAATAGAATAATCACTGACGGAATGATTAATAGTTATTTGAGTAGAATAAATAAAATAAGTCCTAATGAAAGCATAACAGGTGCCTTATCTACTCATCGACTTAGACATACTTTTATAACAAGGTGTCAGGAAAAAAACTTGTCTCTTGCAGTTATCCAATCATTAGTTGGACATGTTCAAGGAAGTAATATAACTAATGACACTTATACATCAGTTTCGCTAAACTTTATTCAACAGGAACTTGAAAAAATGATCTAGAAATATCTATTGCATTATAATTGCATTAATTTGTAAAAGTAAAGTCTTGTAAAGTACTGATATTTCAGTACTTACAAGACTTTTTAACTTTGGTGCGGATGAAGGGACTCGAACCCCCACACCGTTGGTACTGGTTCCTAAGACCAGCGCGTCTACCAGTTCCGCCACATCCGCAAGTGTTTACTACTTATTAACACTTATTAATATTAGCACATTCTAATTGATTTTGTCAATACCTATTATAAATTTTTTTATTTTGGGCGTGTAGGTTTGTCAAACATATGTCACACTTATTTGATATCACTAGTGTTGAAATACCTGTTATGATAATTTTGAACTTTAACTACTTATATATTCTAAATATTTTTCTCTTGGGCTAAGCCATTTTAATGGTCTCATTGGAAAATTATTATATTCTTTTATCCAATATTTAGCTCTATTTACTAAATCTTCAAAACTACAAAATACTTTCTTATAATAAAATCTTTCTTGATCTTTTCTATGACTTCTTTCAACTTTTCCATTATGTCTTGGTGTATATGGTTTTATTAATTTATGTCTTATTCCCAAATCCTCTAATTTACTTTCAAATAGCGTTTTTCTATCTCGTATACTTGTGTTATAACTTAATCTATTTGTAAATTCAAATCCATTGTCTGTTTGTATTTCTTCTATTTTAAACGGAAATTTCTTTATTATTTCATCTATAAATTGACTTGATTCATACGTACTATGCTCTTTTGCAAACCATAATACTCTCATTCTCGTATATTCGTCTATTGCTGTATATTGAAAATATCGTTCTCCTTGCTCTTTTAATTCTTTTGTTAAACACTTCATTGGTACATATTTAACATCTACTTGAACTCTTTGACCTGGATATTGCATTTGTTGATATGCCTTTGGTTCATATACTTTTTTCTTACTTGGTGTTTTTTTATAAATTCCTAATTTTATCATCATTCTATATAAACTTGTTACACTTCTTGTATATCCTGCTTTCCTTAATTTTACCCACAATACAACCAATCCTGTATCTTTATTTTTATTCTTATAATCTTTTATCATTTTTATTTCTGATTCTGTGTGTGTATTTGGACTTCTATGTGGTCTTCTTGATTTATTTGCTAATGACTTTAAGGTTCCATCATATTTTTCTCTCCATCTATATATTGTTTTTCTATGCAACTTATACACTATTGATGCTGCTGTTACTCCATGTTTATAAGAATATTTAATTACTGATTGCTTAAAGTTAATATCTTGTGTTATACTATTCATGAGAAATACCTCCAATAAAAAGTTTTTGTGGTTAAAAACATTTTATCATATTTTTGGTATTTCTCATTTTTTATTTTTTCACTTACTGTGACATATCTATTGTAAACCTATATAGAGACAAGTATGGAACCTTCAAATAGTCGAAAGCTAATTTCCAATAGAGCATATAGAGATTGGAATCCATCAATATATAGATATAATGAAAAAATGCTATATCTTGAAAAGAAAAATAAAAGTTGGAGCTGATGTACCTAAACGAACAAGTTGGAAAAATTATTATTAAAATAGAAAGCATTTTTAAAATCTCTTTGCATACATTTAAAAAAGAGGTATATGTATGATTATAGATGAATTTAAAAGTGATAGCACATTGATAAAATTTGATGATAGAGACATTGAAACTAAAGAAAATAATGAAGATATACTTAATATATTAGTAGGATTAATTATAAAAAAGATTTCAGAATATTCTTAAATAGATTTGTAATTTCATCTAACTTATGCTAAACTCACAGCCAGTAGATAAAATTAACAAAAGAAAGGGGGTATTTTGGAAAAAGTATATAATGCTTATTTAAGTGAAAAAATTAATGATAGTTTTGGCGGTTATGCTATATATTTAAGAAAATCAAGAGCAGATGCAGAAGCAGAAGCTAGAGGAGAAGGGGAAACACTTGCTAGACACGAAAAAATGTTATTAGATTTAGCAGAAAAAATGGGGATAAAAATAGGCAAAATATACAGAGAGATAGTAAGTGGAGAAACGATTGAGGCTAGACCAGAAATTCAAAAATTATTATCTGATGTAAAAAAAGGTATGTGGAAAGGTGTACTTGTTGTTGAAGTAGAGAGATTGGCTCGTGGAGAGACTATGGATCAGGGAATTGTTGCAAAAGCATTTAAAATTTCAGATACTAAAATTATAACACCTATGAAAACATACGATCCAAATGATGAATTTGATGAAGAATATTTTGAATTTGGATTATTTATGTCTAGAAGAGAATATAAGACTATTAATAGAAGACTGCAAAGAGGAAGAGTTTCATCTGTTAATGAGGGAAAATATGTAGGTAGTGTTGCACCATATGGTTATGAAAGAGTAAAAATAAAAGGTGATAAGGGATATACATTGAAAAAAAATTCGGAATCTAATACTGTAAAAATAATCTACGACTTATATGCTTATGAAGATTTATCATTACATGAAGTTGTTAGAAGAATTAACGAGATGGGACTAAAGCCTAGAAAAAATGATAAATGGTGTGTTGCAAGTGTAAAAGACATTTTGGCGAATCCAGTATATATAGGAAAGGTTAAATGGAATTGGAGAAAAGAAGTAAGAGTATATAAAAATGAAAAACTTATAAAAACTAGACCAAGAAATGATGAATATATACTAAAAGATGGTCTACACAAAGCAATAATAGATGATAGGACTTGGAAGATTGTCGAAGCAAAAAGAAGTTTAAACAAGTTGCCAATACCAAGAGTTAATACAGTACAGAATCCACTATGTGGGTTAGTATATTGTGCCAAATGCGGTAAAAAAATGAAAAGAAGACCATATACTGATAGAAGTAAAGAACCTACAATATACTGTGACAATCCTAAATGTGATAATATAAGTTCAAAATTACATTTTGTTGAAGAAAAAGTTATTGAAGGGTTGAGAAAATGGTTAGAGCATTATCAATTGGATTATAAGGAACATATAGAAAAAATCAACTGCAGTAGAATAGAATCGATCGAAGATACAATAAAATCTCTACAAGAAGAAGTAAAAAAAGAAAATGATAAATTATTAAATATTTTTAATTTTCTTGAAGATGGAACTTATACAAAAGAAATGTTTAAGTCGAGAAGTGAATCTGTATCACAAAATGTAGCTAGATTAAATAATTCTATCGAAGAATATGAAGCAAGGTTAGAACAAGAAAAAATTGTTGATAAGGAAAAAGCTGTTTTAGTACCCAAAATTGAGAATTTATTAGATGTATATAATCTTTTAAAAACACCAGAAGAAAAAAACGAGTTACTAAAAACAGTAATAACACAAGTTACATATTTAAAAACAGAAAAGGCAATAAAAAAGGATTCAGATCCTACAAATTTTATCATAAATCTATATCCAAAGATAAATAAAGCTAATGTTTGATTTTTACATAAAAACACATAATTTATATAAATGGTATTGAAGAATAAAAGAAGAAAATTATTTTTTTTACCCATCAAGCGACCTCTTTAGGGGCGAACGAATTAGCGCATTTAGAAATGGTTGGTAGTTTAGTGCATCAATTGACAGAAGGCGTAACTATAGAAGAATTAGAAAAAGCAGGACTTAGTGCATATTATACAGATCATGGGGTGGGTTTGGAATATATCCAAATAAGAATTTAAATAAATTTGATTTAAAAATTAAAATAATTGTTAAAATAATTATGTAATTTCAAGATACGATTAAAATCTTGTTTACTATTAAGAATATTAAAAATATAAATTGTATCAGTATTTTCTGATATATAATACATAATTCTATATCCAGAATGTCGTGAACTTTTGTATATAATTTCTCTAAAACGCTTGTCCGACATTTCTGGAATATATCTGCCAATATATGGCGAATCTTCTAAATCATGAATGCGAAAGAGAATGTTTTTATTCGTTTCAATGGCATTTCTTAATGAATACTGATAATTATAATAATTAATATCAATAAGTGACTGCTTAGCCAAATCGTTTACTACTACGTTCATATAATGCCTCCATTTCTTTTTCAAGTTCTACTAAAGTTATAGTTCTTCCGTTTTTTATATCATCTGCACTTTTAGCAAGTCCTATAAAAACATATAAATCATATAATGAACCATAAAATGTACCGTCATCAGTTGGAGCTTTCTTTAGAAGTTCACTAATTTTTTCCATAGGAATATCTTCCTTTATACTCATAATAATCACAATCCTTTCTTTAATTAAATTTTCTTTCCAATTAATGACCTTATACATTCTTTGTCATTTTCGGATAAATCATCAACACCATAAGTGTCAACATATTTTTGAGTTACTTCTTGCAAAATTTCTTTCGTACTTTTTTTCAAAACTTCTTCATCAATATTGTATGGTAAAGATTCGATAACATTAACGAATTTTTCTCTTATTGGTGACATATTTAAAACTCCTTTCATTAAAATTTATTAATAGTATACCATAATTTAAATTAAATTACTATGCTTTTTATGTGAATAGCTTGTAAAATTTATACAATATACTAAAAATTCCAACGAATAATAATATCTTGTGTTTTGGTTTTCCTGTCTTTTTCTCCAATTTCAATATAATCTATAAAGCTATTTACAATATCATAGTTAAGCTCTTTAAAATCTTTAAAGTGATTAATTATTTTTTCTTTTTGTTCTTTTATAAATTTACTGTTTAATTCTTTTTCCTTTAAATTTGATAAATCATTTTCAAGTTTTGTTAGTTCTTTTTGTTTTGCTGATTTATCAGATAGGAAAGATGAGTTTAGATCTTCAAATACTTCTTCTGGAACTTTGCCACTTACTTTATTTAAGTAAAGTTCTTTTATTGCAT
>CDYU01017510.1_pt1 | contig 63083 bp, 58 predicted proteins | sample 480701 | NCBI WGS metagenome assembly CDYU01 (sample SAMEA3182105, study PRJEB8094) | gut metagenome | biome: human; feature: gut; material: Stool; isolation source: human stools | place: Canada | collected 2013-02-26 | reverse complement strand
GGTCTTGACCTTGCCGCTGACCACGTTGCTGTACGGGCTCAACCCGGCATCGTTGACAGCCTTGACGCGGTAGTAGTAGGTCGTGCCTGCTTTCGCCCCCGTGTTGGTATAGCTGGTGGTGGTCACGGTGCCCAGCAGGCTATACCCGGAGCCCTTGGACGTAGAGCGGTAGATGCGATAGGACGTTGCGCCCTCCACTGTGTTCCATGTCAGCATGGGCTTCCCACTGGCCGCGGAGTTGCCGATCTTAACAACAGGGGCGGCGGGGGCAGACTTTGCGCAGTGCAGCGTGGCATTGGTCAGATCCTCGTTGCCTTCTTCAATAGTAATCTTCGCCCAGTCTGCCGCTGTACCTTTGTAGTAGACATCTGCCATGCGTGAGCAGGCGTAAAAAGCGCTTTCACCGATGCTGGTCACGCTGACCGGAATCGTTACGCTGGTCAGGCTTTCGCAACCATAGAAGGCCCATTCATCAATACTGGTCACGCTCTTGGGAATGGTCACATCCGTCAGACTGTCGCATCCGAAGAACGTGTAAGTGCCGATGTCGGTCACGCTGTCCGGGATCGTCACGGCGGTCAGGCCTGTGCAGCCGGAGAACACCCAGTCGCCAATACTCTCCACGCTGCTGGGAATGCTCACGTTAGTCAGACTGCTGCAATTGGAGAATGTGTTGTTTTCGATGGCTGTCACGCCGCTGGGAATTGCCACACTTGTCAGGCTGGCACAATCCAAAAACGCACCTGTTCCGAGTTGAGTCACGCTGTCAGGAATCGCCGCATTGATCAGCGCCTTACATCTTTCAAACGCATATACCCCGATGCTGGTCACACTGCCGGGGATTGTCACACTTGCCATGTTCTCGCACCCTGAGAACGCATAGAGCCCTATGCTGGTCACGCCGTCACCGATAACGGCGTTTTTCACCTGTAAGCGGGCTTCGTACCACGATGCGCCAATTATCTCCCCCGTGCCGCTGATGGTCAGCGTACCGTCGAGGGTCATGACCCAACTGGCGTCGTCGCCGCACTCGCCCTTACCGTACAAGTTGTCCTTGTAATGGACGGTGACATCGCTGGGCACAACGGTGTTGCCATCGCACGCATTCAACCAGTCGATGCCGTAGCCGCCGTAGTACACATCGGTCAGCGCACCACAGCCCCAGAACGCATCGATGCCGATCTTCGCCACACTGGCGGGGATCGTCACATTCGTCAGTTTGACGCAGCCATAGAACGCCCAGTTGCCGATGCTGGTCACGCTGTCCTTAATAAAGACGGTCTTCACCTGCTCACGGACATCGTACCACGGTGTGAGGTTCTCACTGTTCCAATCGCTGTACTCCGCCATCTTCCCCGTTCCGCTGATGGTCAGCGTACCGTCATCGGACAGGCTCCACGTCAGCTTATCGCCGCAGGTGCCGCTGCTGGCCGCCCACGCTGTTTCCACCAGTCCCAGCGGCAGCATGGTCAGCACCATCACCGCTGCCAGCAAAATGGATAGCAATCTCTTTTTCAATTTGATCTTCCCCTTCCTTGTGCCTGTTCGACACATATTTGGTTTTATTATAGCAGTTTTCCACGAAAAAACAAGGTGTAGGGGGGGATATATTCCAGCTTTTCGGCCAAAATCTACCATTTCCGACGGCTCATTTCCCCGCTTAGGGGCACAAGAAAAACCCAGCGCCGGGCTTACGCCCAGCGCTGGATTTTATACACGATCAATTACTCGTCGTCGCCCTCGTCCTCGGCGGAGGGAGCCAGCAACGCACGGATGGACAGGGAGATCTTCTGCTTCTCCTCGTCGATGGCCGTGATCTTGGCGTCCACGATGTCGCCCTCGGACAGCACGTCGCCGGGCTTCTCAATGCGGCGATCCGCGATCTGGGAAATGTGGATCAGGCCGTCCACACCGGGCACCACCTCGGCAAAGGCGCCGAAGGTCATCAGCTTGACGATGCGCACCTGCGCCACATCGCCCACATGATAGGTGGACATGAACTTATCCCAGGGATTGCAGGAGCGATCCTTCACACCCAGAGAGATCTTGCGCTTCTCGGGATCGAAGGAGATGACGTACACATCCAGCGTATCGCCCACAGAGACGACCTCGGCGGGGTTCTTGATGCGAGACCAGGACAGCTCGGAGATATGTACCATACCATCCACGCCGCCGATGTCCACGAACACGCCGTAGGAGGTCATGGACTTCACGGTGCCGGTGTAGTGCTTGCCGACCTCGATATTCTCCCAGATCTCCGCCTGTGCGGCCTGACGGGCCTCATAGGTCACGGCCTTGATGGAGCCGACAACGCGGCGGCGGGCACGGTTGACCTCAGTGATGCGCAGGGAGACGGTCTGGCCGATCATGGCGCTGAGCTCGGCGCCGCGGGGCAGGCCAGACTGGGAAGCGGGCACGAACACGCGCACGCCCTTGACGTTGACGACAATGCCGCCCTTGTTCTCCTCAGTGACCTTGCCTTCGAGGGTGGTCTTCTCCTCGCGGGCCTTCTCGATGTCCTCCCAGACCTTGACAGCGTCCAGACGCTTCTTGGACAGCATGGCGTAACCCTCCACGTCGTTGACGCGGATGATGTAAGTCTCGATCTCGTCGCCGACCTTCACCACATCCTCAGGCTTCACGCTGGGATCGGCGGACAGCTCGTCGATGGAAATATAACCTGCCTGCTTGCAGCCCAGGTCAACCTGCACCTCGGTGGGCCCGATGGCAGTCACGATACCGGTTACCTTCTCTCCTGTATTCAAAGTCTTAAAAGATTTTTCCAGCATTTCCTCGAAGCTCTCTTCGGTAGCTTCCATGTTCTTGATCTCGTCGCTCATTCTTGCATATACCTCCTTAATGATGCCCGCGGGCGTGGACGCGCCGGCTGTAAGCCCCGCCACAGAACATCCGTTAAGAAAGTCACCCTTGAGTTCATCCGCCCGTTCGATCTGATAGACGACGGGGCACCTCTCGCTGCAAATCTCCGTTAAATGTTTGGTGTTGGCACTCTTACGATCTCCGACCACGACCATCACGTCCGCCATGGCGGCGATTTCCGCCGCTTCTGACTGACGCTTATGCGTAGCATCACATATTGTATCAAAGATTTCTGCGTTTGTACACTGTTTTTTTAAAATTTTTACGCAGTTCTCCCAGAGACTGCGGATACAGGTGGTCTGCGCCGCCGCCATCAGGGGCGCCGTGCGCCGCTCCGGCCTTTCAGCAAGCCATTTTTCCAGCGCCTGCGGCCCGTCCACGATGACGGAATCCGCCGCCCAGCTGGCCGCGCCTATAACCTCCGGATGGTGCTGCTCGCCGATGACGAGGGGGATGCGCCCCTCCTCCCCGGCCCGGGCCACCAGCCGTTGGATGCGCCGCACGTTGGGACAGGTGGCGTCCACGATGTCCGCGCCGATAGCCGCCAATGCCTCGTAGACCTGCTTTCTCTCGCCGTGGGAACGGATAATCACCGTCTCCCCCGGCTGTATCTGGGGCACATCGTCCGCCTGCCGTGCGCCCAGCGCCTCCAGCTCCCACACCACATGCGCGTTGTGAATGATGCTGCCCAGCATGACGCAGCCGCCCTTCTCCCGGGCGGTCTGCTCCGCCAGCTTCACCGCCCGCTCCACGCCGTAGCAGAACCCGGCGGATTTGGCCAATATCACAGGCATGGCACACCGCCTAACTCGTAGACCCGGCGCATGACCTCGTCCGTATTGGCCTGATACTCCTCCGCTGTACCCTTTCGGCCGGTGTAGGCAGGCGTAAAGGGCTTGCCGAAAATGATGGGCGTCTTGCGGAACAAGCGTTTTTTCGTGCCGATGAACACCGGCACCATCTTCACGCCGGCGCGAATGGCCATCATGCCGGCGCCGCTCTTGGGCATCACCTGTCCGGGTCGCTTCACCCGTGTACCCTCCGGGAAGATCAGCAGGTTCCAGTTATCCCGCAGGCTGGTGATGGCGGTCTTTACCGCGCCGATATCGCTGTTGCCGCGATCCACCGGAAAAACACCCATGTTCCGCAGGAACCAGCGCACCAGTGGGATGGAAAACAGCTGTTTTTTCGCCATGATCCGCAGGCTGAAGCTCTGGGGCATGGAAAGCACCAGCAAAATGGGGTCCCACGCGCTGGAATGGTTGGCGCACAGGATCGCGGCTTCATCCTCCAGATTTTCCGTGCCGCGCAGCTCCACCGGCAGGAAAAACAGCACGATTGGCCGCAGGATGCGCCACGCTCTGGCATAAAACTTGTTCCTCAATTCGATACACTCCCCCGTATCACGTCCAGCAGCAGCTCGAGGCTGGCGTTGAAATCCATGGAGCTGGTGTCCACCATGATGGCGTCGTCCGCCGCCCGCAGCGGCGCGGCGGCGCGGTGGGTGTCGTTGTAGTCCCGCTCCTCCATCTCCCGCAGCACCTCGGCGTAGGGCTTGGGCGTACCCCGCTGCTGCAGTTCCAGCTCCCGGCGCTTTGCCCGCACCTCCACGTCGGCGTAGAGGAAAATTTTCACGTCCGCGTCGGGCAGCACCACCGTGCCGATATCCCGGCCGTCCATGATGACGCTGTGCTCCCGCGCCAGCGAGCGCTGCATCTCCATCAGGAAGTCCCGCACACCCTGGATGGCGGAGACGGCGGAGGCGTACATGGATATCTCCGGCAGGCGGATGTCCGCCGACACATCCTCCCCGTTCAGCAGCATGCGCTGCAGGCCGTCGCCGTCGTGCTCCATGGCGATGTGGATGTCCGGCAGTGCGGCCAGCACCGCCGCCGTGTCTTGGGGGTCGATGCCCCGTCGCTGCACATACAGACCGATGGTGCGGTAAATGGCGCCGGTGTCCACATACAGGATGCCCAGCCGCTCTGCCGCCGCCTTGGCCAGTGTGCTCTTGCCCGCGCCGGAGGGCCCGTCTACAGCCACGGCGTATCGTCTTTCGTTCATATGCTTCATCCTCGCTGCTCTGCGGCGGAAAGACCCGCCAGATATCCGGTGGCCCACGCGATCTGGAGGTTGAACCCTCCCGTGTAGGCGTCTACGTCCAGTATTTCCCCGGCGAAGTACAGTCCCTCCGCCAGCTTGGAGGCCATGGTGCCGGGCACCACGTCCCCCACCTTCACGCCGCCTGCGGTGACGATGGCCTCCGCCACGGGGCGCGGGCCGGTGAGCGATACCGTGAAGTGCTTCAGCTCCTGCACCAGCGCACGGCGCTGCTCCTTTGTCAGACTGTTGGCCTTCTCCCCCTCCGGCAGCGCCAGACGGCGCAGCAGCACCGGCACCATGCTCCGGTGTACCAGTCCGGACAGGATGTTGGCCATGTCCCGGTTGGGGTTCTCCCCGATATCCCGCAGGATGCGGCTGTCCAGCTTCTGCTGGTCCAGCGCCGGCTTCAGGTCGATGGACAGGCGGTACTGCTCCTTGTCCCAGCGGCGCAGATGGGCGCTGGCGGACAGCATCAGCGGCCCGGACACGCCGAAATGGGTAAACAGCATCTCGCCGAACTCCCGGAACACCGGCTTGTTCTTTCCGTTGAGCACCGTGGCCTCCACGTTCCGCAGGCTCAGGCCCTGCATGGCGGCGCAGTCGGCATCGCCGCTCTCCAGCGGCACCAGCGAGCCCCTGGGCGGCACGATGGTGTGCCCCAGCGCCGCCGCCATGGCGTAGCCGTCGCCGGTGGAGCCGGTACCCGGATAGGACACGCCGCCGGTAGCCAGCACCACCGCGTCCGTCGGATGGTGCTGCCTGTCGGTTTGCACGCCGGTGACGCGGCCGTCCTCCGCGGTGATCTCCGCCGCCCGCTCCCGCAGGATGCGGACGCGTAGCCGCCGCAGCTCCCGCTCCAGCGCGCCGGAGATGTCAAAGGAGCGGTCAGACACGGGGAACACACGGTTCCCCCGCTCCACCTTCAACGGCACGCCCAACGCCTCGAAAAACGCCATGGCGTCCTGGGGTGTGAACCGGGTCAGGGCGCTGTACAGGAACCGCCCGTTGCCGGGGATGTTGGCCATCAGCGTCTCCTGATCGCAGTCGTTGGTCACGTTGCAGCGGCCCTTGCCGGTAATATTCAGTTTCTTGCCTAACCGCTCGTTGGGCTCCAGCAGCGTCACACCCGCGCCCCGCCGGGCGGCGGTGATGGCCGCCATCATACCGGCAGCTCCCCCGCCGATCACTATGATCTCACTCATCGTCCTCTTTCCCGAAGATACTGTACTTCGACCACACCTGCTCCATATCCGCCAGCGTGGCGGACAGCTCCTCTCTGCGCTGGCGGCCTACGGCCAGGATCAGCGCATTCAGCAGACTCAGCGGCGCCGCCATGGAATCCACAAAGGAGATCATGTCGCTGGGCGCCAGCAGCGACAGCGTGGCCATCTGGTACATGGGCGACATGGGGCTGTCGGTGATGGCGATGACATCCGCCTTGCGGGAGCAGGCAAACTGCACCGCATGGATGGCCATCTTGGAGTACCGGGGGAAGCAGATGCTCAGCAGCACGTCTCCCGGCCCGATGTGTACCAGCTGCTCATAGATCTCACCCGCCGCGCTGCTCTGTACCAGCGTTACGTTCTCAAAAATCAGGTGCATATAGAAGTTGAGATAGCCCGCCAGAAACGAGGACGAACGAACGCCCAGTATATAGATGTGCTTGGCGTGGAGCAGCTTGTCCACCACCCGCTCGAATTCCTCTCTGTCCAGCTCCTCAATGATGTCGTGGATACTGTTCATGTCCCGCTGCATGACGCTGCCCAGAATGTCCGAGCCGCTCATCTGGTCGCTGGACACCTGAATACGCTGGATGGACGTGAGCTTGCCGCGTATCAGCTCCTGCAGCGCCTTCTGCATGTCGGGATAGCCGTTATAGCCCAGCTCCGCCGCGAACCGCACCACCGTGGATTCACTGACCTGCGCCGTCTGCCCCAGCTTGCTGGCGGTCATGAACGCCGCCTTGTCGTAGTTTTCCAGAATGTACCGGGCGATCCGCTTCTGTCCCTTGGAGAACGTGTCCATCCCGTTGCGGATGGTCTGCAAAACGCTCTTATTCACAGGCAGCGCCTCCTTTTATACTTTGCAATTCCTTGTCTGTCAAGTATCTCCACTTGCCGGGCGGAAGGCCGCCCAGCAGCAGGGTATCCTCCTGTACGCGCTGCAGCCGCGCCACATGCAGGCCGATCCTGGCGCACATTCGGCGTACCTGCCGGTTTTTGCCCTGATGGATGGTCACGCGCAGCAGGGCCTGTCCGCCGCTGCGGCTGACCTCCTCCGCCTGCGCCGGTGCGATGGGCTCGCCGTCCAACTCCGTGATAGCCATGAGCCGCTCCGCCGCGCCCCGTATGTCGCCACGCACCGTCACCAGATAGACCTTGTCCACCTGATGCCGGGGGTGCAGCAGCCGCTGGGCGAAGTCGCCGTCGTTGGTGAACAGCAGCAGGCCCTCGGAGTCCCGATCCAGCCGCCCCACGGGATACACCCGTGCGCCGCAGCCCGCCACCAGCTCCGCCGCCGTCTGCCGTCCGCACTCATCGGACAGCGTGGTCACATAGCCCCGTGGCTTGTTGAGCATCAGATACACCGGCGCCGCCGTCTGCGGCAGCGGCCTGCCGTCCACCGTGACGGTATCCGTCTCCGGATCGGCCCGGCCGCCGATGACGGCCACCTCACCGTTGACCCGGACGCGGCCTGCCGCGATCCATTCCTCCGCCGTCCGGCGGGCGCACAGACCGGCGGACGCTATCAGTTTTTGCAGCCGTTCTTTCATGCGTCTCCACTCTCCCACTGTATCCATGCAGCCCACACCTCCGTCACTGCGCGGTGCATGCGCTCCGCTACCTGCTGCGCCGTCATACGCGGCGCTGTCAGGCAAAAACCATATTCGTACAGCGCCGCGTGGTCTGCCCAGTCGTCGCTGTCCCGCAGTGTCACCGCGATAAGGCGGCAGCCGCACCGCTCGGCGCAGGACACCAGCGTACGCCCCGCCGCCTTGGTATACCCGGTCTTCAGGCCGATGCAGCCCTCCACCTGCCGCAGCAGGCGGTTGTGGTTCTCCATGGTGCGCTGGCCGATAGTGACGCTGCGGCTGGAGCAGATGCGTCGGAACGTAGGCTCCTCCATGGCTGCAGCGGCCAGCACTGCCATATCCCGCGCCGTGGAGTAGTGCCCCTCGGCGTCCAGTCCGTTGGGATTGGCAAAGCTGGTACGGGTCATGCCCAGCGCCGCCGCCTTTTCGTTCATCAGCGCCACGAAGGGCTCCGGTCCCCCGGCGCACGCCGTCAGCGCCAGCGCCGCGTCGTTGCCGGAGCACAGCAGCAGCCCGTACAGCAACTCCTCCACCCGCACCGTCTCGCCGGGCTTCAGGTACATGGATGAGCCCTCCGCCATATGGTCACGGGTCACGGTGACGGTGTCGTCCAGTCCCGCCTGCTCCAGCACCACCAGCGCTGTCATGATCTTGGTGGTGCTGGCAATGAGCATCTGCTCATCGCCGTTCTTTTCGTACAGCACCTGGCCCGTATCCGCGTCCAGCAGGACAGCAGCCGTGGCGGAGACCTCCACAGCCTCCGCCACAGCCGGCAGCATACACAGGAGCAGGCACAGGCGCAGCAGCGCCCGCAGCATCTTGGCCCACATAGGATCACCCCTGCTTTTGTACCATCAGTTAACAAGGGCAAACACGCCCTTGTCAGCTGATGGTAAGATCATCCCAGTATATTCGGCCCTGTGCGAAAGTATTTTGTCTTAGAAATCCGCCTTTTCCCGCTTCTTGTCGATGAAGCCCTCCACACGATCCATGACCTGCGGCACCATCTCCACGATGCGGTCGACAGTGGTGATGGCGGGGGTGCCCACGGGCAGCATGCGGGTCACGCCGTCCTTGACCACCAGAAACGCCATAGGCTCCACCCGGACGCCGGCGGCCGCGCCGGCCCCCAGCTTGTCTGGCTGCTTGCCGTAGTCCCCGCCGCCGCAGCCGAAGCCGAAGCTCAGCCGGGACACAGGAATCAGGGTCACGCCGTCCGCCGTGACGATTGGCTCCCCTACCACGGTATTGGAGTCCACCATCTCGCGGATCTTGCCCATGGAGGCTTCCATCATTGCGCTGATAGCATTCTTCTTCTCGTTGATTTCCATGCTGTACGCTCCTTTTCCTCAGTTGGTTGTATGGGTCGCGTCCGCACCGGCGGGCGCCTGGTCTTTCATATTCTGCACCGATTCCTCGGCGGCCTGCCTCTCCTTGGCGGATCTCTCCTTACGGAAGGCCATGAGCCACCGCAGCGCCGGCCCGGCAAAGGCAAAGCCGATGGCCAGCAGATCGCCGATGCGGAAGCTCAGCCCCACCTCGCCGCTGATGCGCGTTTCCGCGGCGGTAAAATCCGTCTCCAGATGGACGCGGGGATCCGGCATGTTTGTCAGCTTCTCCAGCTCCGGCATCACCGTCCACATGACCGCGTTGGCCCAGCCGTAGGTTTCCGCCGTCTGCGCGGGATCATCGCCGCCGAAGCACACCGAAAGCCGCATGGGGTCGATGCGCAGACGCTTCCGGGTTTTCCGCAGCCCCCGCTTCAGGGACTCCCACAGTGCCGGCAGTGCGCTGCGGATATCGCCGGGCGTCAGATCCAGCTTTTTCCGTTTTTCCTCCGCCGGTTTTTCCTTGACCGGCTTCTCCTTTTTGGGCTTTTCCGGCTTCTTTTTCTCCGGCTTCGGCACCAGCTGTAACCGGACAGGCCCCGCCATAGCCGTAACGCACAGCGCGTCGCCGAAGCGGACGTGTACGCCCACGCGCAGCAGGAGCAGCAGGAGTATCAGTGCCAGCAGTATGCCCAGTATCCACAGCGCGGCCACGCCCGTCACCTCTTTTCCTTATTCCTCTCCCATCTCTGCCGGGAGGTTCCCGTCGTCGTCCAGCCGCATCTGGCCGTCGGCCTCCAGACCCGGCAGCTGGGGCAGATCCTCCAGCGAGTCCAGATGGAACGCCCGCAGGAACGCCTGCGTCGTCCGGTACAGCCGGGGCCGTCCCGGCACCTGCAGCCGCCCGCACTCCTCGATGAGATGGCGATCCAGCAGCAGCCCCACGGTGTAGGAGCTGTCCACGCCCCGTATCTGATCCACATAGGCCCGCGTGGTGGGCTGGTAGTAGGCGATGATGGTCAGCACCTCCAGCGCCGGCTGGCTCAGCTTGGCGGGCTTGCGTATCTCAAATGCCTTGCGTATCTGGTCGCCGTACTCCGGTGCGGAGCACAGCTGGTAGCTGTCCTCCATCCGCAGCAGACGGACGCCCCGCCGCTCGTAGCTGTAGTAGTCCTGCAGCCGCTGGAGCACCAGCTCGGCCGTAGGCTTGTCCAGATCCAGCGCCACGCAGATGCGGTCGATGCCCACCGGCTCGCCGGAGGCAAAGAGGATACCCTCCACCGCGGCCTCGATCTCCTTCATTTCCCGTGTATCCATGGTCTTCCCCTTACATCAGTTCTTCCGGCACGTCGCCCTCGCAGGTGATAGTGCAGTCGCTGGCGGAACCGGCCAGCCGGATGAGATTGTTCCGGCACAGCTCCAACACGGCCATAAATGTGGCTACCAGCTCGCTGCGGCTCCTGCTGCCCCGGAACAGCAGCAGAAAGCGGGTGATGCCGCTGCGCTTCAGTCGGTCGATGATCTCCCGTGCCTTTGTCTCCACCGGGTACGGCTCCCGCTTGACGATCTCGTCAAAGGCCTTCAGCGGCGGCGTTTCCTCCACCTGCCCCCGGCGGTCTGTGACCTCCTGCATGGCCAGGATCAGGTCTGCCGGCTCCTGCTCGTACTCGTAGATCTTGCCCCGCTCCATCGGCTCCGGCGGACGGGTCATCACATTGCGGCCGAACTCCCCCATAGGTCCCAGCCGCTCGGTGATATAGCGCACCTTGGCGTAGGCGTCGCCCCGCTTCCGCTCCTCCAGCGACTGGATGAGGGCGTCCATCTCGCTCTGGGCCTCCTCGTCCTCCAGGCTCAGCAGCATGCGGGTCTTGATGTACATCAGGTGCGCGGCCATGGTGATGAACTCGCTGGCCACCTCCAGATCCATCTGCTTGCGTTTTTCCAGATAGTCCAGATACTGCTCCAGTATCAGGGCGATGGGGATGTCCTGTATTTCTATCTTGTTCTTGCTCAGCAGGAACAGGATCAGATCCAGCGGCCCCTCGAAATCCTCCAGCGGCTCGCTGGACTTGGTCTGCACCACCTTTTCCAGCTTGAAGATCGGATTGTCCAACGGCGTTTACTCCTCAAAAGCCGACAATGCGGCAGAATAGCTCGAATACCCAGCGGATGGCGGCGTCCAGCGCGTTGCTGCCGATGCCCACGGAGATGATGACCACCAGCAGCACCATGCCCAGCTGCTCATAGCGCATCAGCCAGTTATAGGCCCTGTCCGGCAGCAGCACCGCCGCTACCTTGGAGCCGTCCAGCGGCGGCACCGGCACCAGATTGAAAAGGCCCAGACCTACCGACAGGGACGCGGTGTTCACCAGAAACGAAAACAGCGTCTCCGGCAGTGTGCCTGTCATCAGCGCCCGGAGGTACACCAGCCGCGCCGCCAGCAGCAGCGCCAGCGCCAGCAGAAAGTTGGACACCGGCCCTGCCAGCGCCGTGATGGCCATGCCCTCCTTGGGCTTCTTGAAATAGTTGGGGTTCACCGGCACCGGCTTGGCCCAGCCGAAGCCCGCCACGATCATCATGAAAAAGCCGATCCAGTCGATGTGCCGCAGGGGGTTCAGGCTCAGGCGATGAGCCCGCTTGGCCGTGGGATCGCCCAGCGCATAGGCCGCCAGCCCGTGGCACGTCTCGTGGATGGTCAGGCACAGGAACACGGCGGCCAGCCGCAGCAGGATGCTCTCCAGCGAGCCGAAGTCCAGCGCGTCCCATAAATTCGTCAGATATTGCAAGGATGGTCCTCCCGGTAAAACGCGGCGCGTATGCACAGAAAATACACCCCGCTGCGATAGTCCTCTGCATTATAGCAAATATTCCCGCAAAACACAAGAAAAAATCACCTGTACCCCCTGTGCATTGTCACCAAAATGACCCGGATGTAACCATTTTGTATCCAACTTACCACCGCTTTGTCTTTTTCCTGTAAGGATGCGTACCGGTTTCTCTGGTATGGTATAGACAAGAAGAAATAGTACATCATCTATCCGCTGTAAGAAAGGAGAACACAAAATATGGTAAACGTGAAGCTGATCGTCGGTCTGGTCGTTCTGTGTCTGGCTTCCGCTGTGGCGGCCTTCCTTCTGCCCAATGCCATTGGCATGCTGCTCTCCTTTGTGAGCATGGGCGCCGCTGCCGCCATCGCCGTTCTGGCCGTTGTGGCTTTCGTGCGGCTGCTCACACGGCGCCGTGCGTTCTGATACAGGCCCTCCCACCTGTGATCCGAACCCCAGATCCCTACCCCGGCAGGACAGGGAACGCAAAATGCGTTCCCTGTCCTTTTTCTGTTGAAAATGCCGGCGAAACCGGGTATACTGACCCTATAAAGAGAAACAAAGGAGTGCCGGTATGAAAGTACGTCTCAACGACGACACGGAGATTGTCCGTACCATCCGCGAGGGCCTGCGCCGCACCGGCGGCTACTGTCCCTGCCGTCTGGCCCGCACGGAGGAGAACCGCTGCATATGCAAAGAGTTCAAGGAGCAGATCGCAGACCCCGGCTTCGAGGGCTACTGCCACTGCCGCCTGTACTACAAGGAGAAGTGACCGTCTGACGGCGGAGAGGGCCGCGCCATCGGCGCGGCCCTCTATCCGTTACCCTTTTAGCATTTCCCGGATGACACCGATGACTGTCAGCACCACGCCGCCCAGCAGCATGAAGTCCGCCACGTTCCACACCAGACGCCCCAGCCTTTTCCCGGCGCGGGGCAGCTGCACATAGTCCGTTACACTCCCCCGGCGCATCCGGTCGTACTGGTTGCTCAGCCCGCCGGTGAGCACCAGCAGAATACCCAGCCGCGCCGGACTCAGCCGCCGCTCCACATGGGGCAGCAGCAGGATGGCCGCCGCGATCCATACCAGCAGCGGCACCCACCGCAGGATGAACCGGTAACGGCTGCCCGCGCCCAAGAAGAATCCCGGATTCTCCAGATGGGTCAGCCGCAGTATTTTGCCGCTGAAGTGCAGCTTGTCCCGGTAGGCCAGCAGCTTCAGCACACGGTCGAGCACCAGCAGCGCCGCCGTGAGGACGATGGCAGTACACATCCTCTCACCTCCTGCCCCGGCGGATGGTAAAGCCGAATACCAGTCCGCACAGGCCGCCCACGATGTGGGTGATCTGGGAGATGTTGTCCTGCTTGAAAAGGCCGTCCATGATCTCGCCGCCCAGATAGAAAATGACCACCAGGATCAGCGTGATGGGGATCTCCCCCCGGCGCATGGCGGTGAAGGAGGACAGCACGATCATCATGAACACCACGCCGCTGGCGCCCAGCAGCACCGAGCCGGGGAAGAACACGAAATGCACCAGTCCCGTCACCAGCGCGGTGACGGCGATCGTCCACACCATGGTGCCGCTGCCGTACTTCTCCTCCAGCCCCGGCCCCACCAGCAGGATCAGCAGCATATTGCCCATGTAGTGCTCGTAGTCCGCGTGGCCCAGCACATGCCCGAAGAACCGCACATACGTCAGCGGATCGGACAGAGAGGCGCGGTACACGGAGAAATACTGATATGTAGCAGCTCCGTCCGTCCATTTCCCCAGCAGCAGAGCCAGCAGGCTCAGCAGCGCGAATGCCAGGATCACCGGCGCGTTGAAGCGTATCACGATCTTTTTCAAACAGTTTCCCTCTTTTCAAACGCGATGGAAGCCATTATACTATACGGAGCGGAAAATGTAAACCAAAGGAGGCGCATAAATGTGAAAAAATGGCTCAAGACCCTTCTGTGCATCGTACTGGCGCTGGTGGTGCTGGCGGCGGGCTATGTGGCCTATGTGTTCATCGACTACCACCGCATCGGCGATATGCCCCTGACCCCCGTCAACACCGAAACGGCGATCCCCTCCCTTCGGACCGGCACGCCCTACACCGCCGTGTCCTATAACATCGGCTTCGGCGCCTATGAGGACGATTACGGCTTCTTCATGGACGGCGGCACCGAATCCCGTGCGTGGAGCGAGGAACGCCTGACTGCCAACCTCGCGGAGATCGGCGCTTTTCTGCAGGCGCAAGCGGCGGACTTCTATCTGGTGCAGGAGGTGGACATAGGCTCCACCCGCACCTATCAGGTGGACGAGCGTCCCTATATCACCGACGCCCTGCCCGGTCTGAGCAGCGTGTTCTGCCAGAACTACGACTCCCCCTACCTGCTGTATCCCCTGACCCGACCCCACGGCGCGTCCCGCTCCGGCCTGCTGACCCTGTCTGCCGCCGGTATCACATCGGCCGGCCGCGTGGAGCTGCCGGTGGAGAGCGGCTTCATGAAGCTGCTGGATCTGGATCGCTGCTATTCCGTCAGCCGCATCCCCGTGAACGGGGGTAAAGAGCTTATCCTTTACAATCTTCATCTCTCCGCTTATACCAGCGACGGCACCATCGCTACGGAGCAGCTGAAGCTGCTGCTGGCAGATATGCAGGCGGAGTACGATGCGGGCAACTGGTGCGTAGCCGGCGGCGACTTCAACAAGGATCTGCTGGGCGACTCCGCCGCGTGGTTCGGCGAGGCCGATCAGTCCTACTCCTGGGCGCAGCCCGTTCCGGAGGGCACTTTTAACGGCGTGGATGTGACGCTGGTGACGCCGCTGGATGAGAGCGCCCCCGTCCCCAGCTGCCGCAATGCCGATGGGCCCTACCATCCGGGGCAGTACGTCCTGACGGTGGATGGCTTTCTGGTCACGCCCAACGTGACGGCGGCGCAGGCCACAGTGCTGGATACCGGCTTCGCCTATTCCGACCACAACCCGGTAGCCATGACGTTCACTCTGTCATGACCACTTACTGAAAAAGCGGGCTGTCCCATAGGGACAGCCCGCTTTTTCCTTCAATGTTCAATGCTCCGCCGGAATAAGATGCAGTCTAATGTGGGCCTACACCATGTAAACCAAGCTGTCAAGCGCTTTTCCGCTCAGATGACCCGGTAATCTCCGTGTACCGGCGGGATGTCGCCGCCGTACACCTTGAAGTAGTCCAGGATCAGCTCGGACATCTCCGTGCCGATCTCCCGCACCACCCTGCAGCCCACATAGCAGTCGTAGCCGCCCGTGCCGCTGGCCCGATAGCTATTGAGGCAGATGGTGAATACGTCGCTGTCCGCCACCGGCTTCCCCGCCACGGTCAGCGATGTGACCCGCTGCCCCACAGGTCGGGAAATGTCGTAGACGTAGGACGCCCCGGCGTAGTAGTCATAATTGTAGTGCTCAACCTTGGGCTCCAGAAAGCAGTCCGACACCCGCAGGGAGCCGTCGTCGTTCCGGGTGAAATATTCGGCGCTTCGCTCCATGGCCTGCCGCAGCACGGCACCGGTGATCTCCAGCACTGACAGCGTATTGGTGTAGGGGTAGGCAATGAGCAGATCGCGCCGCCGCACCACCTGCGGCAGCCCCGCCACATCGTTGGCCAGACTGGATGCCGACAGCTGCGCGCCGCTGGCCCACAGCTGCACCGCATTGAACAGGTCGGACAGGCCGCTGCCCTCCGCTGCCATGCGCAGCGGCGTATCCGGCAGCAGCGGGTCGCGCAGGTGGCCCACCACCTCGTCCAGCCAGTTCTGCGCACCGTGCTCCATGCCGGCGAACTCCTCCAGCCAGTCCCGGCGGCACGCACCACCTGCGGGTACGGTTTTGCTTGTGAAGTGTTTCTCCTTGTCAGTGATTGCCGCATCAATACGCAGGAACTCCTGTCCCCTGTCGGTGGGCTGCACCACGAACGTACCGCACACGGACTGGCCGCGGACGGTCATGTGCTGGTGTCCCGTCAGCAGCAGGTCGAAGTCCAGCTCCTGACACAGCCGGTACGCCACGTTTTCGTGGGTGGTGGACAGCACCCGGCCCGTGGCCAGATCCCGCTCAAAGCCGCCGTGATAGATGCACAGCGTCACATCCACCTGCCCCCGCAGCTTCTCCAGCGCCGCCCGGGCGGCGGGGACGGGGTCACTGATGGTGACGCCGGACAGATGCTCCGGCTTCTCCCAGATATTCACATAGTCGGTGACGATTCCCACGATACCGATGCGCAGCCCGTTCTCCAGCGTATGGATGCGTGCGGGGAACCGGACGCCCGCGCCGTCCCACCGGACGTTCTCGCAGACGCAGCGGGCATACAGCGCATCCAGATAGCTGTCCAGATACGCCATGCCGTAGTTGAAGTCGTGGTTGCCCAGTGTCACATAGTCGTAGCCGCAGCGGTTCATGATCTGGGCGAACCGCCCGGCATCTCCCAGCGTGTCGTGGCAGAACGCCCCCAGCGGCGAGCCCTGCAGCAGGTCGCCGCCGTCGATGACGAGGGTATTGCCGTCCTTCTCAAAGCGGTTGGCGCATTTGAAAAGGCCGATGTCACGCTCCTCCCGGCTGCGGTAATCCGTGGGATAGATGTACCCGTGGAGGTCGGAGGTGAAATAGATGGTGAAATTTCTCTCCATAGCCTACCCCCGCGCCAGCTTGACCCGGATCCGGGCGGATATCCACTCGATGATGAGCACCAGCACGATCAGCCCCAGCAGGATAGCGCCCACCTCGTTCCAGCGGTAGGAGCTCATGGAGAAGATCAGCGGCGCGCCGATACCGCCGGCGCCCACCAGACCCAGCACCGTGGCGTCACGCAGGTTCATGTCGAACCGGTAGATGATGGTGGAGGTGAAATCCGCCGTCAGCTGCGGCAGGATGCCGTACCGGATCTTCTGGAACGTGGTGCAGCCCGCAGCGTCCAGCGACTCCAGAATACGCTTGTCCAGATCCTCGATGTTCTCGATAAACATTTTGGACACCATGCCGATGGAGCACAGCGACATGGTCAGCAGACCCGCAAAGGGTCCGGGGCCGGTGACGCGGATGAACATCAGGCCGTACACAAAGGCCGGGATGGTGCGGATGGCGGCGATGAGCACACGGCCGATGAGCGCCACCGGCTTGGGTACCAGATTACTGGCGCTGATGAACGACAGCGGCAGTGAGATCACCGCGCCCACGATGGTACCCAGAAACGCGATGCAGAACGTCTCCAGCAGCAGATAGGGCACGCCGTTGGTGCCCAGCGTGAACAGCAGCTTGCCGGAGGGATGGAAGATGCCGGAGATGATGTTGCCAGCCACCTCCAGACCGTTGCTGGTGGGGTTGCTGACCCGTACCGCCGTGCCCGACCACGCCAGCAGGCAGGCTACGATAAACGCCGCCAGCAGCTGCCACAGCCATGTTTTCGGCGCGGCGCCGTAGGCTTTTAGAATTTTCTGATCCATAGCGGCCCCCTCCTTACGTCAAGCGCTTGCGCAGCCAATGGCTGATGCCCTCGATGACCATGACCGCCGCGAACAGGACGATCAGGATCATGCCCAGACTGTCGTACTCCCGCCAGCCGATCTTCTCGTTCATGATAAGGCCCAGACCGCCCGCGCCCACATAGCCAAGGATGGACGCATAGCGCACGTTGCCCTCCAGACAGAACAGGGACACGGACAGGTACGTCGGCAGCACCTGCGGGAACACGGCGGTGGCAAAGGCCTGCAGCCGCGTGGCGCCCAGCGCCTCCATGGCCTCGTAGGGCCCCATGTCCACCGTCTCAATGATTTCGAACAGCTGCTTGCCCACATAGGCAAAGGTGAACACCGCAATGGCGCAGGTGCCCGCCATGGTGCCGAGGCCGAAGATATAGGTGGCGATCAGGGCGCAGACCAGCGTGGGCAGCGTCCGCACCAGGCTGAGGAACAGCCGCACGAGGAACACCACCACGCGGTTGGTGACGATGTTGCTGGCGGCGGCCACGGCAAAGGGTACGGCCAGCACCGCGCCCACGAAGGAGCCGAGGAAGGACATCTTGATGGTGTCCCACAGGGGCTGCCAGATCTTGGACAGGTACCCGGTGTTGGGCGGGATCATGGCCTTGAGGATGTCGAAGAACTTGCTGCCCTTCTTCACCAGCACCGCGAAGTCGAAGCCGGTGATATGCACAGACAGCGCACCCAGCGCCAGCACGATCAGAATGACCAGCGGCGCACGGCTACGCTTCTCCTCCACCACCGCACCGTTTGGCAGCGTATAGCGGCGGGGCTTGAACAGGCGGTCGTACAGGCTCATACGCTTGCCTCCGCCTGACCGTTGTCTCCATAAATGGCGTCCAGCACGGCCTGATCCACGTTGGCGGACGGCCCGTCGTAGACGATTTTGCCGGCCCGGATGCCGATGATGCGGTCGGCGTACTCGATGGCCAGCTCCACATGGTGAATGTTCAGCAGAATAGAGATGCCCATCTCCCTGTTGATGCGCACGAAGTCCTGCATCACCTGCTTGGCGGTGACGGGATCCAGCGCGGCCACCGGCTCATCAGCCAGAATGATCCGCGGATCCTGCGTCAGAGTGCGGGCCAGCGCCACGCGCTGCTGCTGACCGCCGGACAGCTGATCGGCCCGCATGTAGGCCTTGTCCAGGATACCCACCTTATCCAGCGACTCCAGCGCCTTGATCTTGTCCTCCCTCCGGAAGGCCCCCAGCAGCACCCGCCAGAAGGGCATATCCGGCACGCAGGCGGACAGCACGTTCTTGATAACGGTGGTGCGCGTCACCAGATTGAAGGACTGGAACACCATGCCGATGCCCCGGCGGAACCGGCGCAGACTCTTGCCCGACAGGGTGCTGACATCCGTGCCATTCACCGTCAGTGTGCCGGAGGTGATCTGGTGCATGCGGTTCACGGAGCGCAGCAGCGTGGACTTACCGGCGCCGGAGCGGCCGATGATGGCCACGAACTCGCCGTCCTGAATGGTCAGGTTCACGTCATCCAGACCCACCGTGCCGTTGGGATATACCTTGGATACATGGTCAAAAACGATCATACGGTCTCCTCTTTTCCTGAAATAGCAGACGGGGAGGGCTGCACAGCGGAAGGTCTTGGCTGTGCAGCCCTCCCCGCGTCTGGGAAAGTGCTTAGTTGGCGGCCGTCAGCTCCTGAATGAGCTTCTGCGCGGCGCGCTCGTTGTCGTAGTCGGAGGACTGCGCCACCTGATAGCCCTTGTGGCTGTAGATGGCGATGACTTCCTTACCGGCATCGGTGTTGCCGATATTGATGAACGCCTGCTGCAGCGCGGCGATCAGGTCGGCATCCATGATCTCGGAGTTCTTGCTGACAGAGATGGTGTCGTTGTAGATGGGAGCGGTGACGCCGATAACGTTGGTCTCCTCCCAGATGCTGCCTTCGCGGCCGAACTCGGTATTCCAGCGCTCGGCATAGTCGCGGCGGGCGTCAGCGTAGGTCACCAGCACGTCCACCTGACCGGAGGCCAGACGGGCAAAGGCGCTGGCGTAGGAGTCGGACTGCACGGCGCTCTTCAGATCGGAAATGCCCTTGCCGTAGTGATCCTGCAGCCACAGAGCGGGATAGATATAGCCGGCGGGAGAGGATGTGCCCATGATGCTCCAGTTGGCGCTGTCCAGATCCTCCCAGGTCAGCTCCTCGCCGTTGTTGACCTTGGCGGCCAGCTCCTGTCCCTTGTCGGAGGGGCCGGCGATCATCAGAGCGCGGTAGGACACGGCCTGCTTGTCGGAAGCCTCGGTGGGCTGACCGTCGTTCCAGTCTTTGGCATTGTCGGAATCCTTGCTCAGGCCGTCGCGGGTAGCGGTCAGGATGACCTCTGCGCCGTCATCGTACAGCACATAGGTACCGCCGGGGATCAGGCCCACGTCGATGGTACCGGCCTCCAGGCCCTCGCCCACGGCCTCGTAGGTCGTGCCGACGGTGATCTCCACGTCGCCCACCTCGTAGCCCTGCTTGGCCAGCTCGTCCTTCAGCATCTGCTTCAGAGGCTCGGTCACGGTGATGATCTCCTCGGGCTCGCGGGAGGGCACGAAGGCGACCTTCAGCGTCTCGATCTTCTTGGCGCTGTCGGTATCGCCGCCGGTGCCGTTGTCGCCGGTGTTGGCCTTGTCGCCGCAGCCTGCCAGCAGGCCCAGCGCCATGACCAGCGCCAGAAGAAGCGAAATGATCTTTTTCATCTTTTTTCCTCCATAATTCAATGGTGTTGTTCCTGTGCCCCGGCCTCGCCGGCCGGACGCACCTGCGGCACGGCACACGAAAGGCGTGCCATACCGTCACCCAGTATAGCACACCTTGTCCGGGAAAATTTTTCTGTTTTAGGAAAAAAGTAACATCTTGTCAGCGGCGTCCCCCGCCAAAGTAGAACGCCACCAGCTCCTCAAACGCCAGAATGACATGGCCGAAGAACGTGTTGGGCAGGCTCCCGGCCAACGTCTGCTTGGAGCCGTCCACCACGAACACGATGTCCGACATCTGCGCCAGCGCGGAGTCGCCCCGCTTGGTGAACGTCACGATGCGGTGGCCGTTCTGCTTCGCGTGCCGCACGTCGTTGAGCACCGGCTCCGTCTCCCCGCTCTGGCTGACGGCGAACATCACCGGCGCTGGATCCTCCCCGCCCTCCAGATGGTGGGCGTCGCGGAACAGCATGTAGTCATAGAAATGCACATTGTTATACACCATGAACCCGCAGATGGACAGCCGCTGGGCGATGTAAGCCCCCACGATGTTGGAAAAGCCCTCGCCGGTGGTGAACAGCTTGGCCTGCCGTGACTGATCCATCAGGCGGCAGAATCGCACCGCCAGCTCCTCGGAGTAGTTGTCGATCATGCTCTTGAGGTTTTCCGTGCTGCGCTCCTCCCCGTGGGAGTCGAACTGGCGGCTCAGGTAGTAGTACAGCTCGCTGTACCCGTCAAAGCCCAGCCGCTTGCACATCTTCATGATGCTGGTGGTAGACAGGAAATTCTCCCCTGCGATCTGCTGGATACCCACCCGCTTTTCGCCCCGCTTGATGTGGCTCGTGATGCCGGTGATGACCTTTTTCTCATCCTCTGACAGCAGGTTTGTCAACAGAAAATAACCGTCTCCCATACAATGATCCTTTCCCGCGCCGTTCTCGTCTCTTTCAGTGGGCACTGCCGGCGCTCCACACGCGGCAGCATGCCGCGTCGGCCCGCGCCGCCGCCCTTCTGCATCATTATACCGCATATCCGCCGGATTTGCAAGAAACCCCGCGCCGGCCCGCGTTAGGTGAACACCGGCTCAGCAGGTCTGGTTCCAGAGCACCATCACCTTTTTGCAGTTTGGACAATACCAGCCCTCGTCAAGGTCATGCGCTTTTATGGACTCCCTGCTTCCGAAGAACATTCTGCAGATATGCTTCGGCTCCGTCTCTCCCGCCTTTCGCGGATAGAACGTAGGCCCGGCCCCGGTCTTGCAGACAATATCCCCTGTTATCATCTCGCCATTACAAATGGGGCATTGCATGATATTTCCTCTCTCCGGCTTCCGACTTCTTTGCTTCATCATACCATACCGCCACAGCAACTGCAACCGGTTTTCCGATCAGGCAGCCATGCGTCAGGCAGCCATGCAGCGGGTCTGTGCGGATATCAAGGCCGCGCAAGCGGGGAATGGCCGACAAACTCGCAAGCTGTCTGACTGACATTTGAAAGACATCGGCGTTCTTTCCCCGCCCAAAAGGGCAAAGCAAAACCCCGAAACCGTTGTTGTGTAACGGTTTCGGGGTGGCACGCCGTGAGGGATTCGAACCCCCGGCCTTCTGGTCCGTAGCCAGACGCTCTATCCAGCTGAGCTAACGGCGCATGTCTCATCGACAGCTTGGTCATCATACCACACCGCTTTAGAAAATGCAAGAGAAATTTTCTCAGATTTGCATTTTTTTCTCCCGCCCGCCGCACATTCCCCCCTCCCCCGCCATTCTTCCGGTCAAATGACTTGACGCAGCGCGCCGCAGCTCATATAATATGTAGTATGTGTGCACTTTAACGTCACAACGGCGCTTCTGTGCGGAGATTGTTGCTTCCGGGAGGATCATCATGCCCCGTTCTGCCCATACCACCACGCTTCGCTGGCTCTGCTCCGTGACGGGCCGCACCGGCGGCCTGACCCTCTGGCTGCTGCTGGTGCAGTCCGTTCTGGCGCTGTGCGGCGTAGGCTACGCACTGGTGCTGCGCGCACTGATCGACGCCGCCGTGGCCGGTCTGCGGCTCCAGTTTCTGCGCAGCACCGCGTGGCTCATCGGCCTCATCCTGTTTCAGATCGCCCTGCGGGCCGTGGAGCGCCACCTCAGTGAGTACACCCGCGCCACCCTTGAAAACCGCTTCAAAGGCCGGCTTTTCGCCACGCTGCTGCAAAAGGACTACGCCGCCGTGGCCGCCGTTCACTCCGGCGAATGGCTCAACCGCCTGACCTCGGACACCACCGTGGTGGCCGACACCATGGCACAGGTACTGCCCGGCGCCGCCGGGATGCTGGTGCGTCTCATCGCCGCCGCAGCGGTGCTGCTGTACATCGAACCGCGTCTAGCCGCCGTTATCCTGCCCGCCGGCGCAGTGCTGGCCCTGTTGGCCACCGTGTTCCGCCGCACCCTCAAGCGCCTGCACAAACAGATACAGGAGTCTGACGGCCGCCTGCGCGTCTACCTGCAGGAGTCCCTGTCCAGTCTGCTGGTGGTGCGCATTTTCGACCGCCGCCAGGCCGTATCGCGGGAGGCGGATGCCCGCATGGACGCCCACCGCGCCGACCGCATGCGCCGGACCCGCTTCTCCAACCTCTGCAATGTGGGCTTCAGCGGCGCCATGTACGGCTTCATGCTGTTCGGCGTTATCTACTGCGGCAGCGGCATCCTCCACGGCACCATGAGCTACGGCGCGTTCGCCGCCGTACAGCAGCTCATCACCCAGATACAGGGGCCCTTCGCCAACCTCACCGGCTATCTCCCCCGCTTCTATGCCATGCTGGCCAGCGCCGACCGTCTCCGTGAGGCGGAGTCCTTCCCGGATGATCTTACCGCCGAGCCCGTCTCCCCGGATGAGGTACAGCGCTTTTACCGGCAGGAGCTGCTGGCCTTCGGCCTGCGCGACGCCTGCTTCACCTACCCCGGTCGTGGCACGGAGGGCGTACCGCCCCTGCCCGTGGCCTCCCACCTCGATCTCACCGTGGAAAAGGGCTGCTATCTGGCGCTGACCGGCCACTCCGGCTGCGGTAAGAGCACGCTGCTGAAGCTGCTGATGGCCCTCTACCCGCTGGACAGCGGCCAGTGCTTCCTGCTTGGCCGCAGCGGCGAACAGCCCCTGACGTCCTCATGGCGCGGCCTGTTCTCCTATGTACCCCAGGGCAGCCAGCTGCTCAGCGGCACCGTCCGCCAGATCGTCGCCTTCTCCGACGCCCCTGCCGCGCAGGACGAGCCCCGCATCCGGCAGGCTCTGCGCATCGCCTGTGCGGAGGATTTCGTGGACGCGCTGGAGCAGGGTCTGGACACGCCGCTGGGCGAACGGGGCGCCGGCCTGTCGGAGGGCCAGCTGCAGCGTCTGGCCATTGCCCGCGCCGTGTTCTCCGACCGTCCCGTCCTGCTGCTGGACGAAGCCACCAGTGCGCTGGACGAGGCCACCGAGGCGCAGCTGCTGGCCAATCTGCGGCAGATGACGGACAAGACGGTGCTCATCGTGACCCACCGTCCCGCCGCCCTCGCCATCGTGGATCGTACCGTGGAGCTGGCCAGCGCCTGAAAGGAGAGGTATTTTGGAACGATTCTTCCTCAGCGCCGCCGGTATCCCGGCGGAGATCGCCGCCAACTATCCGCTGACGCGCCGGCTCTGCCGGGATTACGAGCTGCCGCCGCCTGACGCGCCGGTGTCCATTCGCGTTTCCGTCACTCCGGAGGAGATGGCGCGCATGGCCGCCTCCGGCGAGTTGACCCAGCCCTCCCCCGGCTATCTGGAGTTCCTCTGCGTACAGGAGCAGCTGGCCGCGCAGCTCCCCGCCTTCGACCGCTTTCTCCTTCACGGTGCCGCCGTGGCCTACGGCGGTGCCGCCTACCTGTTCACCGCCCCCAGCGGCACAGGCAAAAGCACCCATATCCGCCTGTGGCGGCAGTATCTGGGCAGCGGTGTCTCCGTCATCAACGGCGACAAGCCCTTCTTCTCGCTGGAGGAGGATGGCGGCATCCGCGTCTGGGGCTCCCCGTGGGCGGGCAAGGAGGGCTGGCAGCGCCCCACCAGCGCCCCGCTGCGGGGCATCTGCGTGCTGGAGCGCGGCGCGGATCGCATCCGCCGCCTATCCCCTGCCGAAGCGCTGGAGCCCCTGTTCTGCCAGACCTACCACCGGGACGACCCGGCTCTGGAATACCGGACGCTGGGCTTTCTGGACGCGCTGCTGCGCGCCGTCCCTGTCTGCCGGCTCTCCTGCGGCATGACGGAGGACGCCGTCCGCTGCAGCTTCGAGGCCATGACCGGCCTTACCTACGAATCGGAACGCCGCCCCGATGAGGGCTGCGAGGAAGGAAGTGTATTCGCATGAAGATCAGATCCGGATTCATTCTGCGGGAGGTGTTGGGCAGCCCCATGGTAGTGGCTACCGGCGACGCCGCCCGAAATTTCCACGGCATGATCAAGCTCAACGAGACGGCGGGCTTTATCTGGCGCTGCCTGCAGGACGGCCTGACGGAGCCGCAGATCGCGGCAAAGCTGGCGGAGGTCTACGACGTATCTCCGGAGAGGGCCGCCGCCGACGTGGCTGCCCTTCTCCGCCAGATGGACGAGCACGGCTTTCTGGAGCCATGACGGACGCCGCCCGCATCGAGGATATCCTGCTGCGCGAGGGGGTCTATGCCGCCGCCACGCAGGGCGCCAGCATGTACCCCATGCTCCGCCAGGGTCGTGACACCGTCATCATCCGCCCGCCGGAGGGCCGCCTGCGGAAGTACGACGTGCCCCTGTACCGCGTGGGCCCGAAGTATGTGCTGCACCGCGTCGTTCGGGTGCTGCCGGACGGCTATGTGATCCGGGGCGACAACTGCCTGTGCAACGAGCACGTCCGGGACGCGCAGATCATCGGCGTCCTCGCCGGCTTCTACCGGGACGACCGCGCCGTGGACATGTCCGGTGCCGGCTACCGACTGTACTGCCGGCTCTGGTGCGCCCTCTCCCCTCTCTGGCGGCTGTACCGCCGCGCCCACAGCGCGGCCGCCGCTCTCCGGCACAGACTGATACCGAAAAAGCACCCTGCGGAGTGATCTCCGCAGGGTGCTTTTCATCTCTTTCCGTTTGTTATCAGTTCTCCCGGCTGTACAGACCCGCCACGTCGTCCAGCTTCACGGAGAACACCACGGACTGGGCCTCGGACTGCGCCCCGGCCTTCTCCATGATGGCCTGCATGATGGCCGCCCGCTTGTCCGCCGCCGTCACCAGCAGGATCATCTCCCGCTCCTCGGTAATGGCCATGCCGAAGAACTTGTTGGCGTTGTCCGCATCGGTGGCGCGGGTGTGCAGCACCGTGCCGCCCTGCGCCCCGGCGGCGGACGCGGCCTCCATCACCATATCGGAATAGCCGCCGTTGGCGATGGCCACCACCAGCTCGTACCCGGAATCATGCATCAGTTCTTCCTCCTTTACAGTCAGATCCGGCTGGACATCCGCGCCGCCGGAGATGAGATAGTTCATGGCGGACATTCCGCCCACGCTGCTCAGATGCAGGCACACGGCGATACCGCTGCCGGGCCGGTCAATGTGCATGGTATCCACCAGCTCCCGCATCAGCACATCCTTTACCTGTGGCGTCACCACGGAGAACAGCACGGTTTTTTCCGTGGCCTCCAGGCCCAGATAGCTGAGTATATCATCGCTGGCGGTGCCGCGCCCCAGCGCCGAGAATACCACCGGCGCGCCGAACGCCCGGTAGAAATCCAGAAAATGCTTGCTGCCCATCACCCGGTTGGTGATGGTGATGATGTAATACAATCTGCTGCTCATACCGTCACCTCCTTCAGCACAGCTCGATGATCGGCTCCACCGCCACGGGAGCCGCCGCAGGCGCCTTGGCGTGCTTCAGCTTCCGCTGATAGCTCAGGCCCAGCAGCTGGATGGTCACCAGCGGCGTCATGGCCACCATGGCCACCACGCCGAAGGCATCCGTCACCAGATTGCCGCCCACCGCCTCGCACGCGCCCAGCGCGAAGGGCAGCAGGAACGTGGCCGTCATGGGGCCGGAGGCCACGCCGCCGGAGTCGAAGGCCACCGACGTGAAGATATCCGGCACCACGAAGCTCAGCGCCAGACTGATGGCATAGCCGGGAATGAGGAACCACATGATGGACACGCCGGTGAGCACCCGGATCATAGCCAGTCCCAGCGACACCGCCACGCCCACGGAAAGGGCGATGTTCATGGCGTGGGCCGGGATCGCGCCCGCCGTGATCTCCTCCACCTGCCTGTTCAGCACATGCACCGCCGGCTCCGCCTGCACGATGAAGTAGCCGATGACCATGGCGATGGGAATGAGGATCCAGTTATAGGTATGCCCGGCGATGCTGCCGCCCAGAAAGCTGCCCACGGGCATAAAGCCCACGTTGACGCCGGTGAGGAACAGCGCAAGGCCCACATACACATAGGCAAGACCCACCGCCATGCTCAGCAGCGCCCGCCGCTTCAGCCGCTTCGTCACCAGCTGGAACAGCACCAGAAACACCGCGATGGGGGCCAGCGCCTTGGCCGTCTCCGCGAAGTACTCCGGCAGCGCGTCCACATAGGCGCGGAACATCTCCACCGTGTCCTTGGCGTCGGGCATCACCGTATTGGTATAGGCGCTGCCGTCCGGCTTGTACAGAAGTCCCAACAGCAGCACGGTGATGATGGGCCCGATGGAGCACAACGCCACCAGGCCAAAGCTGTCGCCCCCCGCCTGCTTGTCGCTGCGGACGGCGCTGACGCCCACGCCCAGCGCCATAATGAACGGCACGGTCATGGGCCCTGTGGTGACGCCGCCGGAGTCGAAGGCCACCGCCCAGAAGTCCGGCGATACGTACATGGCAAGGCCGAACACCAGTATGTAGAACCCGATCAGCAGCCACCGCAGCTGGATACCCAGCAGGATACGCAGCAGGGCGATGACCAGAAACACGCCGACGCCCACAGCCACCGACCAGATAATGACGTTGTTCTCAATGGCGGGCACCTGATTGGCCAGCACCTGCAGATCCGGCTCCGCCACAGTGATGATAATGCCGATGAGGAAGCTGATGCCCACGATGACCCATACCTTCTTGGAGCGGGTGATCTCGCTGCCCACCGCCTGTCCCAGCGGGATCATGGACATCTCCGACCCCAGTGTGAAAAGCCCCATGCCGCCGATGAGCAGCACACCGCCCAACAGAAACGCCATCATGGCGTTATTGGGTACCGGTGCGATGGTAAAGCCCAGCGCCAGCACGATCAGCATAATGGGCAGCACCGAGGTCAGCGACTCGTGCATGGGCTTTTTGAAGATGGAGAAAAAGCCCTGTGCCTTCTGCCGTTTTTTCCGCAAACGTGCCTGTTCTTCTTGTACCGTTCTTCTCGTCAAATTACCAATCCTTTCCCGAAAAAAATGGCGTATCTGTCCATTTTCGGGCAGATACGCACTGGTATCTTATGTAGATAGTATAGCAGATTTTTCCATGCGGCACAAGAGGAAAACTGTGAATAACCTGTTAAGTTTCACAAATTTCCCCCATACACTCTGTATGAAATGCTCAAAGCTCCTGCCGCGGCCCGGGCCGGTACTCCGCCGACCGCACCGCAAGCCGTATGCCGCCCGCCGACAGCTCGGTGAGCCGCGCCTGCAGGGCGTCCGCCCTCTCCGCCGGCAGCGACGCCGTCAGCCGGATGTCGGCGCCGTACTCGGTGCCGTCCACCGTGCCGCCCTGCGCCGTCACCTCCAGCTTCACCCGCTCCAGCATGGCATAGGAGCACGGGATGGACACCACCGCCCACTGTCCCATCACCGTATACCCGGCGGCGCACAAAACGTCCCGCGCCCCCTTGGAATAGGCCCGCGTCAGCCCGCCGGCCCCCAGCAGGATCCCGCCGAAGTACCGCGTCACCACGCACACCACATTGGTCACGCCCTCCCGCCGGAACACATTGAGCATGGGCTGCCCCGCTGTGCCCTGCGGCTCGCCGTCGTCGCTGTACCGCACGGTGTTCTCCCCGATGAGATAGCACCAGCAGTTGTGCCGTGCGTCGTAATACTGCTTTTTCATCTGCGCGATGAAAGCCCGGGCGTCCTCCTCCGACTCCACCGGCAGCAGATGACTGATGAACCGGGAGCGCTTCTCCGCGAACTCGCTGTCCGCCGCCTGAAACGGTACGCGAAGCTCACCCATGCCGCACCTCCTTCTCCCAGTCCTCTCTGCTCACAGCGTAGTAACAGGTGGCCCGCTCCTGCCCGTCAGGCCACAGCACAGGGGATCCGTCGCAAACATAGGTGAACCCGCATTTCTCGATGACGCGGCGGGACTTGTCGTTCCCCGGGGAATGTCCGCACCAGACACGCGCCGCGCCCCGCTCCGTAAAGCACCAGCGCAGCAGCTCCCGCACCGCCTCGGGGATGAGCCCCTGCCCCCAGAAGGGCCGCCCTATCCAGTAGCCGATCTCCGGCTCACCCTCCCCATCCGGCGCATCGGTGGGAAATACGCCCACGGAACCAATGGCCTCCTCTGGCCGCTCCCGCAGCAGCACCGCCAGCGTATCCGGCTGGGACAGCACCGTCCGGATGATCTGGCGGCTCTCCTCCACGGACTCGTGGGGCTTCCACCCTGCCGCGGGGCCCACCTCCCCGTCGCAGGCATAGCGGTACAGGCTCTCCGCGTCCGCCTCCCGCCAGGGCCGCAGCACCAGCCGCTCCGTCGTCCGCGTCATTCCCAGTCCTCCTTGGGCTCTACCCAACCCTCGATATAGTCCTTGAGCTGTCCCATGACCCGGGGCGTACACACCGCCGTCACATCCACCGTCTCGCCATAGGCCACGTTCTCCACCTTGGCCTCGCGGTACAGCCCGTCCAGCAGTCCCGTCCTGTCGTAGGGCAGATGGATGACCACCCGCTTGGTACCCTTATCCAGCTTCTTATCCACGGCCTCCAGCAGTGCGGGGATGCCCTCACCGGTTTTGGCGGAGATATACACCGCGTCCGCCTCCCGCTCCTGCTGGGCGGTAAAGGCCACGTCGCACTTGTTATATACCCGGATGCAAGGGATGCTCTCCGCCCCCAGCTCCCGGATCAGCTCGTCCACAATGCGGGCCTGCTCCCGCCACTCCGGGTTGGACACGTCGATGACGTGCAGCAGCAGGTCGGCGTACTCCAGCTCCTCCAGCGTGGCCTTGAACGCCTCCACCAGCTGATGGGGCAGCTTGCGGATAAAGCCCACTGTGTCGGAGATCACCACCTCCAGCGTATCGCTGACCGTCAGCAGCCGGGTGGTGGTATCCAGCGTATCGAACAGCCGGTCATTGGCGGGGATACCCGCGCCGGTGATAGCGTTGAGCAGCGTGGACTTGCCCGCGTTGGTGTAGCCCACGATGGCCACCACCGGGATCTCATTTTTCATCCGCCGCTGCCGCTGGGTGCTGCGCACCCGTCGCACCTCCTCCAGCTCCTCCTTCAGCTTGTCGATCTTCCGGCGGATGTGCCTCCGGTCCGTCTCCAGCTGCGTCTCACCGGGGCCCTTGGTGCCGATGGGCGAGCCGCCGGTGCCGCCCTGCCGCTCCAGATGCGACCACATGCCGATGAGCCGCGGCAGCAGATACTGGTACTGCGCCAGCTCCACCTGCAAGCAGCCCTCCTTCGTCTTGGCCCGCTGGGCGAAGATGTCCAGAATGAGGCCGCTGCGGTCCAGCACCTGCACGCCGCAAAGCTCCGTCAGTACACGTATTTGGGAGGGCGACAGGTCGTTGTCGAAGATGACCATGGTGGCGTCGCTGTTGTCCACCATGCGCCTGACCTCCTCCACCTTGCCCTCGCCGATAAAGCTGTGGGGGTCGGGCTTCTCCCGGCTTTGAAGGATCGTCCCCACCGGCTCGCCGCCGGCCGTCTCCACCAGCGCGCCCAGCTCCGCCAGGCTCTCCTCGTCGGCGCTGTCCGCGCCCAGCACCGGGGAGCGCAGACCCACCAGCACCGCGTAATCCCGCTTGTTCTCCTTATTTTCCTCGATGGTCTTTCGTTCCATAGGCACTCCCCTGTCTGCATTTGTACATAGTATAGCGTATCTTCCGCCGTTTGTAAACAAACAAGACCCGCACCAAACGGTACGGGTCTTGTGATGTGACATGTCTCTTTTACTTGTCCAGACCGAAACGCTTGTTGAACTTAGCAACACGTCCGCCGGTATCCACCAGCTTCTGCTTGCCGGTGAAGAAGGGGTGACACTTAGAGCAGACTTCCACGCGAATATCCTTCTTCGTAGAACCTGTCTCAATCACATTACCGCAGGCGCATTTAATAGTAGTCTGCTGATAATTGGGATGGATTCCTTCCTTCATTGCTCATGTTCACCCCTTTCTGGTTCACTTGTCGCCGTGGTCGACCCACAAACGCAACTGTGATGATAGCACATATTTCCCGCAAATGCAAGCATTTTTCGCAGCATTTACAAAGAAATTTCCGCGCCGCAGGCGAAGAAGTACAGCACCCGCCGGGTCACGGGCTTCTCCATGATGCGGCTCAGGGCATCGCTGTACGCCTGCAGCTGCCCCCGGTACGCCTCTGCCCGCGCCGTGGCCTCCTGCGCCGTCACCCGGTCGGTCTTGAAGTCTGCCACCGTCAGCGCGCCGTCCTCCTCAAATACACAGTCCGCCACGCCCTGCAGAAGCATCTCCTCGCCCGCCGCGTCCCCGGCATAGCGCTCCGCCGGCATCAGCAGGGCGAAGCGGTACTCCCGCCACACCCGCGCCGCGCCCCGGATACGCGCCGCCAGCGGGGCGCGCAGGAACGCCGCGATGGCCTTCACATCCACCGCCTCCGCCTGTGCCGCCGTCAGCAGACGGCGCTGCGCCAGCGCCTGCACCTGCGCCGTCACCGCCTCCGCCGTGGGCGCGGTGTCCAGCGGCAGGTACTGCATCACCAGATGGATGGCCGTACCCCGCTCCGCAGCGGACAGCCCCCGCTTTTCCTGCAAGAACAGGGGCTTCTCCGGTGCGGCGGGCCTCCGTACCGTCTCCGTGCCCTCGGCGATCTCCTGATCCAGCTCCCGGCCCTTCAGCTGGGTGGCTGTGATCTTGGTGGGCACCGCCGTCACCGCCTGATGGGGGTACACGAACGCCAGCGCCGCCTCGTCCGGCCGGGTGTACGGCCTGACTGCCCGCTCCTCCGCCGCCGGCAGCGGCTGCGCCTGCGTCTCCTGACCACCCTCCCGCCACAGCCGGATCGTCCAGCTGTCCGGCAGCGGCGTCAGCACCTCCGGACGGATACCCGCCATCGCGTGGAGCGCCGCCGCGCCGTCGGTGTGCAGCAGGGACAGCAGCAGCCATTCCCCCGGCGAACCGGCGGCGGACACCGCCTCCGGCATCACCGGCGAGCCGGTCAGCGCCGTGAGATCCCGCAGCTTCTTCTCCATGTGCTTTCGGCAGTCCAGCAGGATCAGCTTCTCCTTGGCGCGGGTCATGGCCACATATAAAATGCGCATCTCCTCGGCCTTGGCCTCCCGCTCCAGCCGCAGCGCCAGCGCCGTTTTGGAGATGGTGCCGTACCGGATGCGCTTTTCGATGTCCACCCGCTCCGTACCCAGTCCCAGCTGGGGATGCACCAGCACCGGACGGTTCATATCCTGCTGGTTGAACTTCTTCTGCAGATCTGCCAGCACCACCACCGGGAACTCCAGCCCCTTGGAGCGGTGTACGCTCATGATCTGCACGCCCTCCGCCGCCTGCGCGGCGGACAGGCCCGGCGCGTCGCCCTTTTCCAGCAGCCGCCGCAGGTGGGTGATGAAGTCGAACAGCCCTGCCTTGCCGCCCTGCACCATCTGACGGGCGTAGTCGTACAGCGCCGTCAGCCGCGCCTGTCGCTGGGTTCCGTCGGCCATGGCCCCGAAAATGGCCATCACATGGCACCGGTCGTAGATATACCATAGCAGCTCGTCCGCCGCCATCTCCCGTGCCGCACGCCGCAGCTCGTCCAGCAGCGCCAGAAAGTCCCGCGCCGCCTGTCCCTCGTCCCGACACAGTGCATCGTAATAGTCCCCCTCCGGCTGTAAGGCCCGGATGGCCGCCAGCTCATCTGGGCACAGCCCCACCAGCGGCGAACGCAGCACCGCGATAAGGGGCACGTCCTGCCGCGGGTTGTCCACGATCTCCAGCAGCGACACCGTGACGGCGATCTCTATCGCGCCGAAGAAGTCGTCGCTCTCCCCGCCGCCGCAGGGGATGCCCTCCCGTGCCAGCGCGGCGGTAAAGGCTCGCATCCGCGACCGGGGCGAGCGCATGAGGATCACGATGTCCTCCGGCCGCACGGGCCGCATGACGCCGCCCTCCCCCTGCACGGGGAAGCCCTCATCCAGCAGCTGCCGGATGCGCCGGGCCGCGAAGCGGGCCTCCGTCTCCGTCCGGTCAAACCGCTGCTCCGGCGTGTCCTCCACGCTGATGACGTGCATCTCCGTCTCCCGGCCCGCCGCCTCGGCATAGTAGTCCGCGCCGAAGTACAGCCGCTCCTCCGCCGTGTAGTCCATCTCGCCCATTTCCCGGGACATGATGTCCGCGAACACGGTGTTGGCGGCGTCCAGCACCTCCCGCCGCGACCGGAAGTTGCGGCTGAGCACCATGCGCCGGGGCTGGCCCTCCGCCGCCTTCGCCGCATCGGCAAACTGCCGGTACTTCCCTAAGAATATGGTGGGGTCTGCCAGCCGGAACCGGTAGATGCTCTGCTTCACGTCCCCCACGGTAAACAGGTTTCGTCCCTCCTTGGAAATGGCTTGGAAGATACAGTCCTGCACCTCGTTGGTGTCCTGATACTCGTCCACCATGATCTCCTGATACCGCTGGGACACCTGCCGCGCCAGCTCCGTGGGGCTTCCGTCCGCCTGACACAGCAGCGTCACGGCGTAGTGCTCCTGATCGGAAAAATCCATGGCGTTGCGCCGCACCTTCTCCGCCTGATACCGCTGGGAGAATCGCTCCGTCAGCCGCAGCAGCGCCAGCATGGCCGGTGCCGTGGCCCGCAGGTCGTCCAGATGGTCTGTCTCCGGCACCTGATACGGAGCCGACAGCTTCTTCATCTCCGCCCTGCACTTCTTCGCCACCGCCTGCGCCGCCGCCTTGGCCTCGGCGTACTCCTCGCCCCGCACCGCGCCCAGCTTCCCCAGCACCGGCTGTACGCGGCCCATGGCCTCCCAGCCCTCCCCGGCCGCCTGCTCATACTGCCGCAGCTGCGCCGCCGCTTCCAGAAACCGCCCGGCATAGGCGTTGTACACCGTCTCACAGTCTCCCATGGCCTCCACAGCCCGTTCCAGCTGCTTTGCCCAGAAAAGTGCCTTTCGGACGGTATCCTCCATCACTGTCCGGCCATATACACTGTCAGCCAGACGATCCGGCAACTGCCGCCAGCCCTCCGCCGCCTGATGCAGCCACTGCGCCGGATACGGGTGGCTCTGGATCTTCTCGTGCAGCTCCAGCACCAGCTCCGCCAAAGCCCGGTCGTCCCGGCCCGCACCCAGCGTCCCCGCCAGCAGCTCGAACTCCCTGTCACCACCCTCGATGTCCTGATAAAACGCCTCCAGTGTCCGCTCCAGCGCCCGGTCCTTCAGGAGCCTGGCCTCCGCCTCGTCCAGCACCCGGAAGTCCGGGGTCAGGCTGCGCCCGTCCACCGGCTCCAGCAGATGGATGTGCTCCCGCAGCAGCGCCGCGCAGAAGGCGTCCACCGTCTTGATGTCCGCCTGATACACCCGGAACATCTGCCGCCGCAGGTGCCGGTCCTCCGGCGTTGCCGCCACCCGCGCCGCCAGCTCGGCGGCCAGACGGGCCCGCAGCTCCGCCGCCGCCGCCCGCGTATAGGTGATGATGAGGAAGTCGTCCACGTCGCACCGCTCCTGCGTCAGATAGGAGAACACCCGCTCCACCAGCACCTTGGTCTTGCCGGAGCCTGCGGCGGCGGATACCAGCAGACTGCCGCCCCGGTCAAAGACCGCCGCGTGCTGCTGCTCTGTCAGCTTCAGTTCAGCCATGCTGCTCCACCTCCCTGTCCACCACCTGCCAGAACTCCTCCGGCGTGGTCTTTCTCAGATAATGCGGCTTGTCCCGGCTCTCGTCGAACCAGCACGCCGCCTGAAACGCGCACCATGCGCAGGCACTGTCCTGCGGCCCGCGGGTGCAGGGGTCGGCGTCGATGTTGCCGTCCCCGATCTCCCGGGCCACCCGGTGCAGCAGGCTGTCGATATACCGCGCCATCTTGCCCATCTGGGCCGCGTTCACCACCACGCTGGACAGCAGCCCCTGCACCGCGCCGTCCTTCGTTGTGCCCACCGGCAGATAGCACGGCGCGTCCAGCGCGCTGTGCTCCATGGCCGTCAGCACCTCCGGCTCGCCCAGCAGCATACCGGTGCGCCGCAGCTCCCGCCGCAGCATATCCTCCAGCTTGTCCGGCGGCACGGCCCGATCCGCCCGCAGGATGATGTCCCGCGCCGGCATGTACAGCACGCCTGCCGGCTCCACCGGCCTGCCGAAATAGGCCCCGCCCTCCTTCTGCAGCGTGAACAGGTACAGCAGCATCTGGATGCCCAGACCGTACCGCACGTCCGTCAGATCAAAGGCCTTTTTGCCGGTCTTGTAGTCCACCACCCGCAGATATAGCCTGCCGTTCTTGATCCAGCCGTCCACACGGTCGACCTTGCCGCCCACGGAGAGTGTCGTGTTGCCCTCCGTCACCGTCACCGCCGGCAGTTGCCCGTCCTTTCCGCCGAAGCCCAGCTCAAAGGCCACGGGGCGGAAATCCGACACCGCCATTTCGTCCGCGATATTCTCCACGATGGCGCAGGCCGTCTCCCGCAGCCGGGAGAACAGGTACCGGAACCGGGCGCTTTTCCCCGCGTAGCCGTCGATCTGCGTCCGGGCATACTCGTCCACATAGTGATGCACCAGTCGCCGCAGCGCCGCCCTGTCCACCCTTCCGTAGCCGCCCCGGTCACAGATGTCCCGGTTCACGTTCTCCAGCAGATAGTGGATGAACGTACCCACCTCCGGTGCCTCGAACCCGGCGCTGGTGCGCTCCTTCGCCCGCAGGCCGTACTCCATGAAATACCCGAAATGGCAGCTTTTCAGCCGGTCGATGCGGGACGCGGACATGGCGATGCGCCGCCCGTACAGCGTCTCCACCGCCTGCGGCGACAGCCTGCCCCGGCCCATGGCCCGGGTCTGCTCCATCCGTGCCAGCAGCGGCGCCTCCCCGTGCTCCGCGAAGTACCGCCACAGCGGCCCGCCCGGCTCCTGCCCCGCCAGTGCCAGCGCCGCAGACGGCAGCTCCCGCCGATAGCCGCCGTCCTCCCGCTCGACGGTCACCTGCGGAAAGATCCGGGCGATGCGCCCCACCGCGAAGGAAGGCAGCAGCTGACCGCCCGCCCCGTCCGTCACCGGCCACGTCACCGTCAGGGACGCCGTGGGCTGGGCCAGACACGCATAGATGTTCTGCAATTCCGCGCTGAGGGGATCGAACGTGGCATCGGACAGCAGAATGCCCCGCTGCTGCAGAAGCGCCCGCTCCTGCGCATCCAGCAGACCGCCCCCCTGCTCCACCGTGGGCAGCACATTGTCGTTGGCCCCCAGCAGAAAGAGGTGCCGCACCGTGTGCCGGTCGTTCCGGGTGATGGGCGTCACCTTCACCTGATCCAGCGTGGCGGGGATGGTGGCCACGGCGTACTGGCTCAACACCAGCCGCAGGAGGCGGGCGAACTCCTGCCCGTCCACCTCCACGTCCCCCAGCAGCTCCACGAACTGATCCAGCACACCGCAGAAGATGCTCCACAGCTGCCGGTACTCCTCCGCCAGCTGCACCTGCCCATCGTCATACAGCGCTGCCGTCTGCCGTTCCAGTGTCTCCGGGACGCCCGCCGACTCGGCAAACCTGTAAAGCACTTCTGCTTTATCCCTTACCGTTTCACCGGCTTTCAGTCCCTCGCTGAGATCATAAAACAGCCCGCGTACCCGGCGGCGCACGGCGTTGACCTCCGCCAGCCGCTGCCGCCGCACCTCGTTTAATTCCGCGCCGTAGCCATCGGGACTGGCCGTCCAGTCCGTCTCTCGCAGCCACATGCCGCCCCGGATCTCCCACCGGATCACATAGTTCTCCAGCACGTCGCACTCTGCTGCCGTGATCCCGGCCATGCCGGTCTTGAGACAGCGGAACACGTCCTCATATTCAAACCCGCCGGTAACGGCGTCCACCGCCGACAGCAGCATGGTCAGCACCGGCTTCTCCAGAATGTCGCTGCGGCGGCTGATGTAGGCCGGGATGCCGTCCCGGCGGAACACCGCCTCCAGCAGCGGGCCGTACACCTCCATGTTCCGGGCCGCCACGCCGATGTCCCGCCAGCGGCAGCCCTCCCGTGCCAGCCGCCGCACCTGCGCCGCCACGAACTCCACCTCGGAGAACGCCGTCTCCGCCTGATACAGCCGCACCGGCGGCTTCTCCCCCTGCCACGGCTCCTCGCCGCCGAAGAAGCAGCGCTCCAGATGCGCCAGCGCACCATCGTTTTTACTGACAAGCACTTCCACTGTACACTTACTGTGTGCCAACACCGCCATGCGCTTCAGTCGCTCCCGCTGCCGCAGCGCGTTCTGGAACAGCTGCGGGTCGGACTCATCCCCCAGCAGCGTCACCGTCAGGCTCTCCGCCTGCCGCAGCGCCGTGGCCAGAATATCCTCCTCCACCCGGTTGAAGTAGGAGAACCCATCCACATACACGTCCTTGCCCGCCAGATAGTCCGATGCAGGCAGCGCATCGCACAGCTTCTGCACCCGCGACCGGGCATCGAACCCGTCGCCCCGCAGCCGTGCGTCGTAGGCGCCGTAGATCAGCGCCGCCGACCGCAGCTTCTCCCCGGCCGCGCCGTCCATATCCGCCACCTGCGCCATCAGCTGCTCCGGCGTCACCCGGTAGGCATACAGCTCATCGGCCAGCGCCACCAGCTGCCGCAGAAACGCCGGCCGCTGAGAGGGCCTTGCGAACACCGTCAGCCGCCCGCTGACCTCCTGCAGCGCCCGCCGCATGGTCAGCAGCTTGCCGCCGTTGTCCAGCGTCACGTCCGCCAGACCGCCCACCTGCCCCAGCACCCGCGTGGCCAGGTTCCGGAAGCTCAGCACCTCCGCGTCCCGGCTGGCGGTGGGGCCGCAGGCACGGCACAGATCCAGCTCCGCCTCATGGGATGCGTGCTCCGGCACCAGCAGCACCTGCGGCCGATGTCCCCGCCGCTTTTCGATGGTCTCCAGCACCAGCCGGCTCTTACCGGCCCCGGCCCGGCCCATCCAAATCTGCAATTCCACGCCGCATCCCTCCGTGCATCCTTTTTCAGGGGTATTATACCGTATCCACTGTCCAAAAGAAAGGACATTTCCCGCCCCCGCGAAAAAAAGAGCGCACCCGCCGGTGCGCCCTTTCCCTTCGCTTTTTACTTTTCGCCGCATAGCTGCCGCCGCAGGACGTCCCGGTTCTCCTCCGTCACCGTGACCACCCGCACCCGCGGGTGCGCCGCCACGCGGCGCAGGAACGCGCTGTCCGCCTGCTGCAAAACGCCGTATACCGGCTTTTCGCCGTCCAGCGCCGCCAGCACCGCCGCCTGAAACCCCTGTGCCGCCGCCTCCGAGGGCCCCAGCTCGTCCATCACCACGATATCGCATCCCACCGTATCCGCCAGCGCCGCCGGGCCCAGCAGGTCGAACCGCTCCGGCCGCCGCTCCCCGCAGAAGCATACCAGATTCGCAGGCGACGGCTGCTCGTCCTCCGCCGCCTGCAGCAGATGGATGGAGGGGCGATCGAACACGCCGGTCACCCGCCGGGTAAAAAAGCCGCCCAGCCGCTTCCCGTCCAGCAGCGCCCGCAGCAGCGTGGACTTGCCCACGCCCTTCCGCCCCGTCAGAAACAGGTGCTCAGTGCATGGGGCAGCCATGGTGCTCCTCCCCGCGGGCCTCCCTCCGGGTGGCTCGTACAAGGATCATCTCCCCGGTGATGGACACGGCGATCTCCTCCGGCGTCACGGCCTTGATGGCGGTGCCCACCGGCGTGTGGACAAAGGCGATGGCCTTCTCGGCGATGCCCGCCTCCCGCAGCCGCTGGTTGACGAAGGCCGTTTTCTTCCGGGAGCCGATGACGCCCACATAGGCCGTCTCCCCACGCAGCACCTGCACCTGCGCCTGAAAATCGTACTCGTGGCCGTTGGTCATGATGACCACATAGTCCTCCGGACTCACGGTGAGATAGTCACGGATGCGGGTAAAGTCGCCGCAGATGACCAGATCCGCCTGCGGAAACCGCTCCCGGGTGGCAAACTGGGGCCGGTCGTCAAATACCACCGGCCGGAACCCCACGGTACACAGCAGCGGCACCAGCGCCCTTGCGATGTGCCCCGCGCCGAAGATCACCGCCCGTTCCCCAACGGGCAAGGGCATCGTAAAGCAGTTATCCTTGTCAGCTTCATCATCCGTCAGATAGGGCATCTCCCCGTCCAGCGGCTGCACCAGCCAGCCCTTTTCCCGCACGGATACCCGCCGCAGCACCTCCGCCGCCAGCGTGTCCCACGCCTGCTCCTCCACGGGGATGCGCCGGAAGTACACGGTCACGTCGCCGCCGCAGACCATGCCGGTGCTCTGGGCGCTGCCGTCCCGCCGCAGGCGAAGCTCCCGCGTTTTGCTGCGGACGCCGCCGGCCAGCATCTCCTGCGCCGTGGCAATGGACTGGCCCTCCACGGCGCCGCCGCCGATGGTACCGGCCAGCAGGCCGTCCCGGCCCACCAGCATCTGGCTGCCCCTGCCCCGGGGCGCGGAGCCGTCGTCCCAGATGATGGTGGCCAGCACCGTGTCATGCTTCTTCTCCCGCTGGTACACCAGCGTCTGAAAAATGGTGTTCATGGACTCTCCTTCCGCCGCACAGGCGGCTCGTTCACGAACACCCGGCGGCTGCCTTCAGCCGCCGGGTGTTCTTTGTTTTCGCTTACGCCGCCGCGTCCGCCGCGGGCAGGGAGTTGGCCACCAGCGCGTCATACTGCGCCCGGGTCAGCTCACAGTGGTAGAACATCTGGAAGTAGCTGCCGACCTCGGTGTACAGGTCATGATCCACCGCATCAGGATACAGCACGGTGGTCATCCACATCATGCCCAGCAGGCGCTGGACACTGGGCGGGAAGCCCATCCAGTTGTAGGGTCCCATGGGAACCTCGTAGTACGCGCCGTTCTTGATGGCGGTGAGGGTCTGCCAGTTTTCGTTGTCAGCCACGGTGTCGTAAATGCTGCCGGGGGCGAACAGGATCACATCGGGGTTCCAGCTGAGTATCTGCTCCATGTCCACCTCGTTGCCGGTGCCCTTGCCGGACGGCTCATCCACCACGGCCAGATTGTTGGCCAGCATGTCAATGACCTCGGCGTGATAGGAGCCCTGTGCGATGACGTTCAGCCCCTCGTCGCCGGTGATGTAAAGGATATTCGCCTTCTCCACGCTGTTCGCGATCTCCACAGCGCGGTCATAGGCGAAGCGGCAGTAGTCCGCCAGACCCTGCGCCTCGTTGGGCATTGCCAGGAGGTCACCCAGCATGGCGTATGTATCGTCCATAGAGGCGAGGTATGCGTCAATGTGGACGAAGGGGATGCCAGTCTGCTCCTGCAGGCCGTCCATGTCCTCGGCGATGCTGCCCTTGGGCTCGCCCACGTCAATGACCACATCGGGGGCGGCGGCCAGCAGCGTCTCCAGATTCATCTCACCCTTGCCGCCGTAGAGCTGGCCCAGCAGGGGCAGATCGTAGTACCTGGTGTCCAGGAACTCCGCGGCGCTCTCGTCCCACGCATTGGCAATGCCCACCAGCTTGTCGGGAGCCAGCGCGAACACCACGATCTGGGCCAGCGGGCCGGAGATGGCGACCTTCTCCACGTTCACGGGCACCGTGACCTCGCGGCCGCAGGAGTCCTTGAACACACGGGTAGCGTCCTCCGTCACGGGGGTATCCTGACTGTCGCCGCCGTCATCTGCGGGCTTGGCGCCGCAGGCGAACAGGGAGACGGACATCACCAGCGCCAGCAACAGCGCTATCCATTTTTTTCCATCCATTGTCGTTTCCTCCCGATAATTTCATTTATTTCTTGAAATTTCCGGTTTATTTCCGGTTAATTGCAGATCATATTTCCGGTTGACGCCCCTCTTGAATTTTTGCCGCGTCAATAACAAGGATCCCCGCCGGACGCAGGCTCGGCAGCCGCCACGGGAACTCACGGTCCCCCGTCTCCTCCAGCCGCTCCCGGAGCAGCGCGTCCGTGATGAGGGACACATCGTCCCGGCGGCGGTACACCTCAAAAAAGCGGCGGGCGTCCTCCCAGTTGCGGAAGGGCTGGTCGAAGCGGAACGCCGTCCGCTTCAGCTCATAGGGGATGCCCAACTCCGACAGGCGGCGGCAGGCGGCGTCTACGCCGTGGGTGCCGCCCAGCGGCTGCTTCGTCACGGTGAAGCGGTGGTCGGTCTGGTCGCGCTTGACGGCAATGACCGTGCCCCGGCACCGGGCCGCCGCCACGGACAATATCTCGTCCATACTGCCGAAGAAGCAGAACACCATGGCGTCATAAGGCTTTGCGGGGCGGTGGGTGAACACGTCGGCGCACAGCGGCGTCACGTTTTCGATGTGCCGCGCCGCCAGTTCCCGCCGCAGCACCGCCAGCGCGGCGTCGTCCCGCTCCGCCGCTGTGATATGGCGGACATGGGGCGCCAGCGCCAGTGAGAGATAGCCAAGGCCGCAGCCCGCGTCGCACACCGCGTCATCCGGGTGTAGATAGGGCAGCAGCTCCGACGCCAGACGCCGGTGGAAGTCGGTATGTCCGGCGGCGTCGGCCATGAAGCGGATCATGTCATCCGTCCAGCGGAACATCGTCCTCCCCTCCCTTCGGCACGATGGCGGGGCCGTGCTCTGTTTCCAGCATCGCCGCGTCCACGCCGTAGAGACGGTGCAGCAGCTCTGCCGTCAGCATATCCTTTGTTGCACCGAATGCGGCAACTCCGCCGCCGGACAGCGCCAGCACCCGGTCGGCGAAGCGCAGGGTGTGCTGGGGGTCGTGGGTGGAGAGGATGACCGTATAGCCCCGGCGGGTCAGCGCCTTCACGCAGCGCAGCACCCGCAGCTGGTTGCCGTAGTCCAGCGAGGACGTAGGCTCGTCCATCACCAGAATGTCCGCCTGCTGGCACAGCGCCCGGGCAATGAGCACCAGCTGCTGCTGACCGCCGGACAGCTCCGAAAAGCTGCGGGCGGCCAGCTGCGCCACGCCCAACTGCTCCAGCGCGGACATGGCCCGCCCCTCCTGCTGCGGGGAGGGAGCGCGGAACGGCGACAGCTGACGGGTCAGCCCCATCAGCGCCGTGTCCAGCACGGAATAGCCGAAGGTGGGGCGGTGTATCTGAGGGATGTAGGCAATATGAGCCGCCAACGCCCGTTGACCCAATGTCCGGGCGTCCCGGCCGTCCAGCAGAATGGCGCCGCCATAGTCCGGCAAACCGCCGAGGATACAACGGAACAGGGTGCTTTTCCCCGCGCCGTTGGGTCCCAGAACAGACAGCAGCTCCCCCGGCTCCGCCGTAAAGGACACGTTTTGCAGGGCGGTGTGTCCACCGCGATAGGTGTAGGACAAATCGTTGACCGTCAGCTTCACGGGCGCTCCTCCCCCCTTACCATCAGATAGACGAAGAAGGGCGCGCCCACAAAGGCCGTCAAAATGCCGATGGGAATCTCCACTGCCGTCAGGCAGCGGGCAAAATTGTCCACCAGCAGCAGGAACGCCGCGCCGAATACCATGGACATGGGCAGCAGATACCGGCAGTCGTTGCCAACCATCCGGCGGCTGAGGTGTGGGATCACCAGTCCCACCCAGCCGATCATGCCGGAGACGGAGACGCTGGCGGCGGTGAGCACCGTGGCGCTGAGGATCACCATCGGCCGGAGCCGGTCGGTGTTGACCCCCATGGAGCGAGCCTCGTCCGCTGACAGGGTCAGCAGGTTCATGCGCCAGCGCAGGAGCAGCAGCGGCACCAGTCCCACGGCGATGCAGACGGCGGCAAAGCCCACTGTTTTCATCCGTGTGCCGGACAGGCTGCCCATGAGCCAGTAGGTAATTTGGGGCAATTGGTTGCTGGGGTCGGCCACCAGCTTTATGTAGGACGTACCGGCGGAGAACAGGGAGCCCACCATGATGCCGGCCAGCAGGATGCTGACCACGCGGCTGCCCCGGGTGCGGCTGCCGATGAGGTACACCAGCGCCACCGTCAGCAGGCTGGCCAGAAAGGCGAATACCGTGACCATCACATTGCTCTGCCCCGTCAGGATCGCCAGCGCCGCGCCGAAGCAGGCGCCGGAGGAGGCCCCCAGAATGTCCGGTGCGGCCATGGGGTTCTGGAACACCGTCTGATAGCCGGCGCCGGCGGCGGACAGAGCGCAGCCCACCAGACACGCCAGCAGGATGCGGGGCATGCGGACGTTCCACACGGCGATGGCCATGTTGTCCGTCCACGTCTGGGTCAGGGGGAACAGGCGGGACAGTAGGATGCGCACCACCTCGCCCAGCGGCACGTCGTACCGCCCCCAGACGAAGGACAGCAGGAACAGGAGCAGCAGCGCCAGTGCCATCAGGCACACCCGCCGCAGCGGACGGCTGCGGTATGCTTCCATGCGGACGCCTCCTCTCCCGTAAAATGCGTTCTCCATTTTACAGGATAACGGGGTAAAATGCAAGGGAAAGCGTGCGGCATTGTCGGATTCTTGTGCGGCATTGCTCATTTGCCCAGCCACTGGCGCAGCCGCTCCCACAGCTCCAGCGAGCGGAAGCGCAGGATGTAGCCTGTGCCATCGCCGGTCATCAGGGACACATCGTCCGCCGTCAGGCCACTGCTGCGCGCCGTCTCCTCCAGATCGCAGGCGGCGGCGGTACACAGGGGCGGGTACACCACGCACCACCAGTTGCGGCCCTCCCCCGCCCCGATGACCACCCGGAGGGCCAGATATTCCCCGGCGGGCAGGGCGAAGCCGTCGTATGTCTTGAGAGGAAACTCCGTTTCCTCCAGCGAGACGGAGACGGGATAGGCGCTGCCCCGCGCTGCCAGCGCCGACGCGGCGGCGTCCCCCATGGCGGGCAGGGCGTCGGTGAGCCGGCGGCGGGCGTCGGCCATGTCGGCGGACTGGCGCAGGATGTCCTCGGCGCGGCAGAGCACCGCGTCCCGGACGTGGAGCTTCAGGGTCTGGTCGGCGTCGCTGTCGGAGTTGGCGATGACGTGGAGCCGGATCATCCTCTCCTGCAGATCATCCTGCCGGCGGAGCGACCACGCGCCCCAGAGCAGCGCGGCTGCCAGCGCCAGCAGCAGCGCCAGCTCAAATGTGTGATATTTACGCATAAAAACACCGTCCTATGTAGGAATTTCCTACATTCTGGACGGTGTTTTCGTATTTTATACAGGGCGGGTCACAAAAGTCAGCGGCCACTGCTGCCGCAGAACGTCGGCAGCGGCGCGGGCGGCGTCCTCCCGGTCGAACAGGCCAAACACGGCGCTGCCGCTGCCGCTGAGCTGTGCGCCCAGCGCGCCATGGGTCAGCAGCGCGTCCCGGATGGCCCACACGGCGCTGTCCGGCGGTACGACCCGCTCGAAGCTGTTGTACAGCGCGGCGGCCACGGCGCGGATATCCCCGGCTGTGAGGGCTTCGGTCATGCGGTCGGGACGGGGCGGCTCCTGCGGCAGCCCGTCCAGACGGCGGTACATCTCCGGGGTGGCAAAGCCCTCCGGAGGCTTGACGATGACGAACCAGCCCCCCCGCAGCGGGGGCAGCCGCTGGGGGCGCTCCCCCCTGCCGGTGCAGCGCCGCGTGCCGCCCCGGATGAAGAACGGCACATCGCTGCCCAGCTTCGCACCCATGCGCTCCAGCATCTCGTCGGGCATACCCGGCGCACGGAACAGCCGCAGCGCCAGCAGCACGGCGGCGGCGTCGCTGCTGCCGCCTCCCAGTCCCGCCTGAGACGGGATGTGCTTTTCCAGCTCAAAGCGCAGATCCGGCACGGGGCGGCCCGTCTCCGCGAAGAACAGACGGGCCGCGCGGAGCACCAGATTGCTCTCATCCGCCGGTATGGCGGGGTCGGTGCAGGTCATGGACAGACCGCCCTCACCGGCGGTGAGACACAGCGTGTCGCACAGATCCACGGTCTGCATGACGGTGGACACCTCGTGGTAGCCGTCATCGCGGCGGGCGCCCACAGTGAGGGTGAGGTTCACCTTGGCGTAGGCGTGTGAGGTCACTTTCATAAAGACTCCTCCCGGCAAAAAAGCGCCCAACGGGCGCTTTTTTGTGTGTGGTTACTTGACGATCTTACGGGCCTCGATGTAGTAGCGCTTATCCTGCGCGTGACCCATGGAGAAGGTCTTGCGGGGCAGCACGCCGTCGGCCATAACGGTCTTGAACAGCTGCTCCTTGCCCATGGCGGGCAGCAGGAAGCCCATGTTGCCGGGCTTGCCGCCCAGCTCGCGGGTCACATCGTCGCCGTGGATGTAGTCCACCTCGCCGCCGTTGTCCTTCAGATACTGGTCGATGACGCCCTGCAGGGTGCCCACGGCCAGCTGTACCCTGGGATCGGGGACGGTGATGAAGTGGCTCTCGCCGTTCCAGACGAACTCGATGGTGTGGCCGTCGCCCTTGCCCTCGTAGGCGTTGGGATAGGCGGCGCGGAAGGCGTCCATGAACTTCTGGTGATCCACGCCGAACAGTACCCGGTGGATGGGCTCGAACTGCAGGGCGTCGTCGTGGTTGTTTACCACCTCCACCAGCGCAAAGCGGGCGGGCAGGGCCAGATACTCCTCGGGGGTCTTGCCCTTCTTCTGCTCCTCGTAGCAGGCCTTGGCGGTAGCCAGAGAGTGGTTGCCGTCGCCCACGGCGAACAGCAGGGGCGCCACGCCGGACACACCGTACTTCTTCTGCATGGCGTCGTCGGTGGTCAGGCCCTCCAGCGAGGCGGCCACGGCGTCGATCTGCTTGTCGGACAGCTTGTAGCCGGTGATGTGGCCGCCGTTCTGCATCAGGTCGAAGTCATAGAGCTTCTCCATGGTACCGGCGGCAGCGGTCAGCGGCTCGATGACGGTCTTGTCAGGGTCGTCAATGAGCAGCATGACGTGGGGCAGCTCGATGGGGGCGTTGCGGCGGACGCGGGCGCGGGGCGGAATGCGATCCAGCACCGTACCCTCGGTGGCGCGGATCAGCACGCCGGAGCCGGGGGTGAAGTCGTAGGCGTCCAGATCCACCATACCGATAAGGCCGTGGCGGATGCGTCCGTCGGACTGCTGGCGCTCGACGTAAATCAGGGAGTCGGTCAGCGTTTCAAACACGCCGTCGGCCATGTACTTGCGCATGGCGGCGTTGATATCGTCAATGTACTCGTCCACGTTGGGGGCCTTCAGATTGGCCTCGGGCAGGATGAGACGCAGCGTGGAGGGTGCATCGCCCACCTTCTCCTCCACCGCCTGCCAGTACTCCGGCTCGGAGGTGAACTGGTCGCAGGCCACCACGGCCCACTTGGTCATGTCCTGCTCCTTGGGCAGCAGGATGTCGGCGGGATAAAAGCCCAGCTTTTCAAATTTCTTGTTCATGGTGTTCCTCCTGTTTTTCATCAAAAGGTGCGCAGTGATGTTCCTATTTGTCATAGTACCAAAATTCCCCGTCATTTGCAATCGGTTTTCAAATTTTTTCAGGGCCGCTGACAAATTTTTTGTGCATAACCGGCGGACAGGCGGAAACAATACGGGAGAAAGCAGTCTTGACACAAGGAGGGACTTTCATGAAGATCGTAGACCGCATCGCGCTGATCCTCGTCATCATCGGCGCGCTGAACTGGGGCGGCGTGGGGCTTTTCAGCTTCGACTGCGTGGCCTTCCTGTTCGGCGGACAGACCGGCGCCGTCAGCCGCGTCATCTATACGCTGGTAGGCATCGCGGGTCTGTGGTGCATTACCCTGCTGTTCCGCGAGGACGGAACGGAGAACACATAAGCATCCCACCCGCATCCACGCAAAAAAGACCGCCCGTGGGCGGTCTTTTTGCATGGGTTCACGTCCGCAGCAGCGACAGGAAAGAGTACAGCAGGGCCGCGATGGGCGCGGCAACGACGATGACGTACAGCAGCACCGTCCGGCCGGCGGCACGGTGCAGGCACTCCTCGTAGGACATATCGTCCCACTTCTCCGGGGACAGGGCGCCATGGAACAGCACGCGATCCACGGCGAAGCAGGCCGCCGCCACCAGCGCCGCGGCGGCCGCCAGCTTCTGCCAGGACAGCAGGCCGGTGTCCTTCAGCGCCGCCAGAAACGGCAGCGACAGCAGGAAGCCCAGATTCATGGCGGCGGTGGACGTCTGCCCTTTCCGGTGCAGCTTTGTGTTCTCGGTGAGCTCCGGCAGGCGGGGCGGCAGCACGGCGTCCGGGCGGGTACTGCGCATGACGCACAGGCCGCCCCAATCGCAGACCTCCTCCCAGCCGTTGTCGCGGCGAAGCTGGTAGAGCAGCTGGATGTACTTATAGGATCCGATCTCCCCCACCAATTTGGCAAGACGGGGATCCTCCGGCAGGGTCAAGCTGTTGGGCATGGGACGATCCAGCGCCGGGGGCGCTGTGAGACGGCCCTCCTCCAGACGGAGGAACAGCTCGTCCAACTCCTGCGGGGCCGCGCCCTCCGGGAACAGGGCGTAGATCTGGCCGCCGGGCGCGGCGGGGACGAATACCGCCTTTACGCCCTTGATGGTCTGCAGCACCCAGCCCCTGTCGGACATGTCCCGCAGCCAGCGGAGAAAATACGCCGTCTGCCACGGCGCGAATGGGATCACTCTGCGCATCGCGTTACCCCCTTTCTGGTCATAGCATACCAGATGGCGGAAAAAATGTCCATCAACTTCAGGTTGCGCGGCAAAAAAAGCGAAAAATTTCGCGCAACCTCAGGTTGCGCGGGACAAATACGGCGGCAGAGGTTGCTTTTTTGCGGGGCGTGTGGTAGGATGGAAAAAAATAAGAAGGGAGTTGAGAGGATGAACCTGTTTTCCTGCTGAATCACGGCACGATACGGTATCGGGCGGCGATGACCGCTCTGTTCGTTGTGCCTTTCGCGGGAAATCTGGGAAGCTCTCGGCTCCGTACATGGTCACGCCCTGCCCTCCGGCGGGGGAACGTGTGCGCTTATGGCTGCGGAGATGGTTTCCCGCAGCCATTTTTTCGTATAGGAGGCATGACCATGTCCATTATTAAAGTATCCGACCTCACGTTCTGCTACGAGGGCAGCTACGACAACATCTTTGAAAACGTCAGCTTTCAGCTCGACACCAACTGGCGGCTGGGGCTGACGGGCCGCAACGGGCGCGGCAAGACCACGCTGCTGCGGCTCTTGCAGGGGCAGTATCCCTATCAAGGCACGATACACGCCAGCGTGGGCTTTGACTACTTCCCCTTCGACGTGCCGGACGCGGCGCAGTCCCCCATGGAGCTGCTGGCGCGCATCTGCCCGGACGTGCCCCCGTGGCGGTTTCTGCGGGAGCTGGCGCCGCTGGAGATGTCCGAGGACGCGCTGTACCGGCCGTTTTCCACGCTGTCCGGAGGCGAGCAGTCCAAGCTGCTGCTGGCGATGCTCTTTTCCCGGGAAAACCGCTTCCTGCTCATCGACGAGCCCACCAACCACCTCGACCGCACGGGCCGGGAGCTGGTGAGCCGGTATCTCAGCGGCAAAAAGGGGTTCCTGCTGGTGTCCCACGACCGGGCGTTCCTGGACGGCTGCGTGGATCACATTCTGTCCATCAACCGAAGCAGCATCGACATCCAGCGGGGGAATTTCTCCTCGTGGTACGAGAACAAGCAGCGGCAGGACGCCTTTGAGCTGTCCCAGAACCAGCAGCTGAAAAAGGAGATCGGGCGGCTGCAGGAGGCGGCGCGGCAGTCCAGCGTGTGGGCCGACAAGGTGGAGGGCTCCAAGATCGGGAAAAACTCCGCCAAGGTCAGGGGCACCGCCGACGCCATGGGCGGCCGCGCCTATATCGGCGAGCAGTCCCGGCGGATGCAGCAGCGGCGGAAGAATCTGGAGCGGCGGCAGCAGACCGCCATTGAGGAGAAGTCCGCGCTGCTGAAAAACATCGAAAGCAGCGAGGTGCTGAAGCTGCACCCGCTGACACACCACGCCCGCCGGCTGGTGACGCTGCGGGACGCGGCCATCGACTACGGCGGCGGGCCGGTGTGCAGCGGCGTATCCTTTACCGTGGAGCAGGGCGACCGCGTGGCGCTGTGCGGCCCCAACGGCTGCGGCAAGTCCAGCATCCTGAAGCTGCTGTGCGGGCAGGACATCTCCTGCACCGGGACGCTGGAGACGGCCAGCGGCCTGACCGTCTCCTATGTGCCGCAGGACGCCGCCGGTCTGCGGGGCGGGCTGCGGGACTACGCCGCCGGGTACGGCATCGACGAGAGCCTGTTTATGACCATCCTGCGGAAGCTGGGCTTTGCGCGGGTGCAGTTTGAAAAGGACATGGGCGACTACTCCGCCGGGCAGAAGAAAAAGGTGCTGCTGGCCCGGAGCCTGTGCCAGTCCGCGCATCTGTACGTCTGGGACGAGCCGCTCAACTACATCGACGTCCTCTCCCGCATCCAGCTGGAGGAGCTGCTGACGGCGTTTCGGCCCACACTGCTGTTTGTGGAGCACGATCGCGTGTTCTGTGAGAAGGTCGCCACGAAAACCGTGGAGCTGTAAAATCAAAACCTCCGGCCAAGCCGGAGGTTTTGATTTTCAGGACAGTGTTTTTTCTGCAAAGCCCTGCCAACCGGCGGTAAATTCCTCCGCCAGACGGGCAGAGCCGCCCTCCTGCCAGCAGCGAGCCAGATAATATAGGCCGCACATACAGGCATACTTATCGTAATAGCTACCAAAGACGGCGCTGTGCAGCTGCTCCTGCTGCTGTGCAGGCTGCGTCTCCTGTCTGGCAGAACGCATCGCGGCGGCACTCCGCGTCCAGACGGCCCGCAGTTCAGGCGCGTCCCAATCCACCTGATTGGCTTCGCGGTCATTATAGGAGACGAAGTGGGCAAAACCCTCGTCGAAAGTGAAGGCATCCAGCCGGGACAGATAGTCACCTGTTTCCTGCACCGCATCCAGCTCTGGCCGGTGCCGGTGGATGCAGACATGGCACAGCTCGTGAGTCAGCAGGTTATGCGCCACGCGCTCCACCGGTACGGCACCCAGATACTGGACCCACAGGCCCATGTCCAGAACGGCGGTATCCACCCCGGCGGGGCTTTTCAGCACCACCGCGTCGTTGGGCGGCGGATAGCCCACGATCAGCGCTGTCTCCGCACCGCGCAGAATGTCCTGCCAGTCCGGAAACAGCGCGTCCCAGACCGGACGGTTGCCGGGAACGAACGTCTCCACAGTCCGCAGCACCTGCTCGTAGACCTGCCTGACCGCCGCCTTTTGCGCATCGGAGCCGTCCGGCTCCTGAAAGTAGTAGCCGGGCTGTGTGAAAAACCACTCCTGCGCATGCGCGGCAAGGCTTCGCCCCGCCAGATAGTCCGTTACGATGTCTGTGTAGAGTTTCACGTCGATGCCTCCTTATTTCCCCGCGAGACGCTTGACCAATTCCTCGTCCGGGTCGGCCAGCAGGGTCTGGCAGGTGGTGTAGACCACCATGCCGGGACGGGCCCCGGCGGGCTTCTTCACAAACCGCACCGGCGTATAGTCCACCGGCACCTTGGTGCTGTCCTGCGCCTGGGAGAAGTACGCCGCCAGCGACGCAGCCTCCAGCAGGCTCTGTTCGTCCGGCTCCGCGCCGCCGGTGCAGAGAATGACGTGGCTGCCGTGGATCTTCTGGGTGTGGAGCCAGATGTCCCGCTTATCCGCATCTCTGGTGGTCAGGCGGTCGTTCTGGCGGTTGTTGCGGCCCACCAGCACCCGCAGCCCCCCGGAGGTGCGGAATTCCCGGGGCTTGGAGGCCCGCTGGAAGCCGGGCTGCTTTCTGCCCCGCTGGCGGATGTAGCCGCCGTCCGTCAGCTCCGTGCGGATGTCGTTGAAGTCCTGCTCCGACTCCGCCTGCGACAGCTCCTGCAGGACGCTCTCCAGATACTGCAGCTCCTCCCTGCCCTTGTGCAGCTGGGCGGTCAGGTACTTCTCCGCCGTCTTGGCCTTGGCGTACTGCTTGAAGTAGCGGGCGGCGTTCTCCTGCGGCGACAGGCGGACGTCCAGCGGGATATCCATGTCGGCGCAGTTCTCATCGTAGTAGTTCTGGGCGGTAAGGCGGCTCTGCCCCCGCTCCATGCGGTAGAGGTTGGCGGTGATAAGCTCGCCGCAGACGCGCAGGTGATCCCGATCCAAGCAGGCGGCCAGCTCCTTCTCCTGCGCGGCGATCTTGCGGCGGACGCGGTCGCGGGCGGTGGCGGCGGTCTTCAGCAGATCCTGCCCCTTCTGCTTCACCCGCTCCGCCTGCTCCCGCTTTTCGTAGAAGTCGTCCAGCAGGCGGGAGAAGCTGTCGTAGGGCTGCGTCTCGGCGTAAGCGCCATACTGGGTCACAGGGCCGTAGGTGAAGTCGGAAAGCGTCGTTCCACGTTTGATAAGCGTTGGTGTAAAGCTATTTTCGTTGACAGCGCTCTGCCACCGGGAGAACACGCTCCACAGGCCTCCGCCCTGCGAAGCGGGGGCGTCGGTGCTGCCGCAGGCGCGGTAGGTCAGCTCCCGGGCCACCAGCGGCGGAAGAGCGGTGAACGTGTCCAGCAGCCAGCCGTCCAGCGGCGTGTCCGGTGCGGCGCGGGACAGCAGGGCGCGGAATTCCTCCTCCGTGACGGTCAGCGGCGAGCGCTTTTCCTGACGGGACGGCAGGCGGTAGAACAGGCCCGGCAGCACCTGCCGCTCCTGATTCATCTCCAGATCGATGCGGCGCAGGCAGTCGATGATACGGCCGTCCCGGTCGCAGAGGATGAGGTTGGCGCGGCGGGGCATCCCCTCCCACACCAGCGTGAAGCGGCTGCGCTCCCCCAGCTCGTCGGCGGCCAGTACGGTCAGCGTCACCACGCGCTCCAGCGGCTCCTGCCGGATGGACTCGATGACGCCGCCGGACAGGTGTTTGCGCAGGAGCATACAGAACATGGGGGGCTGGGACGGGTTGTCCCGCAGCTGCTCCGTCAGGTGGAGACGGGGCTGGCCCGCCCCGGCGTTGAGCAGCAGGCGGCGGCTGCCCCGGAGCAGGAGGATCACCTGATCCCGGGCGGGCTGCTGTATTTTTTCGATGCGGCTGCCGGTGAGCCGGGGGGCAAGCTCCCCCACCACACCCTGCAGACAGATAGCGTCCAAGGGCATATCAGTTCTCCTCCATCATCACGTCAAACAGGTCGCTGACCCGGGCGGTGTCGCCCCGCAGGTACAGCCAGCCCAGCAGGCACTCCAGAGCCGTGGCCTGATGGTACTGGGCGGTGGTGGCGTTTTTGGGGATGGCGTGTACGGCGGCGTTGCGCCCCCGCTTGAACACCGTCTCCTCCTCCGCCGTCAGCAGCGGCAGGATACGCTGGGCCCGGCGGGCCTGCTCCGGTGCGCAGACCAGTGCAATGGCGGCGCGGTGCAGATCCTTGCCGGTGGCCCTGCCGTGGGCGCAGAGCCATGTGCGCACCAGCAGCTCGTACACGGCGTCGCCCACATGGGCAAGGCCGATGGAGCTGACGGCGCGAAGCTGGTCGTCGGAAAGGGCTATATGAAAGTGATCCATACGGAATCATCTCCTTTTGTGCGTATTTACCTGCAACAGTATGCCACTTTCCGGCGCGTTTGGCAAGAAGAAGTATCGACAAGACCGGTACGGGTATGATAGAATGACGGCAGAATACGAAAGGACAGGAGGTCATGTCATGCCCAACACGGGAGAACGCCGGTTCAAGAAGGGGCAGATCATCTGCCGCCCCGGTGAGATGGAGATGAATATGTACAACATCCTCTACGGCTGCGTGGGGGTGTACACCGACTACGGCAAGCCGGAGCAGGTGGAGGTGGTGAAGCTGCGGGAGGGCGACTTCTTCAACGTCATCAGCTTCCTGGAGTCCCGGCCCCGGAACACCACGGTGGTGGCGCTGGAGCCGCTGGTGGTCAGCGAGATCTCCTTTGACAATTTCGGGAAGTACTTCCGCGACCGGCCCGCCAAGGTCATGAGCCTGCTGCAGCACATGAGCGCCCGCATCCGCCAGCTGCAGAAGGTCTATGTGGAGACATGCCACGCGCTGGAGGCCTACGGCGACAAGGAGCGCCTGCAGGCAGAGCACGGCGAGTGGTACGCCCAGCACAGCAGAATGGTACACTATATCAACGCCATGTTCCCCTATCTGATGGGAAAACCGGAGAGCGGCGAGTACGCAGACGGCAAATGAGAGAAAAGCGGACACCCTTGGGTGTCCGCTTTTGTATTGTTTACTTGCCGGGTCGTGCGGAGACGATGTTGCTGAAGTCGCTGACCGCCGTGCCCTTCACCGCCACGATCCTGTAGTAGTATGTCGTACCCGCTTTCGCGCCGGTGTTGACGTAGGAGGTGGAGGTCGTGGTATTAATCTTCTTATACCCGCTGTTCTGCTGGGTGGAGCGGTACACCTGATACTCGGTCGCGCCGGGAACGGCCTTCCATGTCAGCTGGGGCTTCCCGCTGACGCTGGAGTAGCCCACCGCCAGCACGGGAGCGACCTTGCCCTCGACAATGGCACTGAAGCCCATGGACTTGCCTGCCGCGTTCAGAGCCTCCACCTTGTAGTAGTATGTCGTGCCCAGCGCCGCGCCGACATTGGTGTAGGTCAGGGCCTTGGTGGTGTTGATAACCGTATATGCGCCGTTCTTGGTCGTGGCGCGGTACACCCTGTAGGACGCCGCGCCGTCCACGGCGTTCCATGTCAGCATGGGCTTGCCGCTGGTCGCGGAATGGCCGATCTTCACCACCGGTGCGGACGGCTTGGGTGTCACAGATTTGCTCTGCCCGCTGACGGTGTTGCTGTAGGCGCTCTCGCCCGCGCTGTTGACGGCCTTGACCTTGTAGTAGTAGGTCACGCCATCCTTGGCGCCCGTGTTGATGTAGCTGGTGGTCGTAACCGTACCCAGCAGACTGTACGTCCCGTTCTGACTGGTGGCGCGGTACACCTTGTAGGAGGTCGCACCGGACACGGCGTTCCACGTCAGCATGGGCTTGCCGCTGGTGGCGGAATGGCCGATCTTCACCACCGGCGCGGACGGCTTGGGCGTCACGGATTTGACCTTGCCGCTGACCACGTTGCTGTAGGGGCTCAACCCGGCGTCGTTGCAGGCTTTTACGCGATAGTAGTACGTTGTGCCCGCCTTGGCACCCGTATTGGTGTAGCTGGTGGCCTTGGTGGTGCCCAGCAGACTATACCCGGAGCCCTTGGACGTGGAGCGGTAGATGCGGTAGGACGTTGCGCCGTACACCGCGTTCCATGTCAGCATGGGCTTCCCGCTGGTGGCGGAGTTGCCGATGCGCACCACGGGGGCGGTGGGGGCAGACTTTGCACAATGCAGCGTGGCATTGGTCAGATCCTCGTTGCCTTCTTCAATAGTAATCTTCGCCCAGTCCGATGCTGTACCGTCATAATAGACGTCTGTAAGTTTAATGCAGTCCAGAAATGCACCATAGCAGATATTGGTCACACTGTCCGGAATGGTCACGTTGGTCAGCGACCGGTAACCATCGAACGCATAGTCGCCGATGCTGGTCACGCCGTCCGGAATTCTGAAGGCACCGTTTTGAATCTTTCCCGGATGGAAAATCGTAGTTTTCTGCTTATCGTACAATCCGCCATCAACGCTGCAATAATTTTTGTTCTCTCGCGACACATTGACAGATGTACTACCGCCAGCGAAAGCGGCTTCGCCGATGCTGGTCACGCTGCCCGGAATAGTCACGCTTATCAGCGACGAACAGTATCCAAACGCATAGTCTCCAATACCTGTCACGCTATTTGGTATCGTCACACCGGTCAGCAGCGAGCAGCTCTCAAACGCAGCAAATCCTATGCTGATCACGCCGTCCGGAATGGACACACTTGTCAGGCTTATACAACCACCAAATGCACAATCACCGATGCTGGTCACGCCGTCCTTAATAACGACCGACTTTACCTGTGAGCTGACGCTGCACCACGGTGTACCGTCCCACTCAAAGTCCGCCATGTCCCCCGTGCCGCTGATGGTCAGTACGCCGTCATCGGACAGGCGCCACGTCACGTTGTCGCCGCAGGTGCCGCTGTTAGCAGTCTCGGCGGCGTAGGCCGTGTCCACCAGTCCCAGCGGCAGCAGCGTGACGATCATCATGACCGCCAGCAGTATGGATGCGATTCGCTTTTTCATGCGTATTCTCCTCTCCTTTTTTTCGCGCCGTTTCGCGCATATGATATATCATTATACACTCCTTCCATAAAAATGCAATAGCTCTCCACCTGTTCAGCCGAAATTCTTCGCAAAACGGCAGATCCTTCCTGCGGCCCCCGCAACATTTCCCACACACGGGGCGGAACGGTGATTGACGGGGCGGCGGCTCATTGTGTATAATGTTGGGCAGAATATGTACAGCGCGGCACGGCGCAGGGAGGATGCAGCATGGAGATACGATTCACAGACGGCAGCTATACGGACGGCGCGGGCCGGGTCATGCTGGATCCCACCGTCTACCCGGACTGGCAGATCGGCGCGGCGGCGGAAAAGTCGCTGCCGCCGGTGGACGAGTTCCGCCGCAGGCTGGGCCTGCTGCCTGAGGAGCTGATCCCCCACGGCAAAACGCCCAAGCTGGACTTCCTGCGCGTCATGGAGCGCCTGCAAGACCGCCCCGACGGCAAGTACATCGAGGTCACGGCCATCACCCCCACGCCGCTGGGCGAGGGCAAATCCACCACGTCGCTGGGGCTTATTGAGGGTCTGGGACGGCTGGGCAAAAACGTAGGCGGCTGCCTGCGTCAGCCCTCCGGCGGCCCCACCATGAATGTCAAGGGCACCGCTGCCGGCGGCGGCAACGCCCTGCTCATCCCCATGACCGAGTTCTCGCTGGGCCTGACCGGCGACATCAACGACATCATGAACGCCCACAATCTGGCCATGACGGCGCTGAACGCCCGGATGCAGCACGAGCGCAACTACGACGACGCCCAGCTGGCCCAGCGCGGCCTGCGCCGTCTGGATATCGACCCGGCGCGGGTGCAGTGGAGCTTCGTGCTGGACTTCTGCTGTCAGGCGCTGCGGAAAATGCATATCGGCGGCGACGGGCGGCTGGACGGCTACCCCATGGACACCTGCGCCAATATCGCCGTCAGCTCCGAGCTGATGGCCATTCTGGCCGTGGCCCGCGACCTGCCGGATCTGCGCCGCCGCATCGGCGATATCGTGCTGGCCTACGACAGACAGGGCCGCCCCGTGACCACCGAGGAGCTGGAGGTGGCGGGGGCCATGACGGCGTGGATGCGCAATACCATCAATCCCACGCTGTGCTACACCGTGGAGCACCAGCCGGTGCTGGTACACGCGGGGCCCTTCGCCAACATCGCCATCGGCCAGTCGTCGGTGATCGGCGACCGGCTGGGCGTGAAGCTGTTCGACTACCATGTGACCGAGTCCGGCTTTGCCGCCGACATCGGATTTGAGAAATTCTGGAACGTGAAGTGCCGCCTGTCCGGCCTGAAGCCGGACGTGTCGGTGCTGGTGGCCACCGTCCGCGCCCTGAAGATGCACGGCGGCGGGCCGGAGGTCATCCCCGGCCGTCCCCTGCCGGGCGCCTACACGCAGGAGGATCTGACCCTGCTGGAGCGGGGCTGCGCCAACCTGCTGCACCATGTAGAGACAATCCGCAAGTCCGGCGTCACGCCGGTGGTGTGCCTGAACCGCTTCCACACCGACACAGACGCGGAGCTGACGCTGGTGCGCCGGGTCTGCGCGGCCCACGGCGTGCGCTGCGCCGTGTCCGAGCACTGGCGCTATGGCGGCGCGGGGGCGGAGGAGCTGTCCCGCGCCGTGCTGGACGCCTGCGAGGAGCCGTCGGATTTCCGGCCTCTGTATCCGGACGGCATGCCCCTGCGGCAGCGGGTGGAGCGCATCGCACGGGAGGTCTACGGCGCCGACGGCGTGGACTGGTCGCCGCTGGCGGCGGAGAAGGCCGCCCGGTTCGAGAGCGACCCCCGGTACGCCGGGTACTGCACCATGATGGTCAAGACCCACCTGTCCCTGTCTCACGACCCCGCGCTGAAGGGGGTGCCCACCGGCTGGCGTCTGCCGGTGCGGGACGTGCTGGAGTACAGCGGCGCACGGTTCCTGTGCCCCGTGGCCGGCGGCATCTCCATGATGCCGGGCACCGGCTCCGACCCCGCCTACCGCCGGGTAGACGTGGACACGGCCACCGGTCAGGTCACGGGCCTGTTTTGAAAGAGGAGCGGCTTATGGACGATACATTGCGCAGCTGCCGGGAATTTACGGCGGTGCTGGCCTCTGCGGCTCCCACGCCGGGGGGCGGCGGCGCGGCGGCGCTGACCGCCGCCATCGGCACGGCGCTGGGCGGCATGGTGGCCAGTCTGACTACAGGCAAAAGGGCCTATGCATCCGTGGAAAATGAGATACGGCAGCTGCTGTCAATGACAACAGCTTTACAGGAAGATCTGCTGGATCAGGTGGCGGCGGACGCCGAGGGCTTCCTGCCGCTGGCGGCGGTATACGCCCTGCCCAAGGGCGATCCCGGCCGGGCGGCAAGGCTGCTGCGGGCGTCGGAGGACGCCTGCGCCGTGCCCCTGCGGATCATGGAGCTGTGCGTGGCGGCGCTGGACGCCGCCGGACGTCTGGCGGACATCGGCTCCCGTCTGGCGGTGTCCGACGCCGGGTGCGCCGCCGCCATTCTGGGCGGCGCGCTGCGGGCGGCGTCCCTGAACGTACTGGTGAACACAAAGGCCATGGGCGCGGCGGGCGCACCGCTGACGGAGCGGTGTCTTGCCCTGCTGGCACAGGGCGAAGCGGCGTCCGACGCCGTATTCACGCGGGTGAAGAACCGCCTGCTGTAAGGAGGGACGGCCTATGGCAAGACTGCTGACGGGCAGAGAAGCGGCGGCGGCGCTGACCGCGGAGCTGCGGGAGCGGGCAGCGGCGCTGGCCCTGCGGAACGTGACGCCCCGGCTGGCGATCCTGCGCTGCGGCGAGAACGAAGCGGACGGCGCGTACCTGCGGGGCGCGCTGAAGCGGGGCGCGCTGTGCGGCGTGGACGTGGCGGTGCGCACCCTGCCGGAGACTGTGTCACGGCAGGCGCTGCTGGACGCCATCGACGCCGTCAACGGCGACGCATCCGTCCACGGGTGCCTGCTGCTGCGGCCCCTGCCGCCCCATCTGCGGGACGCGGAGGCGGAGATCTGCGGCCGGCTCCTGCCGGAGAAGGACGTGGACGGCATGACGGACATCTCTGCCGCCGGTGTCTATCTGGGCCGCGACCAGGGCTTCGCCCCCTGCACGGCGGAGGCGGTGACGGTGATGCTGGACTACTATCATATCGACTGCGCCGGAAAGCGGGCGGTGGTCATTGGGCGCTCCCCGGTGGCGGGACGGCCCGCGGCCATGCTGCTGCTGGCGCGGAACGCCACGGTGACGGTGTGCCACACCGGGACTGTTGACCTGCCCGCCGTCACCCGGACGGCGGACATCATCGTAACGGCGGCAGGCGCGGCGGGCAGCCTGACGGCGGCCCACGTCCGGCCCGGACAGACGGTCATCGACGTGTCCGTCAACTGGGACGCGGCGCGGAACGCCATGGTGGGCGACGCGGACGCCGGTGCGGCGTCCGTGGCGGCCGCCATCACCCCGGTACCCGGCGGCGTGGGCGCGGTGACATCCACGGTGCTGATGCGCCATGTGCTCCGGGCGGCGGAGCGCGGAACGGAAGGAGGATGCCTGTGAATCTGTTTACCCCGGCGGAAGCGGCGGCCAGCTACGCCGCCGCAGGCGCGGCGAAAACGCGCCAGCCCATCTGGCGGCTGCTGCTCCTCAGCGTACTGGCGGGCATGCTCATCGGCTTTCCCGTCTGCGTGACGAACATGGCCTGCTACGGATTGGAAAACCCCAGTCTGGTGCGCATCACGGCAGGCGTGCTGTTCGCCTTCGGTCTGGGCACGGTGGTGCTGACCGGCGCGGAGCTGTTCACCGGCAACACGCTCATCGTCATCAGTGTGCTGGACAGACAGGCCACGGTGGGCGGCATGCTGCGCAATTGGCTCATCGTCTATGCCGGCAATTTCCTCGGCTCCCTGCTGGTGGCCGGTATCTGCGCCCGCTTCGGCTGGCTGGGCAGCGGCGGACTGGCCGCGTTTTCCCTGCGGCTGGCGGTGACGAAGATGACCATGCCCTTTGAAAACGCCTTTTTCATGGGCGTGCTGTGCAACATACTGGTGACGCTGGCGGTGCTGCTGAGTCTGTCCGCCAAGGATGTGGCGGGCCGTTTTCTGGGCGCGTGGGTGCCGGTGATGTTCTTTGTGGTGGCGGGCTTCAGTCACTCCATCGCAGACATGACCTACTGCGCGCTGGGCCTGTTCGGCAAGACCGTTCCCGCCGCCGCGCAGGCGGCCGCGCAGATGGGCGTCGACCTGACGGCCCTGACGTGGGGGCGCTATTTCCCGGGCAATATGCTGCCGGTGACGCTGGGCAATCTGCTGGGCGGCCTGCTGGTGGGCGCCGGTGCATGGTGCTGCCACCTGCGCCGCGCCAAATAGTACATAGTACATCGGAGGATACATGAATCTCTTTTTGAAACTGGCCTATCTGTTTTTCATCGGCTCCGTGCTGGGCTGGGTGCTGGAGCTGTTCTACCGCCGCTTCATCTCCGGCGCCAATCCGGAGCGCAAGTGGATCAACCCCGGCTTCTGCGTGGGGCCCTATGTGCCGCTGTACGGCTCCGGTCTGTGCATCCTGTACCTGCTGGCGTCCTTCGGGGACGCCCACGGCACAGGCACCGCCGGCGGCAAGGTGCTGCTCATCGCCGGTATGGCCCTGAGCATGACGGCCATCGAGTATATCGCCGGCCTGATGTCGCTGAAGCTCATGCACATCCGGCTGTGGGATTACAGCAGCCAGTGGGGCAACATACAGGGCCTGATCTGCCCGCAGTTCTCGCTGATCTGGGCGGCGGCCAGCGCCGGGTACTACTTTCTGGTGCATCCCCACATCCTCGACGCGCTGAAGTGGCTCTCGGAGAATCTGGCGTTCTCCTTTGTGATCGGATACTTCTTCGGCGTGTTCACCATCGACGTGGTGTACTCCGCGCACCTGCTGACCCGCATCCGCCAGTTCGCCAAGGAGAACGAGGTGGACATCAAGGTCGAGCGGCTCAAGTCCCTGATCCGCAGCCGGCAGGACGAGCGGCGCGAGAAGGCCAACTTCCTGTTCGCCTTCCGCTCCAGCCACTCGCTGGCCGAGCATCTGCGTGAGGCGCAGGAGGCGTGGGAGGAGCGCCGCAGGGTCGAGAAAAAGTGACGGAACACACTTATATAGGAGGTATGTAAAGTGGATAACATTTACAACAAGAAGCCGGAGGAATGCCGGTATTCCTTCACGCAGCACACGGCCTGCGAGTTTTTCCCCTGTCACAAGACGGCCCATCCGGAGGACTTCAACTGCCTGTTCTGCTACTGTCCGCTGTACACGCTGGGCAGTCACTGCGGCGGGCGCTTCGTCTACCTGGACAACGGCGTGAAGGACTGCTCCGGCTGTCTGGTGCCCCACGGGCGGGGCAGCTACAGCTACATCATGAAAAAGTACCCGGAGCTGATGGAGCTGGCCAAGAAAAACCGCTGAAATTACCCTGAAAAAACATGAAATAGCCATGAAATATGGCTGAAATAAACTGAAATATCGGAAATAAGCTGAAATATTGAAAATAAAAATGTCCCGGCGGCCGCGCCGGGGCATTTTTATTTTCCTGTGACCGCCTGCGCGAACCCGCCGGCGAACAGCCCCGCAGCCCGCAGCGCCTCATCCGTCCGGAGGGATCTTTCACCGTCAATGGCGGTCAGATCACCGGCGCTGTCGGGCAGCGCCTCATCCGTCCGGAGGGATCTTTCACCGTTCCGGTATCAGATAATCTGATAATCCGATTGGCAAAAAATGTGGTTGCTTTTACGGCTGCTCTATATTGTACTAAATTTGTAAGGATGCGCCAATTTTATGGTATTTTACCAGCATAAACATGGAGGGGAAATACATGAACTGCCACAGATGTCTTCCACACCTGCCCCGCAGCGGCGTGTGTTGACCGCGCTCTCCGCCGTGCGGGGGAGCGCGGACAACGGTACGCACAGATCAACCGACATGAGAACAGAAAAAAGGAGGTAAAAGACCATGAGACAACCGAAACGAACAGCGAGCAGACTCCTGAGCGCCCTGCTGGGGCTTATCATGCTCCTGAGCCTGCTGCCCACCGTGGCGTTGGCGGCGGAGCGTGTTCCCGAAGAGCTCAAAGCCATGAAAGTCCGCTCAGGTGTCAAGGATGAGGTGAACTTCCGCGATTTAGTATGGAACCCGTCGTTCAGGGAGACCACCGGTAAGCCGGTGAAATTCGATGGTGAGCGCCGGTGGGTGCGATGGAACGAGACGGCGAATAAGTGGGAGAGCTATACCGAAAGGACCTTCAAGGAGGGTACATACAAATATTTTGTAGAGGCGACCATCAGCGGTCAATACTACGATCAGTACCAGTTCGCCAGTCAGGTCGACGTCACGGTGGATGGAGAGAAGTGGACGACCACCGGATCGGCGATCGATCCCGGCAGGAGGGTATCGCGTATTATGATGATATCTCCTGAGTATACCGTCACCAATGACCGCGAGCTGGTCAACCGCGTTGCTCTCACCTCGAATGTGGAGGATAGATTGGTGGAAGGGGAAACTCTGTTTAGACTGGACATCGACGTCCTGTCTGCCAGCACCACATCGGGAGGAGACGTGCCGAATTTGAAGACAACGCTCGGGGAGGACTTTTGGCAAATACGATACCCGGGCCAAACGGAGTGGACCAGGGCTTTTGAACCGGATGATCTGCGGCCTTTGGTTCAAGGCGGCGCGTACTATCGGTATGTCTTTCATGTTGAACTCAGAGGTAAGTTCGTCTTTGTCGATACGGATAAGCTTACGGTCACCTTGGACGGCACGGAGTGTAGGATCGTAGGAGATGTTGAGGAAAAATACGGCGCAGAAATGAAGGTACTCACCAGAGAGTATTATACACCGAGAGATGGCGATCTCCAAACGATCACCAGCATCGATCTCAAGACGAACACCGCTGATCTGCTGCGGGCCAACAACACCATAAAGAGGCCGACCATCACGGAAACGAACAATAAGATGGTCTTTAGGGCGGACAGCTACGAGGATGGATGGCAGTGCAGCAACAAAAGAGTTCTTCCCAACGGCGGCGGTTACTCATTTAACTGGAGTGAGCCCACGACCTCGTACTTTGAGAAGGGTAAATATTACCGGTACGGCGCCGTGCTGACCGTCAAGGACTGGGAGCACCGGAAGCTCGGAGTGGCAAATACTCTCACGGTCACGGTGGACGGCGAGCGCATTCCCAGTGAAAACATAAAAAGGCTTGATAATTACCATCTGTTGGTGTACTCGAAGGAGCATCGAGCAAGCGAGCGCACATGGATCGAGGAAGTCAACGTCACCTCGAATATGGCGAGTATCGTGAAGCTCGGCGGCACGGTGCAGACTCCCACTATCACCTTTAACGACGGCGACCAGGCCCTGTATATCAACGACTCCATAGGGTTCGGCTGGCTGAAGTGGGAGGACTCGGACTGGTACACCTACGAGAAGGGGGAATTTGAGCCGGGTAAATACTGCTATTACACCAATATCCACGTCGAAAACTGGGAGGAATATGCGTTCTCCGACAATGTGACGGTCAACTGGGACGGTAAGCCATGCGACCGCCCCACGGACCGCGCCCTGTCGCAGATCTTTGTGTCGTCCCCTGTGTACATCATCCCTGAGACGGTCGAGTTGGTCACCGCCACGTCCTCGGACATCAACAGCATCCCCAAGGTGGGCGGCGCGATGACGATCCCGACGTTCACTGTCCAGACCGGTCAGCCGGCACGTTTCCGGGAGGATTATCCCTACTGCGCCTGGTTTAAGAAGGTCGACGGCGCGTGGAAGGAATGCGGCCTGCATGTGGACATGGACAAGATCTTTACGGAGGGTACGTACCGGTACTGCGTCTATCTGTTTATCGGCGGCAAGGGACATACCGAGGACCGTGAAAGCTATGTGTTCTCCCCGGATTCAAAGGTTATCGTAAACGGGACGATGTGGGAGACATGGAGCTATAAAGTAACGGATACCTCCTCGTGGTTACGTGTGTTCTCTCCCGAGTACACCATCTCCGCCGTCCCCGCCGCACCGGTGGTGAAGGCCGGCAACTCCGCGACCAGCGGCAAGCCCATGCTGACTTGGGACGCGGTGGACGGCGCGACCTCCTACAAGGTGTACCGCGCCACCAGCCAGAACGGGCCGTGCCGTCTGCTGGGCAGCGTGACGACCACCACCTATGTCAACACGGGCGCCAAGGATGGCGTGACCTACTACTACATGGTGACTGCTGTCAACGACAGCGGCGAGAGCGCGTTCAGCAACACCGTCAGCGGGCAGAACAAGGCCGTAACGCCCAAGCCGTCCGCGCCTGTTGTCAAGATCGGCAACTCCGCCACCAGCGGCAAGCCCATGCTGACTTGGGACGCGGTGGACGGCGCGACCTCCTACAAGGTGTACCGCGCCACCAGCCAGAACGGGCCGTACCGTCTGCTGGGCAGCGTGACGACCACCACCTATGTCAACACGGGCGCCAAGGATGGCGTGACCTACTACTACA
>CDYU01041049.1_pt1 | contig 63844 bp, 87 predicted proteins | sample 480701 | NCBI WGS metagenome assembly CDYU01 (sample SAMEA3182105, study PRJEB8094) | gut metagenome | biome: human; feature: gut; material: Stool; isolation source: human stools | place: Canada | collected 2013-02-26 | reverse complement strand
GGCATACACTGAAGAACAACGTGGAACCGTTGACGGGGATATCGTTCGTGAAGCACGACTGACTGGAACTGTCGCCATGGAATCACAATTGACTGGAACTGTTGTAGCTCCGAAAGTCTTTTATGAAGGTGGAGTATCGGACCCGGCAACAAAAGAAACATTAGGTTTAGTTATAGTTGGCGATAACCTGACTATTACAGAAGAAGGTGTGTTATCGGCTGAGGTTCCATCCAAGACAAGTGAACTTGAGAATGATGCTGGTTATATTACATCTGATGACATCCCCGTTGAGTCCGTAAACGGTAAGACCGGGAAAGTGAACTTAACGGCTGAAGATGTTGGTGCTATGCCGTCCTCAGTCAAAATACCAACTACCACCTCTGACTTGACTAATGATTCTGGTTACATAACCGAATCTGCGTTAGAGCCCTATGCGAAATCAGCAGATGTCCCTACCAAGACAAGTGATCTTGACAACGACTCAGGCTATATCACGTCAGACCAAGCTCCCGTCCAATCTGTAAACGGTAAAACCGGAGCAGTTGTGATTGATGAACCCGATCCTTATGAGTTACCTGTTGCATCTTCAACTCAGCTTGGCGGTGTTAAGCCTGATGCTAAGTCGGCTGACATGACTACTCCTGTTGGCGTTGATGCCGAGGGTAAACTGTGGGTTCATGCCGTTGCGGACATCGAGTCTATCGGCGCAGATAAAGTCGTGTTTGAAGGTAACATGGTGTTCACGGAGCAGTTCGGTAAATATAAACCGAGCGGAGGCAAAGTCACTATCCCGTCTGATGGCAAGAGCTGGAAAGGGCTGCTGCTTGATGCATACAGCGAAGATAAGAATCCGACTATCACTCAACCGAGCATCGGGGTTAGCAGTACCACTGCCAAAGCATATGAGGTTGGCACAAGTGTGACCCCTGCTTATAGCGGCTCGTTTAATGTAGGTAAATACGAGTACGGCCCTGCTACCGGAGTAACAGTCACGACATGGTCAGCAACCAATAATGTGACGAATGAGACGAAATCGACCAAAAGCGGAACCTTCGCTGCGTACACCGTACCTGATGGGTCGAACTACAAAATCACCATTAGCGGCACGTACACTGATGGTGCCATTCCTATAACGGCGCTCGAAGCCGAGTATCCTTCCGGGCAGATTAAAGGTGCGACGAAAACAGCAACCACTGGTGCAATCAGCGGGTATCGTAATAGTTTCTACGGAACGACTATGAGTAAGACTGCCGAAACCACTAGCGCTGTTATTCGTGCTCTGGCACAGAAATCCAGTAAAACATTAGCCAATGGCAATTCTTTTACTGTTAATATTCCTGTCGGCGCGCAACGAGTTATTATCGCATATCCCGCCACATTGCGTGACATTACATCTATTAAAGATGTGAACGGATTGAATGCCGATATCACTTCTGCATTCGCTTCTAGCACCGTTAGCGTAAACGGCGCAAACAATTACACAGCTATCAACTACAAGGTATACACTCTTGACTTCGCTAATCCAAACGATACGGCGAATAAGTATACCGTCACCATTTAAGAAAGGAGGTCAAACATGGCGATTGCAAATTTACCTAAACTGAATTTTAGTGTTCCGCTGTCTATGACTGCAGCACTTCCAGTTGAATTCAATGCATATTTTAGTAGCTATGACGATGCTGTAGCTGCAGCTCAAACTGCTGAGGCTCCAGGTTCATCTAGCACCGTTTATTACTATGGTCAAAAGATTGTAGTAGTTAGCGATTCGTCTGCTGACCTCTATATTATTCAGCCCGATAAAACGCTTAAAGCTGTTGGCTCCGGTTCATTATCGGAGGTTCCTGTCATGAGCGCCGATACTGTCGGTGGAGCTAAGTTGGGCAATGGACTGAAAATAGATGAAAACAGCGTGTTATCGGTCGATGTGGCAACTGAAGCAGAAGCTGATAACACCAAACCAATCACAAGTGCAGCGGTCAATACCCTTGTCGGTAATATTGATGCGCTATTATCAACTATTTAATTAAGGAGGAATTGAAGCATGTCCACTTCAACTGAAATTACCAGACTTCAAAATGCTAGAAACACAATTCGCGATAAACTTATCGATCTCGGCTTAGCAAACAGTACTGCCAAGCTTGACACACTTGCCGATGCTGTTGACGGTATAGTTAATAACGGTGCCGTATCAGCGGAAGTAACAGAAGGCGCTGCTTATACGATTCCGGCAGGTTACCACAATGGTAGTGGTACTGTTACGGGCGTTGCAGGCGGTGGTAATTACACCTTACAGACTAAGGAAATAACACCTACCAAATCGCAGCAGAGTGTTACACCTGACGCCGGTAAATATGGTCTTAGCTCGGTTACGGTTAAGGCTATTCCGGATGCTTATCAGAATGTTAGTGGCGTTACGGCTACTGCTGCTGATGTATTAGCGACAAAGACCATCGTTACTGCAACCGGCGAATCCGTAGCAGGCACAATGACCAACAACGGTGCCGTGTCCAAGTCTCTTGACGGCACTACTACTTCTTACACTGTTCCGGCGGGTTACCATAATGGTAAGGGTACAGTCTCTATTTCGACTGAGACCAAGACCGCAACTCCCACCGAAGCTGCTCAAGACATCACTCCGACGACCGGAAAAGTGTTGACCAAAGTTACTGTCAACGCGATTCCGACCAAATATGGTGACACTACCGATGCTGACGTAGCAGCTGGCGATATCCTGACAGGTAAAATTGCTATCACAAATGTTGAAGGTGTAGCAACCAAGATCACAGGTACAATGGCTGACAATGGCACGGTTACTAAGACTCTCGATGCAAGCAAAGATAATCAGAGCGTGACGATTGCCGCGGGTAAACATTCCGGTTCAGGCAAGGTTAGCATCGTTCTCGAGGAGAAGTCTACAACTCCTACGACAGCAGCTCAGACCATCGCACCTACCACTGGTAAAGTATTGTCTAAAGTTACTGTCAATGCTATTCCGTCTAAATTTGGCGATACATCAACAGCTACTGGCACGGCTCCCGATGTCCTCGCTGGTAAGATTGTATTTGGTTACGATTCCACAACCAAGGCGGCTGTCAAACTGACAGGTACTATGGCTAATAACGGTGCGACCGGTGCGTCGATCGACGGTTTGACTACTACTTCGTATACAATTCCTGCCGGTTATACCACTGGTGGTACTGTCACTCTGACCGACGCGATCGAGACGGCCTTGGCTGCAATTTAAGGAGGTGCGCCGATGAGCGTACAGAAAAGCCCGATTTTAAGGGTACCGGAGCAGCCAACTTATGAGGGGATACAAGGTCAAATCGATCGGCTAAATACAGTAAAAGGGTATATAAGGGATGCTATAGCTAGTAAAGGCGCCGCCATTCCTGATTCCGTCAAAATGGAGGATTTACCTTCATATGTCTATGATATCGTGCAGGTCGACACTTACGATGCTACGGCGAATGCAAGCGATATCATGAAAGGTAAGACTGCCTATGTTAAGGGTTTAAAGGTTACCGGCACTAAAGAGGTTAAGCTGCAAACCAAAACAATCGCTCCGGCTACGTATGAGAAGAATGCGTACCCGGATGACGGTTATGATGGGTTGTCTAAAGTTACTGTCAGCGCGATTCCGACAGTGCTCCAAGGCACTCCGGTTATCACGGTTTCTGAAGCTGGCTTGATCACTGCCAAGGCAACTCAGAATCCCGGTTATGTCAATTCTGGCAGTAAGTCAAGTACACAGCAGTTGGATACCCAAGCTGCAAAGACCATTACTCCGACCACATCCAGTCAGACGGCGGTGGCTAAGAATGTGTATACGACTGGCGAGGTGACTGTTGCTGGAGATGCAAATCTAAAGGCTGAAAACATCGCAAATGGTGTTAGTATATTTGGTGTGACCGGAACTTTGGATGCTCCGAATCTGTCTTGGACGTTTAACGATACGATCGATGCAGCATCGTGCCCGGAAACAGATATAGACTTCTACTGTCCGCAGTTGAGCACCGTTACGTATAACACCATAAAATATGGAACTCAGCCTTTGGCATCGTTAAACTATGTGAGCGGCAACAATGCCACCACTTGCGCCTATATCGTGGACTCGACAACGTGGATGGAAAATGCCAAGCATATCGTATTCACGGAACCACCTACCGGCGCACTCTTGACCTGGCTGAAGGTTAATGCTACGTCAAACTCGCTGAGTTTTAGCAATAAATCCGTCACCATTACCTCAAATGGTACTACTACCATCATGCCCGACTCACCGCATGATGCTTTATCGAGCGTTGGAGTGACAGTGAACGTGCCGGGAATGGCTGCTTATGTAGGAACATTTACACCAACAGATAAATTGAACTATATTACTATCACTCATAATTTAGGACGTATTCCAACTTGCGTAATGGCAGGCGTTAAAGGTTGGGGAAATCAAACGTCTGATACATTTGTAAACGGGTTTTCATATTTTAACGCAAATACTCTTTATAGCGTTGGAAATACATATGGGACTAATACACCATACTTCACGACACGTACGGCATCATCTATTTGTAATTCTAGTAGTGCAGTTTTCAAAGTAGTAACTGCCGACGAAACAATCATTAAGATTGGATCATCGAGTCATTGGCAACTTACAACGCACAACATCATTGTCATATAAGCACTAAAACAAAGGAGGAACCCAAATGTACATCTATACAATAAAAGATTCTAAAGCGATTCTGATATCCAATCAGGAGTCATATGACCGGATCATCACGCAGGAAACTTATCCTGCGTGTATTGATTATCCTAATACTCGCGCAGTCCTTTCTTATAATGAGACTGAGGGTGTTCATTGGGAATATATCCCTCTGACTCCTAAAGAGTTGAGAGAAAGAGCATACGAAACAGAGAAGTGCATCACCTATGATGGCGAGACTTTAACTGTAGACGAAGCTAATAAGCTTTGGCAGGAATATCAGGCAGAAGGAAACGAGAAAGCTGACAAGCTTACTACAATGATCTCTGCAGCTAAAGCTGATATTCGAAATCAGTATCCTGATACTGCGGAATAATCCACCACAATTCAAGAAAGGAGACGACAGCAATGGCAAAAGTTAAGGGTTCTCCTGAACAGCCGAGAAAAATCAGACCGGCCTTAACCCCAGAAGCAAGGGAGAATCAACTAATAGCATTAGCTGTCGATTTAGTAGAGCGTCGGCTCTTAGAAGGTACGGCCTCCTCGCAGGAGACAACACATTTTCTCAAACTCGGTTCTATGAAAAACCAGTTGGAGATGGAGAAACTGAAGGAGGAGAACAAACTCCTACAGGCTAAGACCGAGGCTCTTCAATCTGCTAAGAAGACGGAAGAACTCTTTGAAGCAGCAATCAAGGCTATGCGAACTTATAGTGGAAATGGTGATTCGGATGAGTATTAGATTATATTCTGAAGTAATCACTATTCCCACATTTGAAGATCGTTATGAATATTTACGGTTAGACGGAAAAGTTGGTCAAGAAACATTTGGTCATGATCGCTATCTAAATCAGATACTTTATACATCACCACAATGGCGACGGTTCAGGGATGAGATAATCATCCGAGATAACGGTTGCGATTTGGCATGCGAAGGCTATGAAGTTCGCTCATTTCGAGATAAAGATGGCAAGATCTGTAGACCGAAAATTATGATTCATCATATTAATCCGATTACGGTGGATGATGTGATTAATAATAATTCATGTGTCTTTGACCCGGAGAATGTGATATGTGTAACACACAATACACATCAAGCTATTCACTACGGTAACAGAGATTTACTGTTTGGATCTCCGATCGAGCGAAGCAAAAATGACATGTGCCCTTGGAGGCGTTAAAAGGAGGTATTTATATGGAAGAAAGTATACTGACATCTATAAAGAAATTACTTGGTATTGCTGAGGATTACGAAGAGTTTGATCAGGACATAATCATGCATATCAATACAGTATTTATGATCCTGAATCAGCTGGGCGTAGGCCCAAGCGATTGCTTTAGTATAGAAGATGATTCAGCTATATGGGATGATTTCACCTCTGGTAGTAAAAGTATTGAACCCATTAAATCATACATATACCTCAAAGTCCGTTTGCTGTTCGATCCTCCGACTAGTTCCGTTGTAACCGAAGCCATAAATCGACAAATAAGCGAACTAGAATGGAGACTCAACGTTTCCGCGGATAAGGGGTGATTCAAAATGAACGACAACGAATTAATGCATTATGGCGTTCCGGGTATGAAGTGGGGCGTTAGGCGTTACCAGAATAAAGACGGCGGACTGACCCCCGCCGGTAAAAAGCGATATGATCGAGACGTTCGAGAGAACAATGCTAAGAAGAAAGATAACCGTATAAACATCGACGGACCTGATCCGCATCGTTGGGTTAAGGAAGATACTAAGCGACGTAAAGAGGTTGTCGATAGCACATCAAATGCGGTTAAGCAAGCCAGTCAGATTTTGGACAAAATACCTAAGAAACGTAAAAGTATGGATCTTAGCAAAATGTCAGACCAGCAGCTCAGAGAGCGCATTAATCGAGCTAATCTTGAAAAGCAGTATACTGATATGTTTGCACCGGAAACGGTATCAAAGGGTAGGAAGTATGCTAAGGCGACTCTCGATACTGCCGGCACAGTTTTAGCTATAGGCAGCTCAGCGCTCGGTATAGCGTTGGCTATTAAAGAATTAAAGGGGTGATTCAAAATGAATGATCCAGAGGTCATGTCTAAACAGGAGTTGAACTAAATGGCATTATCAAACACTGCCGTGCCTAAATATTACGGCCAGTTTCGTGATGCCGTAATGCGAGGCGAAATCCCGATTTGCAAAGAGATCGAGATGGAGATGAACCGAATAGATGACCTCATAGCCAATCCTGGTGTTTGGTATGATGATGAAGCTATTAATGGTTTTGTTGAGTATTGCGAAAACGAACTCACATTAACCAATGGTGAGGATCTACATCTACTCGAATCATTCAAACTTTGGGCTGAGCAGATATTCGGTTGGTATTACTTCGTTGAAAGAAGTATATATGAGCCGTCTCCCGATGGACACGGTGGACACTATGTTAATAAAACGATAAAGAAGCGACTGATTAAAAAACAGTATCTGATTGTTGCTCGTGGTGCTGCTAAGTCAATGTATGCATCATGCATTCAGAATTTCTTTCTCAATGTTGACACATCCACAACGCATCAGGTCACGACTGCACCGACTATGGCTCAGGCTGAAGAAGTCATGTCACCTATTCGAACTGCTATTACAAGAGCTCGAGGTCCGCTGTATAAAATGCTTACTGCTGGGTCTTTACATAATACCACTGGCTCGAAAGCGGATCGTGCTATGTTGGCTAGTACTAAGAAGGGAATTCAGAATTTTCTGACAGGTTCACTTTTGGAAGTGCGTCCGATGTCAGTTGACAAGCTACAGGGTTTGCGAGTAAAAGTTGCTACGGTGGACGAATGGCTTTCTGGCGATATACGCGAAGATGTAGTCGGAGCTTTGGAGCAAGGTGCTGCCAAAGAGCAGGGCGGCGGTTCCAATGACGACTATTTAATAGTAGCGATTAGTTCAGAAGGTACAGTTCGTAACGGTAGCGGCGATACAATCAAAATGGAGTTAATGGACATCCTTAAGGGCGATTACCCTAATATTCATACGTCCATTTGGTGGTATAAACTCGATTCAATAGATGAAGTATCTAATCCTGAAATGTGGATTAAAGCTAATCCGAATCTAGGCAAAACCGTAACATATGAAACATATCAATTGGATGTGGAAAAAGCTGAAAAAGCTCCGGCAGCCAGAAACGATATTTTGGCTAAACGCTTTGGTATTCCGATGGAAGGCTATACATATTACTTCACTTATGAAGAAACACTCCCGCAAAAACGGAAGCGAGATTACTGGCAAATGCCATGCACATTGGGAGCGGACCTTTCGCAAGGTGATGACTTCTGTGCGTTTACATTTATGTTCCCGTTACCGAGTGGTGCTTTCGGAATTAAGACTCGAAACTATATTACCGAATTAACACTTATGAAACTACCACAAGCTATGAGGGTTAAGTATGATCAGTTCATGAATGAAGGTAGCTTAATAGTCATGCCTGGAACGGTTCTTGACATGATGCAAGTTTATGACGACTTGGACAATCACATTTCGCAATGTGAGTATGACGTCCGATGTTTCGGCTTTGACCCGTATAATGCTCGTGAATTTGTCGAGCGTTGGGAAAAAGAAAACGGTCCGTTTGGTATTGAAAAAGTTATACAGGGTGCACGAACAGAATCTGTTCCTTTGGGTGAGTTAAAGAAACTCTCTGAAGAGCGGATGCTTTTGTTTGATGAGCAACTCATGCAGTTTGCAATGGGTAACTGCATCACTTTGGAAGATACCAATGGTAACAGAAAACTTTTAAAGAATCGTAGGCCTGACAAGATAGACGCTGTCGCAGCTATGTTGGACGCTTACGTTGCTTTCAAACTCAATAGAGAAGCTTTTGATTAAGGGGAGGTGAATAGTATGAATAACAATGAATTAATGCACTACGGCATCCTCGGTATGAAGTGGGGAAAGAGAAAAGTATATGATCCTACTTCTCGTGGCGGTTCTATAACCAGAAACGGAAAGTATAGAGCCAGTAATGGTGTCGTCGTTGCAAGATCTAAAAATGCCGGAGCTGCAATTGGAAGACGGCTCACAAGTAGTGCTGCTGGCGGAGCACTCGGCACGTTTGGTTCGATCGGTATGAACAAAAATCAGAAAAGCCGAATCAAGAGAGAGCGAGATGCACTGAAAGAATACTATAAAGTCGGCGGCGACAAAATGCTTGATGACCATAAAAACGGATCCTCGGCTCCGAAAACGAGGTCTACGACTGCTAAGGCGAAACGCGCCTCGAAGATTCAAAGCGAATATGCAAAGATGAACAAGAATGCTTCGGCCGTTGAAAAGCTTGTCTACAACTCTGCTACAAGAAAGAAGGCCGCAAAGTATGTGGTAGATAACAATATGTCTGTTGCCGAAGCCACTAAGAAAGCCAAAGGCGATGCTTGGCGTAATACTGCACTGTTTCTCGCTGCTTATGGAGTGGGGGCTGCTACGATCTACTCCAAGATACACTGAGCTAAGGAGTTGAATTCAAAATGGAGCAATCTTTAGGATCTAGGCTGAGACACGCCTGGAATGCATTTAGGAACCGAGATCCTACATATGGCTACCGGGATTATGGTACTTCGTATACTAATCGACCGGATAGAGTTAGATTCACTCGGGGTAATGAGCGTACTATCGTCACATCAATTTATAACCGAATAGCATTGGATGTATCAGCTGTAAGTATTAAGCACTGTAGACTAGATGAAAACGAAAGATTTGTTTCAGTAGTCGATTCTGGTCTTAATACATGCTTGAACTTAGAAGCCAATCTCGATCAGACAGGTCGAGCATTCATACAAGATGCGGTTATGTCGATGTTTGATGAAGGATGTGTGGTATTAGTTCCGACGGATACTTCAGTTAACCCAACTACCACTAGTTCATATGACATTCTGTCGATGCGAACTGGTAAGGTACTGGAATGGTATCCGGCGCATGTAAAAGTAAGGGTTTACAATGAACGAACTGGCAAAAAAGAGGACATCACTGTTCCAAAAAGCACGGTAGCAATTATTGAAAATCCATTATATGCGGTTATTAATGAGCCTAACTCAACGATGCAGCGTCTAATAAGAAAGCTCAGCTTATTGGATATAACGGATGAGCAAACAGCTTCTGGAAAACTGGATTTGATTATTCAGCTTCCATACATAATCAAGACAGAAGCGAGACGTCAACAGGCGGAACAACGCCGTAAAGATATAGAAATGCAATTGGCAGGTTCCAAGTATGGCATTGCCTATGCTGATGGTACCGAACGCATCACTCAGTTGAATCGTTCTGTAGAAAACAATCTATTAAAGCAGATTGAATCTTTAACGAGTACGCTATACAGCCAGTTAGGGATCACTCAGGCTATTTTGGATGGCACTGCAGATGAGAAGACAATGCTCAACTATAACAATCGAACTATCGAGCCTATTGTATCGGCTATTGTTGACGAATTGAAACGAAAGTTTCTAACCAAAACCGCTAGGTCACAAGGTCAGTCAATCTTATTCTTCAGAGATCCGTTTAAACTTGTTCCGGTTAACGACATTGCGGAAATCGCGGATAAGTTTACTCGAAATGAGATTCTCACATCGAATGAGATTCGACAAATTATTGGTATGAAACCGTCGGATGATCCGAAGGCTGATCAGCTTGTAAACAGTAACATCAGTCAGTCAGAAGGTAACCAGCAGATGGAAGAAATGCCGGCAGAAGGCGAGGAAATTCCTGAAGAGAAAGGCCCTTCGTTAGCAGACACGCCAATAAGTGATTTGATCTAAATAATCTTAATGAAGGAGGAAAATCAAAATGGGCAATTCCAAATACTCAGATTGCGACTTTTCGGGTTGGGCCACACGTAATGACTTGCTTTGCGGTGATGGTCGAATAATCAAGAAAGACGCATTCAAGGGTAATGATGGTAAAAAAGTAGCTCTGGTATATAACCATAATCACGACGATCCTGCTGCTGTTCTCGGACACGCATTTCTCGAAAATCGTGATGAAGGCGTTTATGCTTATTGCTATTTCAATGACACGGACGCTGGTCAGACTGCTAATGCATTAGTCCATAATGGCGATGTTAGCTCGTTGTCCATATGGGCCAATAAGCTTCAGCAGAATAAGCTGGCAAATGGCTCCAGAGAAGTGCTGCATGGTGATATCAAAGAATTAAGTTTGGTACTTGCCGGTGCGAACCCGGGAGCGTACATTGATTGTGTCATGGCACATAGCGATGATGGCGATGACGACAGCATTTCTGAACTCTATGCCAGCTACAACGAAAACATCATTATCCATTCTGCAGATAAAGCGGAAGAAAAGAAAGATGCTACGAAGGAGGATAATAAAGTGGCAGAAAATACCGACAACAAAGAAACCAAGACCGCCGAGGAAGGCGAAGAGACCGTTGCTGATGTATTTAATACACTCAACGAAAAACAGAAGACCGTAGTTTACGCAATGATCGGTCAGGCCCTCGAAGATGCAGGTGTATCGGATGAAGGCGACAATGATGAAAATTCTGAAGGAGGAAATGAAACAATGAAACACAACGTATTTGATCAGGAAGATCAGACCAACGCAAATGTTCTTAGTCATGACGACATGAACAGCATCCTTTCATTAGCGAAGCAGCCCAACGTAGGTAGCTTCAAACAGGCCATGGAGATATATGAATCCGAGAATGAGCTCCAGCACGATGCTTTCGATGCTGAGACCATGGGTATGCTTCTCCCGGAGTACAAGCTTATCGATCCGGCTGAGCCGAAGATTCTCTATCCCGATGACACTTGGGTATCCAGCGTTATCAACGGAGTACATAAGTCTCCTTATAGCCGTGTTCGTACTCGCCGCGCCGATGCTCGCCAGGCTGAACTGAAGGCATTCGGCTACAAGAAAGGCGATTACAAGAAAGATGGACAGAAGATCAAGCTGCTTGGTCGTACTCATGACGCTCAGACCATCTATGTAAAAGATACTATCAACCGTGACGATGTTCTTGACATCACCGAGTTTGATATTATCGCATATCAGTGGAAGATCATGCGTCATACCATGGACCAGACTCTTGCTACTGCAATCATGATCGGCGACGGTCGCGATGACCTCGATCCTGATAAGATCAAAGAAGATCATCTTCGTCCGATTTGGCATGATGACGATATGTATTGCATCCATCAGGATGTTGACATCGCCGCCGCTAAGGCGAAGCTTCAGGGCACCAATACCAGCGCTAACTTCGGCGATAACTATGTTTATGCTGAGGCTATCATCGAAGCTGCCCTCTATTCTCGCGAGAAGTATAAGGGTTCAGGCAACCTTACATTCTACTGCACTCCGCATCTGCTTAACGTAATGCTGCTGGCTCGTGACCTTAACGGCCGTCGCATCTATTCATCTAAAGCTGATCTCGTTGCGGCTCTGAATGTTAAGGACATCAAGACTGTTGAGCAGTTCGAGGGTCTTACCCGCACTACCTCTGACAGCAAAACTAAGAAGTTGCTTGGTCTCTTTGTCAACCTTGCTGATTATCAGCTCGGCTGCGTAAAGGGCGGCGAGATCACCAAGTTCGATGATTTCGATATCGACTTCAACCAGTACAAGCTTCTTCTTGAAACCCGCGTTTCTGGTGCTCTTGTTGAGTGGTATTCGGCTATCGCTCTTGAAGAAGATGTTACCAACGCCGAAGGTTAATTATATAGGAGGTAAATAATGATGGATAAGAAATTTATTCAGGCTAAAGACAAAAACGTTTACGCGTATATGATTTACGGCAAAGGCAGCGACGGCAAAGCATATGCTGATGAAGCATGCACCGTACAGTTTAAGACCAGCGATCTTCAGGAAGCTTTCCTTAAGAGAGCCATAATCAAGATCGGTTCTGACTATTTCATTCCGGTAGCTTTTTCGGTAGCGAGCAAAATCGGCACGGTTACCTATGCTAAGGCTGGAAGCACTGCCGGAACTGCGGCGACTGCTACTTTGGTTTCTGTCGCTGACTAATTAATTGAGGTGAAATTTCAAAATGGCGAAATGGTGCGGAACGATTGGTTTTATTGAGCATGTACAGACAACTCCAGGGGTATGGGACGATAAAGTCACAGAGCGAAAATATTACGGGGATATTATTCGAAACACTAGAGGTTGGTCTACGCCGACCGAAGGAACAAACGATAATTTAACTCTTAGCAATCAGGTTAGTGTGGTATCCGATTCATTCGCCATTGAGAAATTCGCGTTCATGAAGTATGCAGAGATAATGGGTGCTAGATGGAAGATAACAAATATCGATATCCAGTATCCTCGTCTCATACTAACGATCGGGGGAGTCTACAATGGATAAGAGATTAGAGTTACATGATATTCTTTGTGAAATCATTAACATAACAGAATCTGATGGTGATAGACATACCTATTTCGATCCCCCGATGACGTTACAAATGAAATACCCCGCAATACGTTATTCACGTAAAAAAATCGATAAATTGTATGCTAATAATTTAGTGTATAAAACATTAAATCCGTACGAAGTCATCTTGATAGATCGTAATCCAGATAGTGAGTATATCGATAAGTTACTGCAGTTACCATACTGTGAACATGAGAATCACTATACGGCGGACAATCTTCATCATGATGTGTTTACGATTTACTATTAAAAGGAGGACCTATAAATGAAACTTGGTTGGGATAAGACCGGCGAACATTTGTATGAAACCGGCGTAAAACAGGGCGTACTTTATCAGCAGTCGACCACCGGCACGTACCCGAAAGGCGTAGCGTGGAATGGTCTTACGGCTGTTACTGAAAGCCCTTCTGGTGCAGAAGCTACTGCACTTTATGCAGATGATATCAAATATTTGAATCTTCTGTCAGTTGAGGAATTCGGAGCGACTGTTGAAGCTTACACGTATCCGGATGAATTTGCAGAATGTGATGGTTCTGCCGAAATCGCAGATGGTGTGTCTATCGGTCAGCAGAAGCGTAAAGCTTTCGGTATGTGCTACAAGACAACCCTCGGTAACGATGTAGCCGGCAACGACTATGGCTATAAACTCCATATCATATACGGCGCTACAGCGGCTCCGTCTGAAAAGGCATATGCGACTATCAATGATAGTCCTGAAGCTATCACCTTCTCTTGGGAGTTAACTACTACTCCGGTATCTGTTACGGGTGCTAAGCCGACAGCATCTCTCGTTATCGATTCTACTAAGGCCGACGCAACTAAACTTGCAGCGCTTGAAGAGATTCTTTACGGTAAAGACGGTACTGGCGAAGGTAACGCTACAGGTGCTGTTGATCCTCGTCTGCCTTTGCCGGATGAGATCGCTGAACTCATGGCTAAAGCCTAATTAAAAAATTATTTTTGGGAACCGTATTCAGGAATAGCTGGCGGTTCCTTTTTTTATTTGAAAGGAGAAAAATTATTATGTTAAAGAAAACTATCACTTATACCGACTATAACGGTAATGAAAGAACTGAAGATTTTTACTTCAACCTCACAAAAGCAGAATGCATGGAAATGGAATTGAGCACTACCGGCGGCTTAGAAGATATGGTTAAGAGAATCGTAGCTGCTCAGGATATGCCGGCGCTTATAAAGATTTGGAAAGAATTGGTGCTCAAGGCGTACGGTGAGAAGAGTCCGGATGGCAAACTTTTCTTGAAAGAAGACGAGAACGGTAGACCGTTGTATAACAAATTTAAGCAGACCGAAGCATATTCGAATCTGTTTATGGAGTTGTCAACGGATGATAAAGCAGCAGCTGATTTTGTTAACGGAATAATTCCGAAAGTACCTGACAATGCGGCTGAGCATCCGGCTTTAAAAGTTACTAACTAAGAAAGCAACGAGAGGCATATGACATGCTTGAAATTACAATACCAGCAGGTGAGTTATGGGATGAAATTCATAACGAGTTCATCACCACCAAAGAGCAAAAGTTAAAACTAGAGCACTCCCTTGTCTCTCTTTCAAAATGGGAATCCAAATGGTGTAAGCCGTTTCTTTCTAAAGAATCGAAAACCCGTGAGGAAACCATTGACTATATTAAATGTATGACACTCACACAGAATGTCGATGAAAATGTCTACCGATGTTTAACCAATAGTAACATCGAGCAGATTAATAGATACATAGAAGCACCGATGACAGCCACTTGGTTTACAGAAGAAAAAACCAACAAGATTAATAGAGAGCAGATTACGTCTGAGCTTATTTATTACTGGATGGTGGCGTTAAACATTCCGTTTGAGTGTCAGAAATGGCATCTTAATCGCCTTATCACCTTGATAAAGGTTTGTAATATTAAGAACCAGACTCCTAAAAAGAGAAGTAAGAGAGAAATTATGAGTCGTAATGCAGCACTTAATGCTGCTCGAAGAAAACAATTAAATTCGAAAGGATGATCTTATAATGTCTGAAGAAAAGAACATTTTAGAAACCTCTGAAGAGGAACTTTCAGAAGAGGCTCTTGAAGAGCTTTCAAACAATAAAGGAGATGAAGAATAATGGGATTTACCAACAGTTCTCTCGTTAATTACACAAAAATCTCGCCTAATAAAACTGTAAATCGTAACCATGCAATCGATACAATCACTATTCATTGCGTGGTCGGTCAGTGCTCAGTTGAAACCCTCGGTAATATCTTTGCGCCGGTTAAGAGACAGGCATCTTCGAACTACGGCATCGGCTTTGATGGTCGAATCGGCATGTATGTTGAAGAGAAGGACCGTTCATGGTGCTCGTCATCAGCATCCAATGACCATCGCGCGGTAACTATCGAAGTTGCTTCCGATACCAGAGAACCTTACGGCGTTACTGCTAAAGCATACGCCTCGCTCATTAAACTCGTGACCGACATCTGTAAGAGAAACGGCATCAAAGAGCTTAAGTGGAAAGGCGATAAGAGTCTCATCGGTCAGGTTGACAAACAGAACATGACCGTCCATAGATGGTTTGCAGCTAAATCTTGTCCCGGAACATATCTCTACAATAAGATGGGTGAGATCGCAGCAGAGGTAAACAAGAATCTCAATCCTCCTGCTCCGCAGCCGAAACCGGTTGCCAATTCCGGCATTAAAGTTGGCAGCACTGTAAAAATCGCTGAAGGGGCTACCTACTACAACGGAAAGAAAATTCCGGCATGGGTTGTTAAGAAGAACTGGATTGTATCTGAGATTAAAGGTGATCGTGCCGTTATCGACAAATCCACTGATGGACAGAATTCTATTTGCAGTCCTGTAAATGTGAAATTCTTAACAATCGTCGGTGCGACATCAACCCCGGCAAATTCGACAACCGCTTTTAAACCGTATCTCATAAAGGTAACGGCGGCGGCTCTTAATATCCGTCAAGGTGCTGGTACCAATTACGGCATTACCGGATGCATCAGAGATCGTGGCGTATATACAATCGTTGCCGAGTCTAAAGGCGCTGGTTCTAATAAGGGCTGGGGTAAACTGAAGTCTGGCGCCGGCTGGATAAGCCTCGATTTCGTAAACAAGCTTTAAGGGGTTTTACCTATGTTTAGTTTCAGACAAAAGGGCGACTTTTCTAAACTGACTCGTTTTTTAGAGAGAGCGAAAAAAGCTGTTAAAGTCAGTGATCTCGATAAATATGGTCGAGAAGGAGTAGCCGCTCTTGCGTCTGCGACACCTGTTGAAACTGGCTTAACCGCTAGCTCGTGGAACTATGAGATAGAAATTCAAAATGGGTCAGCGACTATAGGTTTTTACAACACAAATGTAAATAAAGGGGTTCCAATCGCTATTATTTTACAATATGGACACGGAACTCGAAACGGGGGCTGGGTGCAAGGGAGAGACTATATTAATCCTGCGATTCAGCCCGTTTTTGATAAAATCACAGAGGCTGCATGGAAGGAGGTTACCGGGTTATGAGCAAGAAAGTAGACGAGAGAGTCGTTGAAATGCGGTTTGACAATGCTCAGTTTGAGAAGAACGTTTCAACTAGTATGTCAACGCTCGATAAACTTAAGAAAAGTTTGAATCTCGATGGAGCTGCTAAAGGCTTAGAAAGCGTCAACACTGCTGCTAAACACTTTGATGTTTCAGCGCTTAGCAATGGTGTTGAAACAGTGCGAGCAAAATTCTCTGCATTGGAAGTTATGGCAGTAACTGCATTGGCAAACATTACAAACTCCGCGGTTAATGCCGGCAAACGTATGCTTACGGCTTTAACAACTGAGCCGATAAAAGCGGGTTTTCAAGAGTATGAAACTCAAATGAATGCTGTTCAGACTATCTTAGCTAATACCCAAAAAGAAGGTACAAATGTTAAGACGGTCAATAAAGCGTTAGACGAACTTAATACTTATGCCGATAAAACGATCTATAACTTTACCGAAATGACTCGTAACATCGGTACTTTCACCGCAGCCGGTGTTAAACTCGATACTTCAGTTAGCGCTATTAAAGGTATCGCAAACTTAGCAGCCGTATCGGGTTCAAGTTCACAACAGGCATCTACCGCTATGTATCAGCTATCACAGGCTATTGCTTCTGGTACAGTTAAACTCATGGACTGGAATTCAGTTGTTAATGCTGGCATGGGCGGTCAGGTGTTTCAGGATGCTCTTATTAGAACATCTGAGCATTTGCAAACTGGCGCCAAAGGCGCTATTGCCGCTGAGGGTTCTTTCAGAGAATCATTAAAAACTGGATGGCTCACGACTGAGGTTCTGACACAGACACTTGATCAATTCTCGACCGCTGCTGATACTGAAGAAGAATATGAGGCGGCTATTAAAAAGTTTGTCAGTCAAGGATACTCGCAAGAGCAAGCAAAGCAGATGGCTGACATGGCTAAAACAGCAGGCGAGGCCGCAACCAAGGTTAAGACATTCACCCAGTTAATCGACACACTGAAAGAGGCGCTTGGCTCTGGCTGGACCACCTCTTGGCGATTAATAATTGGTGACTTCGAAGAAGCAAAAGAATTGTGGACCGAAGTATCTGATTATTTCAGTGATGCGATTAACAAATCATCCGAAGCCCGCAACAAAATGCTTGAAGGTTGGGCTGAAGGCGGCGGTCGTACAAAAATGATCGAGTCCTTTAAGAATGCTTTCAACGGGCTTCTTAATATTATCAAACCGATCAAAGAAGCATTTCGAGAAATATTTCCGCCTACCACATCTGAGCAGTTACTCAAGATGACGGAACGTATTCGTGATCTAACAGCGAAGTTTAGAGAGTTAACGGAAAAGAATGCTCCTAAGCTTAAGTCAACTTTTAAAGGAATATTCTCTATTGTCAAAATTGGCGTAACACTCGTCAAGGCTATTGCCGGCGGTATTGCACAATTGATCGGGAAATTTACCGGTCTTAGTGGAGGAATTCTCGGTATTACCGGAGCCCTTGGCGATTGGGTAAGCGGAATAGCAAAGTCTGTAACTGAAACCAATATATTTGGTAAGGCTGTAGATAGTGTCGTAGGCTTTCTCGGAAAAGCGATTGACAAACTAAAAGAATTCGGAAGTTACCTCAGAGGGAAATTCGAAGCGCCGGGCTTTAAGACATTCGCTAATATTCTGAACACTGTTTGGACTGGAATTAAAAAAGTCGGTCTAGCGGTTGTCAAGGTTGCATCAAGTATCGGTAAAGCTTTAGGTACCGCATTTCAAAATGGTAATCTGAAATCGCTTTTAGACCTTGTTAACGGTGGTATCATCACTGCTATCCTACTTAAACTTAAAAGTTGGATTAGCGGGTTCAAAGATTTAGCTGGCGAAGGTAAGGGTTTCGTCCAATCGATAAAAGATGTTCTCGGTACAGTCGGCGATTCTTTAACTGCTTGGCAGAAAAACATAAAAGCTGAAACGCTCAAGAAGATTGCTATATCTATAGGTATATTAGCAGCATCTTTATGGGTACTTTCAGGTATTGATCCTGAGAAATTAGGTTCGGCACTTGGAGCTATCACTGTTTTATTTGTCGAATTAATAGGCGCTATGAAAGCGTTTGAGAAATTAGACGTCAGCGCTAAAGGTGTAGGTAAAGCATCTGTCCTCATGATAGGTATGTCTGTTGCAGTGCTTATTCTTGCATCTGCAGTGAAAAAGTTATCTGGCTTGGATTTCGAAGGTTTAGCTAAAGGCGTAGCCGGAGTCGGTGCACTTCTTGCTGAACTTGTAGGTGCAGCCAAACTCATGTCCATGGGTGGTAAGGACATTTCAAAAGGTGCCATGCAAATGGTACTTATGGCGGCAGCTCTTAAAATCATGGCTTCCGTATGTAAAGATTTGTCGGCGCTCAGTTGGGAAGGCATAGCTAAAGGTGTTACCGGAATAGGCGGTTTATTAGCCGTATTTGCCGGTTTTGCAGAGCTAATAAAACTCATAAAACCTGAGAAATTAATGAGCTCAGCACTTTCTCTTATTCTTATAGGCGCAGCTATGGAGATATTCGCAAATGTGTGCGCTAAATTCGGTAACATGAAATGGGAATCTCTTGGTAAAGCAGGCGCCGCTATTTCAGGAATTTTATTAATTGCTGCCGGTTTCGGGAAGCTCTCGAGCTACGCTAGCAAGATGGTAAGAAGCTCCATTGCTCTTATTCTTATAGGCGCAGCTATGGAGATATTTGCCGATGTATGCAACAAGTTCGCCCAAATGAAGTGGGAAGAACTCGGAAAAGCAGGCGCAGCAATTGCCGGCATATTGGTATTGGCAGCCGGGTTCGCTTTATTGGCAGGTCTCTCGAGTAAAATGCTTGCCTCAGTGGTCAGTTTAACCATTATGGCAGCAGCTATGGAGATATTTGCAAACGTATGTAATAAGTTCGGTCAAATGAAGTGGGAAGAGCTTGGCAAAGCCGGAGCCGCAATAGCAGGCATATTAGTTTTAGCAGCAGGATTTGCTTTGCTTGCTGGGCTTGCCCCCGGAATGATAGCAAGTGCTGCATCACTGCTTATAATGGCCGCGGCATTGGCGGTTCTGACTCCGGTGTTGACAACGCTTGGTAGTATGAGTTGGGGCGAGATAGTCAAAGGTTTAGTGACCATCGCAGCCGCATTTACTATTTTCGGTTTAGCAGGCGCACTACTTGGACCGGTTGTTCCGGCTATGTTAGGTCTTAGTGGAGCGATAGCTTTATTCGGTTTGGGGTGCTTAGCAGCAGGCGTTGGTATTGCTGCATTTGCAGCAGGTCTTATGGCCTTGTCTACACTCACCGCGGCAAGTGCTACAGCTATTGTAGCTGCACTACATATTATAATTGTCGGAATTCTAGAACTTATTCCTGCTATGATCGGTGCCTTAACTGACGCCGTTGTTGCATTGTGTCAGGTATTCATACAGAGTGTACCGGCTATTTGTGAAGCAATTAAAGTTCTGATTCTCGAACTTGTGAAAGTACTTGTCGAATGTGTTCCGGTACTCGCTGACGGTGCATTACAAATGATTGTCGGCGTGTTGGAAGCTCTAGTCGAGTATACACCCCAGATAGTGAACGGGTTAGTCGACTTGCTTATTGCATTGATCGATTCCTTAGCAGCACGATTGCCAGAATTTACATCATCTATGGTGAATTTCTTAGTGATGTTGTTCGACAGTATTAGCGCTAATATAGGACCACTTATCGAAGCATGGGTTCGGTTATTCGGTTCAATTTTCGAAGGCGTAGCTAATGCTTTAGGTCCAATTATCGAAAGTGTCGTTGCACCGATTCTCGATGTTATTGCAAATATGTTTGTCGGAATTGTCGAAGCAATCGCCCCGTACATTCCCACAATTTGTGACGCATTTACACAAATAACGGAAACTATTTCGAACGCAGTGGTCCAGATTGTTCAGGCAATTGCACCATTCATACCCTATATTCAGATGATGGTAGATTCAATTACTCAGGCGATCCAAGCCGTGGTCAATGCAATAGTGGCAATAGTTCAGCAAATAGCTCCGATTATCGATAGCATTACACAGCTTGTTCAGCAACTCGGCAACTCTATAACTCAGATACTTATAGGGATAGCTGTTGTTGTACAAACTTGCGGTAATGTAATTGCACAGGCATTCCAGGGAATAGCTAACGTTATTTCCGCTTGCGGAGAGGCTATACGAACTAGTTTAGATGGTATAGCTGGTATATTTGATTCTGTATTCGGTGGCATCGCTGATGTAATCCGTTCAGTAGGTGATTCAATTAAAAGTGTCCTCGATGGTATAGCGAATGTTATCGAATCAGTTGGTAAGTCTGCCCTTAATGCTGGAAAGGGATTTGAGAAATTGGCAAATGGCGTTAAGACCATAACCAATCTTAATCTTCTTGATATGGCGGCAAGTATGGGTGCTGTTGCTATAGCTATAGGAAAAATAACATCACATTCCAAAGAGCTTGCCGAGTCTGGAAAAGGCATGAAACAAATTGCAGACGGAACTAAATTGTCGGCGCAATCGTTTACAACAATGGCATCGGGCATATCAATGGTTACCGCTAAATTATCATCTATTGGATCTATAGCGAACGGAGCTATGGCAGCGCTCAAGTCGTCCGTAGCTGGTACTGCGGCATGCTTTACGTCAATGAGTACTTCCGCTGCAGCAGCATCAGCAAGCGTCGCAGCTTCGATTTCATCTATGTCAGCGGTATGCAGTGGTGCTGCAAGAACTATGGCCGCAAGCTTTTCGGCTGTCGGTCGTACGTTAATGACTAATATGGCTGCTGGCATAAGTGCTGGCGGTTCACGCATTCGGTCAATAATGACTTCGTTACTGACTGCATTAGTATCGACCGCCAGAAGTAGAGCCGGACAATTTTCGTCTATCGGCAAAACTTTAGCGGCCAGATTTGCGAGCGGTGTTAAAAGTGGTTCATCTGCCACAAGATCAGCGTTTTCATCAGCATTGTCTGGAGCAGTTTCTAATGCTAGAAGTTACTATGGTTCGTTCTATAGCGCTGGTTCTTACGTTGCTCAAGGTTTTGCAAACGGCATCAAAGATAACCGTTATAAAGCCGAAACACAGGCCAGAATCATGGCACAGAATGCAGCAACTGCTGCAGCAAAGGCGTTGAAGATTAATTCACCATCGAAAGTCTTCAGAGCAATCGCTTATTCAATACCTGAAGGATTTGCACAAGGTATTGATAGAAAAAGCGGTATGGCTAAAGAATCGGCGGTATCTATGGCTAACATGGCGCTTAATAGTACTAAAGATGCTATTTCTCGCATAGCTGAATACGTCAATTCAGATATAGATACACAACCGACTATAAGACCCGTTGTTGATCTTAGCGATGTCACTGCGGGGGCGAATGCTATTGACGGAATGCTTACGATGCAGCCATCGATTGGCGTATTGTCTAAAGCAAGGTCGATCAGTTCGATGATGAACGAAAATCAAAATGGAGATAATAGCGATGTTATTTCCGCTATCAAGGACCTCGGTCGTAAGATTGAGGGCTCGTCAGGTGATACATACAACTTTGGCGGTATTACTTACGACGATGGCAGCAATGTTTCTGATGCAGTTAAGACACTTGCAAGAGCAATTAGAATTGAGGGGAGGACATAAAGTATGGCGATAACGACATATACAGTAAAACGAGGGGATTCCTTATGGAAAATAGCACAAACATATCCATCCAGCATAACTGGTAATAACATAAATGCTAAAATTAATACTCTTGTTTCTCTTAATGGTATTAAGAACCGAAATTTAATATATGTCGGTCAAGTACTTAAGTTATCCGGGAGTGCGTCTGGATCATCGTCCTCCTCCGGGACCTCAGCGCCTGCTACGCAACCAGTAGTTAACGCATTTGGTCTTCAATCGGCTAACGAGACCAGCGGTAAAAATAGAGCTATGTATGCTGCTTGGACATTTTCCAGAGCTAATACAAAAAACTTTAAATATCGCTGGTTTCAATACAAGAATGGTAAATGGATAAATAGCAAAGAAGGGGAAACGACCGGTTACGATCCGGCGTATTGCTATCAGGAATGGACCGCCGATGCGAATGCAACAAAAGTTCAGTTTCAGGTGGCCCCTATACCTGCTACTTATAAGGATAGTAGCAATAATGATGTTCCATATTGGACGGGTGCCCAGTGGTCGGTTACGAAGGAGTACGACTTCAGTAATAACCCGCCACTGACGCCTGGCGTTCCATCTGTTACAATCGATAACCTCACTCTTACAGCCAGCATATCTAATATAGATGCCGCTGAGTTAGATGCAGTGAGTGTGCGATTTAACATAGTTAAGGATAACTCTGTTAGCATTCATACATCAGCACCGGTAAAGATAAATACGACATCTAATTATGTGTCATATCAGTATACAGTTGAGTGTGGCTCAAAGTATACGGTTCGAGCATGCTCGGTCAATTCTAAAGGTAAGGAAAGCGGATGGTCTGATTTCTCCAGTGAGGCAGGGACCAAACCATCTGCTCCGGCTGAGATTACTACTTACAGACGTAATAAGCGTTCAGATAGTTCTATTTCAGCTTATTTGGAATGGACTGCAGTTGCTAATGCTACGAAGTACAAGGTCGAGTATACAACTGTAAAAGCTGATTTCGATAATGCATCTAAAAACGTACAATCAGTTGAAACCGAAGACGCTCGTACTTCTATTGAAGTAACCGGAATCGAAACCGGATATGATTACTTCTTCAGAGTCAAAGCTGTGAATAGTATCGGAGAGTCCGATCCTAGTGATATAGTGACAATTCCGATAGGCACACCTCCGGCAGCTCCGACCACATGGTCGTCTGCTAGTTCAGCTTTTGTTGGAGAAGAAATGGATCTCAACTGGACCCATAATCCTACCGATAACTCAAGACAGTCATATGCTGAATTAAGTCTGAAGATTAACGATGCTGATTGGGTTTCGTATGTATTTGAAAACGCTACAAATGAAACAACCGGTGAAACTACAGATGAAGAGACTTTTACATATGGTAAAGCCATATCTTACAAAGGCGTGCTTCACGTCAAAATGGATACAACGGTTGCTAGTTTGAAGAATGCGAAGGTGCAATGGAAGGTTAGAACAGCTGGCGTAACTGATCAATTTAGTGATACGGATTGGTCTGTGGAAAGAACCATTTATATTTATGAGAAACCGACATTGAATTTATCAATGACTAGTGACCTTGCCGGCTCTGGTGCTCTAATTACGACATTGACTTCTTTTCCGTTTTATATTCGAGCGGTTGTTGGACTCACCTCGTATGCATTACAGAAGCCTGTTGGCTATCATTTACGGATAGTGTCTAACGGCTTCTATGAAACAGTAGATGATACCGGAAGAACCAAAACTATCAACGTCGGCGATGATGTATATTCTAAATATTTCGATACTACCCAAACGTTAGTGGTTGAAATGTCAGCCAATAATATAGATTTGGAATCGGGAATAGATTATACAGTATATTGTACTGCTGATATGAGTACCGGTCTATCCATTGAGCAAACTCATGGCTTTACTGTCAGTTGGACTGATGTTGAATACACGATCAATGCCGATATTTCAGTTGATCAAGATTCATACACGGCTCTTATAAGTCCGTACTGCAGTGATACAGATGGTTCTTTAACTGAGGATGTGACTTTATCTGTTTATCGCAGAGAGTATGACGGCTCGTACATGGAGATAGCAACTGGTATTCCGAATAATAATACGGCTGTTACTGATCCCCATCCTGCATTGGATTATGCTCGATACAGGGTAGTTGCTAAAGGCACCGAAACAGGTGCTATAAGCTTTTACGATGTGCCCGGCTATCCGGTCCGCGGAATAGCTGTAATTATACAGTGGGATGAGGCATGGGCAACATTTGACGTGACTGATGATACAGCTGTCGATGGACCGCCATGGTCTGGATCGATGCTTAGACTTCCTTATAATATAGATGTAACAGATAGTCGTAAGACTGATGCTTCATTTGTAGAATACGTAGGTCGTAAGCATCCAGTAAGTTATTACGGAACACAGCTTGGCGACACATCTACTTGGAATGTCGATATTCCGAAGGAAGATAAAGAAACAATTTATGCTTTACGGCGTTTGTCCATATGGACTGGCGATGTGTATGTTAGAGAACCGTCCGGAATGGGCTATTGGGCGAACATTGGAGTTTCGTTCAATATTAAGCATACAGAAGTAACTGTACCGGTAACACTTAGTATAACCAGAGTAGAAGGGGGAGTATGATATGCCGGATTGGACTAAATCAATGCAGCAATCATATGAATACTATACTGTCGAACCTACGACTTTGGCGGATGTAAAGCGTCTTGATAATGTCAAGGGCGCATCATTTAGTCGAGATGCTGAATCTGAAACTCTCGGCTCAGCCACCATCGATGTTACGAATTCAGTCGGTGAAAGTTATATAAGAGGTTACCTAAAAACAATTCAAAATGGAGTTACTGAGAAATTCCCGTTAGGTCTGGTACTTTCTCAGACTCCATCTTCTTCTTTTAACGGCAAGATTCTGGACGTTTCAATGGATTGCTATACACCTCTTATCGAACTGAAAGAGAAAAGACCGCCACTCGGTTATACCGTACGTAAAGGTACTCGTATAATGGATGCGGCATATCGGATAGTTCGAGAGAATGCCAGAGTTCCGGTTAATAAAGTTGAGCCGTTATATGAGAAAAACAGCGATGGTGAATTAGTCGATATATCTCCAACGTTGCAAAGAGATTTTGTAGCTAACACAGATGATACTTGGCTTAAATTTGTTATTGATCTTATAGCGAATGCTAAGTATGAATTAGGATTAGGTGAACGAGGCGATATTCTATTTTTACCAAAACAGGACATGGCTTCTTTGCAGCCGGTCTGGACGTTCGATGACAACAACAGCTCAATCCTCTATCCGGAATTGTCTATGGATCATGACTTATACGGCATCCCAAATGTTGTCGAGGTCTTATATTCATATGGCAACGATTACAAGCAAGCCATTGCTAAAAATGAGGACCCAAATAGTCCGATTTCTACGATTAATCGAGGAAGAGAGATTGTGTATCGAGATACGGAACCGAGTTTGGCTGGTTATGTTACTCAAGAACAGATACAGAATTACGCCGAACGGCTTCTTAAAGAGCTATCGACGATCGAATACACAGTAAGTTATACACATGCTTATTGCCCGGTTCGGGTAGGGGACTGTGTACGACTTAACTATACCCGTGCCGGTATAAAGAACATAAAGGCTAAAGTGATTAGCCAAAACATAAAATGCGAATCGGGTTGTCCGGTTTCAGAAAAGGCAGTATTTACATCTAAACTCTGGGGGTGATATGTTATGGCATTATCGCATGATTTGATAACTCAATTTGCAAAGGTTGTCAAAGAGGATAAAAAGAAGAGTTCAGAAACAACTGTTTACGGCACGGTCGTGACCGATGGTAACGGCAATAAATATGTAAAGTTAGACGGATCTGATCAATTAACGCCTCTCTCGGATGATGAGAGACCTAGCGCTGATTCAACTACGACAAGTGCTAACGCAGGAGAGCGTGTATCTGTATTAATAAAAAATCATACAGCTACCGTAACTGGCAACATATCAACCCCTTCAGCTCGATCTGACGATGTTAAAGATCTGGGCGATCAAGTAGCGGAGATCAAGAAATTTGATATTGTTCTAGCAGATAAAGTTCAGGCCAATGAAGGCTACATCAAGAGTTTACAAACCGATAAAGCAAGCGTTGGCGATCTGACTACCGCCACAGCTAGAATAACAGAACTCGAGACCAAAAAAGCTAGCATTGAGGAATTAAATGCTGCTAAAGCAGAGATTACAGATCTCAAAACCACTAAAATTGATGCTGATGTAGCGAATGCGAAGTTCGCAACAATTGAAAATCTAGATGCAACTAATGCTGAGGTTGATAGCTTATCTGCTACCCATGCTGCTTTCGAGACAGCTACAGCTGACAACTTTTCAGCAGTCAATGCTGATATCGATAACTTGGAAGCTACGAAATTAACGGCGGAACAGGCTGAATTGAAGTTTGCGAACATTGATTTTGGTAACATTACCGAAGCAGCTGTTAAAAAGCTATTTACCGATTCCGGTATTATTAAGGATTTGGTTGTCAGCGAAGGACATATCACAGGTGAATTGGTTGGCGTGACGATCAAGGGCGACTTAATCGAAGGTGGCACCGTTAAAGCTGGCAAACTTGTTATTCTCGGAGAGGATGGCCTCTACTATAAGTTGAACGTCGATTCTCTTGGCGAAACGACAGTAGCGTCCGATCCAAAATATCAAAATGGATTAGATGGCTCAGTTATCATAGCCAAATCCGTTACTGCTGAAAAAGTCATGGTCGATGACCTTGTCGCTTTCGGTGCAACAATCGGTGGAATAAACATTTCTGACAATACACTTTATTCAGGAGTAAAGTCATCCGCTGATAATACGACAAGAGGGTTCTATCTCGATAAAGATGGGCAGTTAGTTGTCGGCGATGCTAATAATTTTCTTAAATATTATAAAGATGCAAACGGAGATTATAAACTCGAAATCTCTGCTAGCAGTGTTTCAATACGTAGCGGTGGCACAACAAAAAGTGTTGAATCCGCTATTAATGCTGTGGAAACTAGGGTCACTAAGGCTGAAACTGCGATAGACCAGAATAAAGAGGCTATAGCGCTCCGAGCGACTAAGACCGAAGTTACAAACTACGTTGCAAGTCGTGGCGAGAATCTCGTAACAAACGGTACAGCTTTGCTTGGTGATAATACTAACTTTAGTAGCTTTACTTACGATGGCGCAGAATCATATTACTCTGGCGGGTCGTTTAAAGTAGAGGGAAGTAGCGGTAGTGTTATGTTCACCGACGAATATATACCAGTAGATATGTCACAGGTATACAAGTTGTCCTATTGGATAAAATCGAATAGTTCTACGGCATTATATTATGACTTTATAGATATGTATGACATAGATAAAAAATGCATTCTTGCGTCAAATGTCATGTACATCGCGGGGTCTCTAACGACATTGTCTCAGGAACTTAAAAATGGTGATACCGTTGTTCATTTACAAAGCGTGGCAGGATTTAACAAAGATTTGCCCTACTACTGGAACCATGGGCTTATTTTCTGGAATTATAAGAACTCTAAAGGGCACCAATACGGAATTGAAACATATTCGAGAAATATATACGATTCGCTCTGGGATGACGCAACAGCATTCGATACCGAAAATAATACTATCGCATTAAAAACCGCTTGGACTAAGGGCACATTCCCAGCAGGGACCGCTGTATCTCAAAGTAGCGACGGTGGATCCTACGTTTATCTCAATGGTGATTACAAAGTTGCATCGGCAAATACCTGGACCCAAAAGACTGGTAGTTTATCAGGCATCGGCAAAAATGAAGAAACTCGTAAATTCCGAGAAGGAACGGCGTTCATTCGTGTTGGTTGGCTAATAAACCATGGCAATATTAGTTCAGTTACTACTCATATTTCTACAGTTTCACTTACTCAAAATGCTGGCATATCAGACATAGACAATGTCAGAGATTCTGTTGATGCACAGGGTACAACATTAACAAAAACAATTACTGACCACGTTGCTGCACTTCAGACGAATGCCGATTCTATTTCAGCATCTGTAGAAAAGTTACAAACTACAGTAACCGAGGATCTCGATGGTTTGCGAGATGATATAAGCACCATACGTAATAAAGTAGATCTACAGTTGACTGAAGATGAAGTGAATATCCAGATAGATAAGAAACTTCAAAATGGGGTTACTAAAGTAGAAACATCTACCGGATTCAAATTTGATGAAAATGGTCTGAATATCAGTAAATCCGAAAGCCCAACAAATACTCAGATTACCGAAAATGGAATGACGGTAAACAACACAGAAACCGGAGATAGCATGCTTACGGCGGATAAAGATGGCGTGGACGCCAAGAACTTACGAGCTAGTACATATCTAATCGTAGGCGGTAGAAGTCGATTTGAAAACTATGGAACTAACCGTACGGGATGTTTCTGGATAGGAGAGTGATTAAATGGCGACTAGCGGATATAGAGACGAGTATGTAACTAAATGGGATACTTTAAGATTTAGTTGGTCCAGAACCAGCTACTCAATCCCAGATAATACAAGTACTATAAGTTGGAAATTACAACTTATATCGACATCATCAGGTGCTATTTATTCCTCTGCGTCTAAAACGTGGAAAGTAACTGTTAATGGAGCAACTTATAGTGGTAGTGTGTCAGTTGCTATTGGTAATAATGCAACTAAGACATTAGCTAGCGGGTCAACCACAATAGCGCATAATAATGATGGCACAAAAACTTTCGCATATTCATTCAGTCAAGCATTCGATATAACTTTCAGTAACGCTTGGATTGGTACGGTAAGCGGAAGTAGTTCTGGAACGTTAGATACTATTCCGAGAGCATCGTCGGTATCGGCTACTAATGCCACTATCGGCAGCGCGACCACCATTACAATATCCAGAGCGTCGTCTAGTTTCACTCATACATTACGTTACTCTTTTTGTAATTTAAATGAAACGATCGTCGCTAAGACATCTAGCACGTCGTATAGTTGGACACTGCCTACTAAATTCTACGCACAAATACCTAATAGTAAAACTTCGTGGGCGACATTATATTGCGATACATACAGCGGTTCCACATTAATAGGTACGAAATCGTGCAAGTTCGACGTATATACGAGTGAAACAGCATGTAAGCCGACACTAGCACCAACCGTTGTGGATCAGGGTTCAGTATCAACTACTTTAACCGGCGACACTAACAAAATAATAAGATACTACAATACGATTAATGTGTCATTTAACGCTTCGGCAAAAAACTCGGCTAGTATATCGAATATGAAAGTAACGTGCGGTAATAATAGTCGTACTTCAGATGGCTTAATGGATTATGTTGATAGTGGGACCTTTGTATTTACTGTTACTGATAGTCGTGGATATTCGGCATCACAAACGATTACTAAGGATGTTATAGATTATATTCCATTAACTTGCAATCTATCTACAAATTCTGATCTTGTCGACGGCAGTACCGCTAATGTGAATTTGACAGTCAAAGGAAAGTATTTCTCCGGCTCGTTTGGAGCCGTTACTAACTCATTAACCGTAGAATACCGATACAAAACTAACGATGGCGCGTATCCAACCGACGATGACGGCAACGACATATGGACTAGTCTAACCGGAACGCCTTCCAATGGGGAATACACGGCTCAAACGACCATAGAAGGATTGGATTATACAAATTCTTATACGTTCCAAGCCAGAGCTAAAGACAAACCGTATTCTGGTGGAGTTACAACTCCGGAGCAAGTAATCAGAATTGTCCCGGTATTTGACTGGGGCGAAAACGACTTCAACTTTAATGTTCCGGTGCATAGTAAAGGCGGGTTTACGTACGATATTCCTGTCGGCTCGTATGATCTCAATGAGGTTATTACATCAGGAAAATACTACGCGGGAAACGATTCTGCAAACAGACCGATTAACAAAAACGGTTGGTTGGAAGTTCAGACATACGGTGATGGAAATTACTGTTACCAGAAGTACATAGTATATTCCGGAGAAAAGTATGAACGCTGGAAAAATGATGGTACGTGGGGCGATTGGAACGAAATCAATAAAAGCCAACATACTTTATGGACTGGGGCATCTCATATGAATGCCAGCCAAACCGCATATCTCAGCGAATCAGTAAGTTCACAAAAAACCGGAATACAACTTATATTTTCATCCTATGAAAATTCAACTGGTACAGTAAAGGATTATAATTTTAGGCCATATACGTTTTTGAAATCATTTATACCGTCAAGTGGTACACGTACTTGCAGCTTCACATTGCACTCTCCAACATATGCTAATATGGGTTCTAAAGAACTATATGTTGGTGACACTAGTATAATTGGGAGCCAATGGAACACCAACGCAGGTACGGCCAGTGGTATAACTTATGATAATAAAAATTGGGTCCTTCGCTATGTAATCGGTTTTTAAGGGGTGATTTGTACATGACACTAGAATCTATTAAACAATTTAGTTTATATGGCAGTGGCGCCCTTATATTGTTAATGACCCTTATACAGATAGCCCCTATTAAAGTTAATCCTTGGTCTTGGATAGGTCGATGTATAGGACGAACAATAAACGGAGAAGTACTTGAGAAAGTCGAAGATCTCACTCGAGATGTTAGGCAGAATAAGGCGGACGATGATGAGCAATGGGCATCATTGAGTCGAACTCATATTCTTCGTTTTGGAGACGAAATCTTACATGGGGTATCTCATAGTCAAGAGCATTTTAATCAAGTATTGTTGGATATTTCGAAATATGAGCATTATTGTGAAACCCATCCACAATATGTTAACAACATAGCGACTGCTACTATAAAACAAATCAAGAAAACATATCAAAAATGTTTGGATGAAAATAATTTTTTATAAGGAGGAAATACATATGAAAACAAAATTTGTAACCTGGATCAAGGCGGCTGGTGTACGAGCTATTAAAACTGTAGCTCAGACTTTTGTAGCTGTGATCGGTACGGCATCTGTATTCAGCGCGGTAGACTGGAAGATGGTTATATCTGCTTCTCTGTTGGCTGGCGTATTGTCTCTTGCTACTAGTATCGCAGGATTGCCTGAGATCAAAGAGGAGTAATTTATGAAGGGGCTTGTCATTGCGGCAGGCCCTTTTATTTTTCCCTGTACATTATGCCCGTCTACTTTTAAGACGAAAGTCGAAATGCACAGATAAAAGAAAACCCCGCCGATGCAGGCAGGGCTTATGTTTCAAGCGAACTTCCAATAGATATGGACCTTCTCTTCATCTATTACTATTTTCTCTATAAGTTCTCTAATTAAGAACTGTGTTTCGTCCGTAGATCCATCATCAATAATTTCACATAAACTTGATGCAATCTCAACTGCATCATCTTTAGATATCTTATTATCTTTAACTTCTAGATTTCTAAGAGTAATCTGAAGACGTTCTTTCTCAGTAACTAATGGTGTAATTTTATCTTGTACAGTGTTGAAATCTACTCCACCTATAGAATACAAATCCATTAATTTACTTATCTGCATTTCTACTTCTTTAATGCGAGACTCTATGATTTTTATTTGAGCTGTATTTTCATCTTCTACAGATTCAATTATAAACGACTCTGGTTCAAGAGACAACTTACGAATCTCACCTACTATTTTCTCTTCGAGTATGTTCGCTTTCCAAATCTTATTTTTACATTTTTCTTCTTTGGGTAAGTCTTTCCATTTACCCGTGTTCGCACTCCGTTTGTAACAAGTATAATAAGTGAGTTCTCCAGAATATTTGTCAACGGTTCGTCTGTGGAAATATTTATTGTCACAATGACCGCAATGTACAAGTCCGGACAAAAGTGAAGTTCCACGTTTTGATCGTTTAGTATAATTTGCGTCTTGCTCAGCAAGTATATCTTGCGCTTTATTGAAGGTATCCATATCAATAATCGGATCTTGATTACCCTCGTACCATTCACCTTTGTATGAGACCATTCCAATGTAATGTTTATTTTCTAACATTGGTCTGATGTAGTGTTTACCTGCCCAGGTGCCTCCGTTTTGGTACGTATATCCTTTATTATGAAGTATCTTGGAAATTCGTCTTTGTGATATTCTCAAATTAAATAGTCTAAACATTTCTTGAATCTGCATGGCCTCATAGTCGTTGATTACCAAATCATCGCCATCAAGGTTATAACCAATTGGAACATATTGACTTCCACACCATTTTCCTTCTTTAGCACGACCTATTTTTCCAATTTCCATACGTTCTTTGATTTGTTCTCGTTCAAGCTGAGCAAACACACTAAGAATACCTAGCATAGCTCGTCCGAACGGTGTACTAGTGTCAAAGTTCTCAGTCATACTAATAAAGTTGACGCCGTTTGGAAGAAAGACATCCTCAATAAGTGTTAATGTGTCTTTCTGAGAACGTGATAAACGGTCTAACTTGTAAACTAGCACAGCATCAAACCTATGATTCTCTGCATCTCTAATTAATTCTTGTAGACCGGGTCGCTCTGTATCCCCGCCAGAGTAACCAGCATCAGTATATATTTTACTGACGGTCCAATCATGAGCCTCACAATATTTTTTCATTCTCTCAATTTGTTCATTTATAGAATACCCGTCTTTAGCCTGCTCTAATGTTGATACACGCGGGTATAATGCCACACGCGTTGTTTCTGTGTTGATCACGCCATATACTTCGCCCATAATTAGCTACTCCCCTTTGTCTAAGATGTCTTTAGCCAGTTGTAGAACCTTTACTACCATATATCTTTCTCGTTTGGTAATTTGCCTGGTTCCGACGTTCAGATATTTAGCGTTTTTAACGTAGTTGATAAACTGATCTAATGAAAATAACACGTTTGTTGATTTACCCTCATTACGTTCTTTACTATCTGATTTACCAATGAGCCATGCTGGATTTACATTAAGCATAGTCGCTATGGTTTCTAAAACTGGCAACTTGATGTCTTTTATTTCTCCGTTTTCATATCTGTGTATAGTAGCTTTACTTAATCCTGTATATGCAGCTACATCAACTACAGATATATTTAAGGCTTTGCGTTGTTGCTGGATTCGCTTGCCTATTTCCTCATTTCTCATATATCCACTCCTTCCACGTATATTATAAGATAAAAAATTGCATTATGCGAATGTTTTGTATGCGTAACGCAACTTTCTAATATATTTCAAAGTTTTTTCATATATTCGAGTTATCATTCTTTTTAGTCGCACAATGCGACAGATTTTTATAAGGAGTGTCGCATAATGATAAATACTAAAGAATTAAAAAAGCTGCTTATAGATAAAGACCTGAAAATCAACGACGTGGCTACGTACGTTGGAAAATCATATTCTAACATCTTACTTAAGATTAATGGAAAACTTCCAATGTCTCTTAATGACGCTGAAAAAATTCAGACTCTTCTGGGTATAGAGGATAACGACTTTTGTTTTTACTTTTTAAGTCATGAGCGTGCTCTATGATCATTCACCATATGGCTGACGGAACTATAAGAAAAAGCATAGATGGTCTTATTGTTCCCAAAAGTTTTGAAAATATATACATGTTAGTAAAAAAGAAAAGAAATAAGGAGCATGAAAATGTCAACAATAGTAAGAGCGGAGATATCAGAAAAGAATAAGTATTGGGTAGAGAAACATCGATATTATGAACTTAAACACTTCTGTTTGCAATATCCTTTCTGGAAGAGAGCATACTCTGAAATTAGCACATTAGGAACGAGTGCCTTTGGAATGGTGATGTTTTCGAGATCGAATGAACCTGGCGATCCAACTTCTGGTCTGGCTCAGAAAAGATTATTATATTTTAATCGTATGGAATTAATCGAGCAAGCTGCTATAGATACTGATCCCGAATTAGCAAGTTATATATTAAAAGCGGTTACTGAAGGTCTTTCATTTACATATTTAAAAACTAGGTTAGAAATACCTTGTAGCAGAGATACATATTACGATCGTTACAGACGATTTTTCTGGCTTCTTGATAAGACGCGAGATTAACATGCCCCTTTATGAAGAATCATTAAGGAGGTTTTATTATGAAAAAATTTGTTGGTTATGCAGTAGTTGGTGTAGCTGGGTACCTTGTCGGTTTTTATGAGATGAAGTACAAGCTTATAAAGGCTATGGCAGAAACAATGATCAAAGAGAAAATCAAAAATGAGAAAGAGAAGGGAGAGTCCTAACAAGGGCTCTTTCTTTTTCGCGAGTTTAACAAAGCATATTATGAAGAGAAGTAATAAGTATGAGGAAATCCCGCTCGGGAAGAAACCTGTCTGGACACGAGCTGATTAAATTCAGATGAAAGGAATGCGCCAGTTCAGAGGTGGTTCGAGTCCACCCGGCTCGCCTTCTCTTTTTTATTTTTATCCTAGATTAAAAATTCTATTCTAGCTTTCATTTTCCGTACGCAGGTGACGGAATTGAATGATATTTTTATAAAGTCATAAGAAAGGAGATTAAGAAATGTTTTTGTATTGGCTGGGTATGATCATCGGTTGTCTTGTAACGAACTTGATATTTCTAATTCGTTATCATGCAGCGGGAACTCTTAAAATTGATCATTCTAATCCAGAAAAGGACGTATACAGGTTCGAGATCGATAACCTCGATAAACTATCTAAGAAGCATCGTATCGTTCTTAAAGTAGACAACAATGCCGATCTTTCGCAGAAATAGCAACGCCTATTATGGAACGTATTAGTTCACATTATTTAAAAGGAGAAATGAAAAATGGCGATTCGAAATTTATTGGAATTGGAGATCGAAGAAGAATTCGAAAAATTAAACAAAATGGAGGTAGGAACCGAACAGTATAAGACAACGGTTGATGGTCTTACAAAGTTACTCGATCGGTCAATCGAAATCGATAAGCATCGTGACGAGCTTGATGAAAAGGATAAAAATCGGGAGATCGATAAAGACTTTAAGTCAAAGCAGGTTGAAGATGAAAAGAAAGATCGAAAGATTAAGAATGGGTTAACTTTAGCAGGAATCGTTATACCGTCCGTAATCACTATTTGGGGAACGTTGAAATCTTTGAAATTTGAAAAAGACGGAACGGTCACCACTATTATGGGACGAGGGTTCATTAACAAATTACTTCCTAAGAAGTGAGAACAAATATGAACAAAGGATTGAGCCAGCAATGGCTCTTTCTTTTGCTTGAGAGGTTTTATGCGATATCACTATGAGAAACCAACTATATATTTAGCTATGTACGGACAAACTTATATTTGTGACCATCCAGTGTATAACAGATGCACTCTGTATTCTATTAATGATAAGAGCCTGGCAGTTATACAGCAACGATTTAATCCAGAGACAAAAGAGACTTATTGGGGCGAGATCGATCCGTGGTTGACTGACGATTTATATTTACATCCAAAGTTTAAAGAATTCTTCGAAGATCGTTCGGGATCGGCTACGGACGGGCTATATCCTACCGTATCAATCAGACAAGTTATGTGGGCTTTAAAAATGAAACCTTTGCCAAGGGAACGTTGGGAAACATATTTTGATAGGAAAAGTATTTGAATCCGCATAATTTGCATCTCCTTTTATGGAAACAATTATATTTCAAAAGGAGAGAAAGGACATGGATGCATTGAAAGTTAAAACTAAATTCATGCGAAGTGTGTTGTCAAAGATAATTGAAAAACTGATACGAAAGAAAACTGGGTATAAAGTAAAAATTCAGTTGAATGAGGTTGACGTAGCAGTTACCGATAACAATGCACATATTCGTTTGAATGTAGAAGGCGATATGAGCATCGATGAACTTAAAAAGTTTATGAAAGTGGTTGGTGTCGAAGATGGAGATCTGTAACAAGATCTCTTTCTTTTTGGTATTCGCGAAATTTGCACGGTCTATTATGAGAAGGATAACGACTGATTAGGAAAGTTGAGGTCGTATTAAACGTAAGTCTATGCTTGGCTTATATCCTTCTCTTAATTTTTTGCATAAGGGGATGAGGAAAATGAAAGATGTATTAGAGCGATTAACTTACCAATCTATACGATTCGCTAAGAAGAATGCTCCAACTATTTTAACTTGCATCGGTAGCGCGGGCGTTGTCGGTACAGCAGTATTAACTGCAAAGGCAAGTATCAGAGCTTCTAAACTATTGGAAGAGGCTGAAAACGAGAAGGGTGAAGAACTGACCGTTAAAGAGAGTATTCGAGTAGCTGGTCCAGCTTATATCCCTGCAGTGTTGGTTGGTGCGTCAACCATTGCTTGTATTTTTGGCGCTAATATCTTAAATCAACGTAAGCAAGCGTCTTTAGCAAGCGCTTATGCGTTAATTGACAATTCTTATAGACAATATAAGAACAAGGTCAAAGAGCTATATGGTGAAGAAACGCATAACAACATCATCGATGCTATTGCTAAAGAGCAGCCTAAAGAAGTTCATATTACTGCCGGTGGAGTGGTTTCAAACTATACTCAAGAAATCGAGTCTGATAGCGAACCGAGATTATTCTACGATGAATATTCTGGAAGATATTTCGAGTCAACTATTGAAAAAGTTTTACTAGCGGAATACCACTTAAATAGAAATTATATTTTAAGAGGTTTCGCTAGATTGAATGAGTTCTACGAATTTCTAGGTCTAGAGCCGAAAGACTACGGTGATGCAGTTGGTTGGGATGTTTGTGGTGAAATTTATTGGATTGACTTCAACCATCGTAAAGCAGTAATTGGCGACGACAATGATAGTTTTGAATGCTATATTATCGAAATGCCTTACTATCCCAGGCGAAGAATTCATGGACGAATACTAAGAGCAATATCGCGAAAATTACGAGGTATTTTATGAAAGGAGGCGAATGCTTTATGAAAGAAGCAGTAATGAAAGTCGCAAAGATCGTATTACCGATTCTTACTGTGGGGGTTACCCTCGCAAGTAATTATCTGGCAGATAAGGATCTGGACGATAAGGTTACTAAGAAAGTAAGTGAAGCGGTTGCTAAAGCCGGTAAGGAGTCCTAACAAGGGCTCTTTGCTTTTTAATTTAGAAAGGAGAAAAAAGATGAAGAAACCAAATGTGGCATTGATTGCGAAGAATGTCAAATCGGCTGCTGTAAAGCACAGTCCTGAGATTCTCACAGGTATCGGGATTGCTGGTATGGTGACGACTACTGTTCTTGCTATACGAGCAACGCCTAGAGCATTAGACCTGATCGCTAGAGCAGATGACGAAAAGTTCGATAACGGTCATGGCGAGCATCTCACAAAATTTGAAGTTATCAAGGTGGCTTGGAAGCCTTATATTCCGGCGGCTGTAACTTGTGTAACGTCAGCAGCATGTCTTATCGGGGCTAGTTCCGTTAGCGCAAAGCGTAATGCAGTTTTAGCAACTGCTTATAAGCTTTCCGAATCGGCTCTTACCGAGTATCGAGAGAAAGTAGTCGAGACAATCGGCGAGAAAAAAGAGCGAGAAGTTCGAGATAAAATCAGTCAAGACCGAGTGACTAATAACCCTGTTAGCAATAACACCGTTTATATCACCGGCACTGGAGATACCTTGTTCTTAGAGCCTATATCAAAAAGATATTTCGAGTTTGATATAGAGAGACTCAGAGCCATCGTAAACACTTTAAATGAGCGTATGTACAGTGATCCGTTTGGAGATCCGATATCGCTAAGTGATTTTTACGATGAAATCAATCTCAAACGAACTGATATCAGTGACGATATGGGATGGCATATCGATGATGGATCAATTAAAGTTGATTTCCATCCTACAATATGTGATGACGAACATAGCCCTTATTACAATAAGCCTTGTTTAGCGATTTATTATGTTACTCCTCCGAAGTGGGGATACGACAAATAATACTCGCGAAAAATACAATGCGTATTATGAAGAACATACAGTTTTTCGAAAATTGAAAGGAGATTTTAACAATGGAAGAAATCAAAAACGTAACAGACATCGCAGAGGAAATTGAAGAGGTCGGCGTAACACCTGAAATCGCAGGCGGAAATCTCAAGAAAGTCGCAGTTGGACTTGGCGTTGGAGCCGTAGCTGTTGTTACAGCTTGGGCTATCAAGAACAAGGATAAGCTGGACGAATGGAGAATCCGTAAGCTTGAAAAGAAGGGTTACACGGTTATCAAACCCGAAACGGTGGAAGTTGAAGAAACTTCTGAAGAAATCGAGTAACGAAAAGCAAGTTCTAAGAAGGGAGGTATCAATAACATGATATCTTCCTTTTTGTTTTTAGAAAGGAGAAATGGACAGTGGAAGAGTATAAGCCTAACTCACACAAATATAAAGCTGAGCAGGCAGCAAAGCAGCAAGAGCAGAAGCCTGAGAAAAAGGTTGAGAAGGTTATTGCTGGCACAGCGAAGACTAAAAAGAAAACGGAAATGAGTAAGTTCAAAGATATTTTCATTTCTGAAGATGCTTCGAACGTTAAATCATACGTGCTGATGGACGTACTTATCCCAGCTATAAAAAAGGCTGTTTCGGATATTGTTACAAACGGTATCGATATGATTCTGTACGGCAGTACCGGCGGCGGTCGAAAACGTTCATCTTCAGAACGAGTTTCTTATAGAAACTACTATGACAGACGCGATGACCGACCTCTTGACCGTGGACGTACGAGGCAGGGATACAGCTACGACGATGTTATTCTCGATAGCAGAGGAGAAGCTGAAGAAGTCATTGCGAGAATGGAAGAAATAATCGATCAGTACGGTGTTGCAAGTGTTGGGGATCTGTATGATCTTGTAGGGATATCTGGTACTTTCACCGATCAGAAATACGGATGGACCAATCTTCGTAATGCTGAACCGAGAAGAGTGCGCGACGGCTATATGCTTTTATTACCTAAGGCATTGCCGATAGATTGAAAGGAGTAACTACATGCTTGGCAGTAAGATTCACAATTTTGGAAAGGGGATCAAAAAATTCGTGGATAACAAAATTCAGGCTTGTAAAGAGATTCTTTCAAGCGCCCAGAACCGTTTAATTTTGGGATTAATTATATTTGGCGCGGGGATCGGCATTGGCGGTGGCTTAATCGCTTCTGCGTACCTGAGCCCACAGATTTAAGGAGAAATATTTATGAGTAATGTAACAAATAAGGGGTACGAGTGCGACGATCCTATGGTCTCGCATCCGAATCATTATCAGTCTAAAAATGGTCTCGAAGTAATAGACGTTGTTGAGGCGTTTACGGACGGACTTAACGGCATCGAGGCTACTGACACAGGCAATGTGCTTAAGTATATGTGCCGTTGGAAAACTAAAAATGGTCTTCAGGACTTAAAGAAGGCCATGTGGTATCTGACGCATCTTATTAACAAAATCGAAAAGGAGAGTAAATAATCATGAGTAAATCAGAAATTATGAACACTATGACAAGATCATTCCATAAAGTCGGCTTTAAGCTTAAAAAGCATAGCCCGGAAATTCTTGTTGTAGCAGGTATTGCTGGTACAGTAACCAGCGCAGTTATGGCTTGTAAAGCCACTACCAAAGCAGGAGCTATTCTTGATGAAGCAAAAGAAAACATGCATGGTCTTCATCTTGTAGCAATGGCTGCGGGACTTAAAAACGACAGCAAAGATACGTATACGGACGACGATCTTCGAAAGGTTGATATTCTTGCAACCAAAGAAGAGGTTAAGAATTACACCGAAGCTGATATGAAGAAAGACACAACGATTGTCTATACTCAGACAGCGGTTAAGTTCATTAAGCTTTACGGTCCGGCTGTATTATTGGGCGCGGTATCTATCACAAGCATTCTTGCTGGTCACAACATGGTAAGAAAGAGAAACGTAGCTCTTGCAGCGGCTTACACGGCGGTTGATAAGAGTTTCAAAGAGTATCGTGGACGCGTAGTTGATCGTTTCGGCAAAGAGCTGGATCGCGAATTGCGTTACAACATTAAAGCAAAAGAAGTCGAGAAGACAGTTGTCGATGAAAACGGCAAAGAAAAGACAGTTAAAGAAGTTGTCAATGTAGCTGACGATCCTAATCAAATCAGCGATTTCGCTCGTATCTATGACGACGGTAATATCGGATGGTCTAAAGACCCGGAGTCCAATCTGATCTTCCTCAAGCAACAGCAGAACTGGGCGAATGAACGCCTTAAAGCAAGAGGATATTTGTTCTTAAATGAGGTTTATGAAATGCTCGGATTCCCGGCAACAAAAGCGGGAGCGTCTGTTGGCTGGATCTATGATGAAAAGCATCCGGTAGGCGACAACTTCGTAGATTTCGGCATTTATGATATTCATAGCGAAAGAGCACGTGCTTTCGTAAATGGATATGAAAGAAACATCTTGCTTGATTTCAATGTGGATGGCCCGATTCTTGATTTTTTTGGATGATAGGTCTCGGGTCCGGAAACAAATACAGAGACATGCTCGAGTACTGCCCATATTACTAATTGAGAGGATGAGCAAATAATGACCGGTAAAGATTTAATCCTTTATATTTTAGAAAACGATCTTGAGAATGAACAAGTTTTCAAAGACGGCGTATTTATCGGTTTTATGAGTGATGAAGATGCTGCCACTAAGTTTAACGTTGGCGTTGAAACTATACAGGTATGGTTATATTTAGGCATCCTCAAAGGCGCTACTATTAACCATAAGACATTTATATTTGCCAACGCACCAGATCCTAGAAAGGAGCAGGAAGATAATGAGACATAAATTGGATATTTTGTCTTATACGTTAGCTGCTATTGCAGGATTATGTTTTGCTAGTAGTGTAGCGGTCTTATCCGGCGGAAGGGGGCGTTAGTATGGACAGATTAGAAGAAATTCTAACTATGTTGGACTATGCCTTAGACACAAAGAGTAAACGGCATATGGTCGGCGGTATTTTAATGAGCGTCTCTTTACTTTTCGGGAGGCCTAGCAATTACTGTTGTAACATTAAAAACGGAGGATAATGATGAGTAGCTTGAATAAAGTATTGATATTTACAGCGGGCGTGGCAATTGGTGTTGCTGCGTCCTGGAAATTCTTTGAGAACAAGTATAAAAAGATAGCTCAGGAAGAGATTGACTCTGTAAAAGAGGTATTCTCAAGAAGAGAAAAAGAAAAAGCTGAATCGGCAGAAGAGGCATCTGAGGATGCTGAGCCGGAGCCTACTGATGAAGAGGTCGAGGAATACTCAAACCTTGTTCAGGAGTTGGGTTACACAAATGAAGAGAAAGGAGGGGTTACTGTGAAAAAGCCTTATATAATTCCGCCGGATGAATTCGGAGAGCATCCTAATTACGGGGCTGAGAGTTTAACCTACTATGCCGACGGAGTCCTTACGGACGATTTCGATAATCCGATAGAGAATGTTGAAGCTATGGTCGGCGAAGAATCTTTAACTCATTTCGGCGAATATGAAGACGACTCTGTATTTGTCAGAAATGAAGAGCATAAAACCGATTATGAGATCTTAAGGGACGAGCGCAATTTCTCTGATATTCCTAAGAGAACCCCGTATACGGTGTATGACGATGAAGCGTAAAGACGAAATTGCAAACAGATATTTTGAATGGATGTTCGATCTTGTATGTAAAGATCGGTATGCAAATTCTATATCTTTCAGAAAACTTCTTATGCAGCTGCACAATACTGAATTCACGTATTGCTTACGCAATGATAAAAATCGGGCGGAAGACGGTATAAGTTTGAGATATCGCTTTGCATATGAAAACCCCGAATTCGATGACGCTGAGGCATATCTGGACGGTCCTTGCAGCGTATTAGAAATGATGCTGGCTTTATCTATTCGCTGTGAAGAAAGCATTATGGATAATCCGATTATAGGCGACCGGACAGCACAATGGTTTTGGGGTATGATCACAAATTTAGGTCTAGGCGCTATGTACGATACCAATTATGACAGACGGGTTGTGGACGCCATTCTTACTCGGTTCCTCGATAGACAATACGAGCCGAACGGTAAGGGTGGCTTATTTACTATCCGAAATCGCAACCGTGATCTACGGGATGTCGAGATATGGTATCAGTTGAACTGGTATTTAGACAGTATTTCATAAGATATTTATCAAGAAGGGAGGCTAAAAAATGCGATGCTGGATTTTCTAATGATTGCAACCCGCATAGGAAAGCGCGGATCGGTTGAAGTATATCCGAAATTCATAGTTAAAAAGAGTTCGGACTTAATGATTCGAGGTGGCGATTTCTATGCTATTTGGGTAGAAGAACGCGGGTTGTGGTCTACGGATGAAGCCGATGTCTTACAGCTTATAGACAACGAACTTGATAAATATGCTCAGGATAATCGCGAAAAAATAGGTTCCGATGCGAAAATAGCTCATTTATGGGATGCCGAAACCGGAATGATTGATAGATGGCATAACTATGTTAAGAAGCAGATGCGAGATAATTTCCACATGCTTGATGAGAAATTGATATTCTCAAATGCTGAAACAAATAAAAAGGATTATGCCAGTAAACGGCTATCGTATCCTTTGGAGAAAGGAAGTCATGCAGCATTCGACAAGCTCATATCAACTTTATATTCTCCAGAGGAGCAACATAAGATTGAGTGGGCTATCGGATCTATCGTATCTGGCGAGTCTAAGAATCTACAGAAGTTCATGGTTTTATATGGTGCGGCTGGTACGGGTAAATCCACAATATTGAATATTGTTCAGCAATTGTTTGAGGGATATTATTCGGTATTTGATGCGAGAGCCTTGGGATCGAGTAGCGATTCATTTGCTTTAGAGTCATTCAAGACAAATCCTTTAGTAGCTATTCAGCATGATGGTGACTTGTCTAGAATTGAAGATAACACCAGACTTAACAGCCTTGTTTCTCACGAGATGATGACCGTAAATGAAAAATTTAAGTCGGCTTATTCTAACCGATTTAAGTGTTTCTTATTTATGGGTACAAATAAACCAGTTAAGATTACGGACGCCAAATCGGGTCTTATACGAAGACTTATTGACGTATCCCCTTCCGGAAATAAACTGGGCGCTCGTGAGTATAAAGCGACAGTTAAGCAAGCGGGGTTCGAACTCGGAGCTATAGCGTATCACTGTCGTGAAGTATATTTGGATGATCCCGGTTACTATGACGATTATATTCCTATCTCAATGATGGGCGCGTCCAATGACTTCTATAACTTTGTTATTGATTCTTACCATATATTTAAGAAAGAAGATGGTACGACTTTAAAGGCTGCATGGGAGATGTACAAAACATATGTCGATGAGGCTAAAATCTCATACCCCTTAAATCAGAGAAACTTCAAAGAAGAGCTTAAGAACTACTTCCGCGATTATAAGGAACAGGTAACAGGTAGTGACGGTTCTCGACTTCGGAGATATTACAGCGGTTTCCGGACGGATAGATTCGAAGATCAGCAAGAAACTGAGGTTGAGGAGTCGAAGACGCATCTTATCAAGTTTGATTCTACTGAATCTATATTCGATAAAGAATGCGCGGACTGTCCTGCTCAGTATGCTTCTGCAAAAGAAACGCCGAGCAAAAAATGGGATGAAGTTACTTCTAAGCTATCAGAATTAGATACTACTAAACTCCATTACGTTAAAGTTCCTGAGAATCATATTGTTATTGACTTTGATATTAAGGACGATAGCGGTAATAAGTCTTTTGAGAAGAATGTTGAAGCGGCTAGTAAATGGCCGGCTACGTATGCTGAGCTTAGCAAGAGCGGGAGCGGAGTACATCTTCATTATATTTATTCCGGAGACGTTCAGAAGCTCAGTCGTGTCTATGACGAGAATATTGAGATTAAGATATTCTCAGGTAAGAGTTCGCTTCGAAGAAAACTTACAAAGTGTAATACTTTACCCATCGCAACTATTAGCTCTGGTTTACCACTGAAAGGAGAAGATAAAATGGTAAATTTCGAAGGGGTGAAAAGTGAGAGGGCGCTCAGGACACAAATCATGAAGTGTCTTAATAAAGAGCATCACGGTGCTACGGCTCCGGAAGTAAGCTTCATTAATAAGATTCTGGATGATGCGTATTCGAGCGGCTTACATTATGACGTTAGCGACTTACGTAATTCGATAGTGGCGTTTGCTGCGAACAGTACCAATCAATCGGATGCGTGTATTAAGTTAGTTAACAAAATGAAATTCAAATCAGAAGAACCAAGTGATAATACGGACGATAGTGATACTCCGATTGTGTTCTATGATATTGAGGTCTTTCCTAACCTGTTCCTAGTTAACTGGAAGATCGAGGGCGAAGGAAAGAAAGTTGTCAGGATGATTAATCCGATTCCGCAAGATATTGAGGAACTTCTGCATTTCAGATTAGTCGGCTTTAACTGTAGACGTTATGATAATCATATTTTGTATGCTCGATTGTTAGGCTATACGAACGAGCAGCTTTACGAGCAATCACAAAAGATTATCGGCGGTAGTAAAAACGGGTTCTTTGGAGAGGCTTACAACTTATCGTATACGGATGTTTACGACTTTGCTGCAAAGAAGCAATCTCTGAAAAAGTGGGAGATTGAGCTAGGTATTCACCATCAAGAGCTCGGTTTACCATGGGATCAACCTGTGGCTGAAGACCTATGGACTAAGGTCGCGGAGTATTGCGATAACGATGTTCTGGCAACGGAAGCAGTATTCGAGCATCTAAAGGGCGACTTCACGGCTCGTAAGATATTGGCTGAATTAGCCGGTATGACGGTCAATGATACAACGAACAGCCTTACTACCAGAATTATATTTGGTAAAGAACGCAATCCGGAGCTTGTTTATACTGATTTGTCTAAAGAGTTTCCGGGCTATGAGTTCAAAGATGGCAAGAATTTATATCGCGGTACTGATCTCGGTTTCGGCGGATATGTGTATGCAGAACCTGGCATGTATACAAATATTGCATTACTTGATGTGGCCAGCTTACACCCACATTCGATAATCGCTATGAATTGTTTTGGTAAGTATACGCAGCATTTCAAAGATATTCTTGATGCTCGTATATTTATAAAGCATGGCGACTTTGACTCTGCTCGAACGATGCTTGGTGGTAAACTCGCTCCATATTTGGATGACGAGACTACGGCTAAAGACTTGGCTCAGGCATTAAAGATTGCTATTAACTCAGTTTATGGCTTAACTGCTGCTAACTTCGATAATCCTTTCCGTGATGTTCGTAATAAGAATAATATTGTTGCCTTGAGAGGCGCCCTGTTCATGCGAACACTTCAGGATGAGGTACAGGATCGAGGATTCACTGTGGCGCACATCAAGACGGACTCTATTAAGATCCCGAATGCTACACCTGAGATTATTGACTTCTGTATGAAGTTTGCTCAGCAGTACGGCTACACGTTTGAACATGAGGCTACGTACGACAGAATGTGTCTTGTTAATGACGCAGTTTATATTGCTAAGTATAAAGACGGTAAACATGCTGGTGAATGGACTGCTACAGGTACTCAATTCCAGATCCCTTATGTATTCAAAACTCTGTTCAGTAAAGAGCCAATTGAATTCAAGGATATGTGTGAGACTAAGTCTGTCAGCTCATCTTTATATTTGGACATGAACGAGAACCTGCCTGAAAACGAACATAATTATCAGTTTGTAGGTAAGGTTGGATTATTCTGCCCGATTAAACCGGGTTGTAATGGCGGCGAACTTCTTCGTGAAGGAAAAGATAAGGACGGCAATGTAAAATATTCTTCTGCAACTGGAGCTAAGGGATATCGTTGGCTCGAGTCTGAGTCAGTTAAGATACTTGGTAAAGAGAATGGTATTGACCGTTCATATTACAACAAATTGGTTGACGATGCAGTCGATACCGTGTCTAAATACGGAGACTTCGAGTGGTTCGTTTCTGAGGAACCGCCACCTGAAGAACGGCAGCTTGAAGCTCCGCCATGGCTTGTAGCTTGTGGCAAAGAAACATGTGAGGGCTGTCCATACTTCAGCAACGACCAATACCATTTCGACTGTCGTCTAGGTTATGATATCGGCGATATGCTGGTACTGAACCAAGATGACGAAGCCGACGCATTTATTAAACGATAAACATTTATATTTTAAAAGGAGATTAAAACTATGGAAATTACATTTGCACCTAGAGGAATATTACAGATTGATGACGCGAGAATCATACATCGCAATTTCGCCGGCAGAGGGGATAAATACACCAGAGAAGGAGATCGCAACTTCTCACTTGTTGTTCCCGATCAAGAGCTTGCTGACCGTCTTATTGCAGACGGCTGGAATGTCAAGATTAAGCCGCCGAGAGAAGATGGCGATGAGCCGTTTATGTTCTTACCGGTTAAGGTTAAATTCAATAGCCGAGGTCCGCGTGTATATTTGATCAGCGGCAATAGAAAGAATGAGCTCGACGAAGAGAGCATCGGCTGTCTTGATGATGTTGATATTTTGGGTGTTGATCTTGATATACGCCCGTATGATTGGGACGTGAATGGAAAGACCGGTCGCACCGCATATTTGCAATCAATCGCAGTAACGCAGCAGCTCGATCGCTTTGCTGAGAAATACGCTGAGTATTAATCCGCGAAATTTACAAGTCCTATAATGAAGAGGAACAGTAAGCTCAAGATCCGGCCAAAATCGGAAGGGAGCAAGAAAGTGGGTTCGATCCCCACACTGTTTCTCTTTTTGTTTTACCAATACAGGTCCCAAGGGGGAAATCATCATGATGGAGAACAGTATTCAGTTGTATGGTAACAAAGCTTTTGGAGTAGAAGTATCTAAGTACGGACTCGAGCATGGATATTTGGATTACAAAGCTCTAGCTGATATTTTAGGAGATTGCATTCTAAACAACACAGTTAGAGCGGAAACAATGGAAGATTGGGAAATTATTAATGGAGAATTCCACACAATGGTTTTCCAAGACTATATTATTTCTGAGCATGGCTATGAGTTCTTACAAGAGTTTACGGATGAGTTAGTGTTTTACAACGAAAAGTTCGATATGTATATTTGGGCAGTGACTCATTTCGGAACAAGCTGGGATTATGTTCTTACAGATGTGAAATTGGTAAAAGAGGAGGATGCTTTATGAGCGACCAACTAGACTTCTATTATCGAATCATGTGGGCTGAGTTTCAAGGAACTGATGCTCTGTATGACGATTATATTATGCATATGATCGGGATCGTAGGACTAAATGCATTGCGAGATAATCACTTAATCGAGAGCTGCGGAGTTGTTAACGGACGTAAATTATATACTTTATGTCCAGCAACAACATTAAAGGGGCGATTATCTGATGAAAACTGAAAAGTGGTATCAAAGACGCTTAGCTGCTTATTTTACGGAACACTATGCTCAATACGAGGATACTGCTGAATTTTGGAATGACCCGGCTATGAATCAATGGCTGTTTGATATTCCAGAATTGAACGAACGAATCACACTCACTTGTTATGACGATGGAAGGGTCACAAGTTCTGTGTTTCATATTAAAATGAAAGGAGAATATGTATGAAAACATTATTTCACTTTATCTTAACCCTGCTCACTGGTGGGCTGTGGTTGGTATGACTTCTTATTAAGCATTTAATTAAGAAGTAAAAAGATCGTTAGGGCTCGTCTACGGACGGGCTCTTTTGTTTTTATTTGAAAGGAGAAAAATGAAATGAGAATGGATGAGATGAATAGATTATTCGAGGAACGAGGATTCACGGTTACCCGTAATTGGTGTCGTGACGGGTATCATTTTATTATTGGTAAAGGTGGTCATCAGTATTCCAGTGTCTATGTATATCCTTCTGGATTAAATGTGCGAGAAGCTAGTCAACATCAGCGGGAATTTGTAGACGATATGATTAAAAGATTTGAAGACCGCTTTGAAATCCATTTACCGGATAAGTTTACGTTATCATCAGCTATAAGTGCATATGTAGATACGGATATCGCTGCCACGTGGAACGCATACCAAATATATAAAGAAAGAAGAGTAAAATCTATGTACGCTATCAAAAAAGTAATCTTCAATAGCCCGGCAACAATCGTATTTTGGATGGACGGAACGAAGACTGTAGTAAAGGCTCAGGGTGATGATATATTTGATCCGGAGAAAGGTCTTGCTATGGCTATTTCTAAGAAAGCTCTAGGTAATAAGGGTAACTACTGTAACGAGCTTAAGAAGTGGCTGCCGGAAGAAAAGGTTTTAAAGGATCCAACAAGAATTGCGATATATAATACAGGCGGCACAACAAATGAGTGGTCCGAAAATGTAAAGAAATCGTTGGGAATCGATGAGCTTTCCTATAATGAGATTCTAAACATAACTAACCTCAACTGGAAACCTGAAAATGACTAAGCAGCCGTTCTTATACCCTTACCAAATGGATGCGGTCAGAAAAATGCGAAATGGCTGCATCTTAAACGGCGGTGTTGGAAGTGGAAAAAGTAGGACGGGTTTATATTATTACTTTAAAGAGCAAGGTGGCAGTATAAACCCCGATTACCATCCTATGAAAAGCCCAAAGGATCTTTATATTATCACGACTGCGATGAAGCGAGATTCATGCGAGTGGCTGCAGGAATTAATCCATTTTAAAATGTGCCCCGATCCCGAACTAAACTATTACAAAAACAACATTGTGATAGATAGCTGGAATAATATTCAGAAGTATAAAGATGTCTACGGAGCATTCTTTATATTCGATGAGGACCGTGTAACGGGTTCGGGTAAATGGGTGAAAGCATTCTTAAACATCGCTCGAAAAAACCATTGGATTATTCTCTCAGCAACCCCCGGAGACACCTGGGAGCAGTATATTCCGGTATTTGTGGCAAACGGCTTTTACAAAAATAAGACGGCATTCATTCGAGAGCATGTTATATATTCTCGTTACACGAAGTATCCAAAGATTGATCGGTACATTAACACCGGTCGACTAATCCGGCTACGCAATGAGATTCTAATCGATATGGATTTTTCAAGGAAGACTATACCTCATCATGAAGATGTTTATGTTAAGTATGATATTCCAAAGTACAAGGATGCTATGAGAACTCGTTGGGATCCTTATAAAAACGAACCTATCCAGCAAGCATCCGGTCTTTGCTATGTCTTACGCAAGATAGTTAACTCAGACGATTCAAGACAAATAGCTCTAATGGAAATAGCGGAGAAACATCCTAAGATGATAGTCTTCTATAATTTTGATTATGAGTTGGATATTTTGAAAGGACTTTATTATGGAGAAAACGTATGTATCGCGGAATGGAATGGACATTGCCATGCTCCTATACCAGAAACTAAACGATGGATATACCTTGTGCAATATACCGCCGGCTGCGAGGGATGGAATTGCATCAAGACAGATACCATTGTCTTCTATTCCCAAAATTATTCTTACAAAGTCATGGCCCAGGCATCTGGACGTATTGATCGTCTCAACACTCCGTACCGGGATTTATATTATTACCACATTAAATCTCGGAGTGGAATCGATCTCGCAATCAGTAAGGCATTGGGCGAGAAGAAGAAATTTAATGAGACTAGATGGGTGAAATGGTAATCGCGAAGCAAACACGCTCCTTAATGAAAGGAGTGACCTATTATGGTTAAAAATTTTACAATAATGGAAACTAGAGAAATGAGTGAGAACCGATTACAAATGGAAATTGGAAAATACGCTAAGCAAATAGAAAGCTTAGGTATGGAACATGAAGACGTTTGTGCATTGGTATCGTCTATCATGAATCTAGGTATAGCCATACACGAAAAGAACCAAAATAGAAAATCTAAATAATTGATTAGACTCGGTGTAATTTACATCGGGTCTTTTCTTTTTATTTCAAGGAGGTTTTGCCAATGTACAAACATGAAAAAAATGAAACGCGATGTCCCTTCGGGGGCAGAATACTTTGTTTTATGATGGCTGCGGTCTTAGTATTCGATATCGCTACTTGCGCACCCGTTATGGCTATAGAAGCGCCGATTACGGATATTCGACCGAAACAATTCGTTATACCTAAACCGGAGGTTATTCTCGAAACCGAGCCGGTTCTGAAATCGAACGAGGAGATTATTTCAGAAATCAATGCCGGTCTTTGGGGCAACGGTGATGAGAGAAAAACTCGCTTAATCGAAGCGGGTTACGACTATGACGAGATTCAATCCATAGTTAATACCCGGTACCCCTCAACACCAAAAATTACCCCCACCTATACATATAATGGAGTTGGCTTAACTAAGAGCGGCGGTGTTTACTGGAATCCAAATACCGGTCTAAAAGAAACTTGGTACTCACAAAGAGTGTTGCCAGGTGGTGGACTGAGCATTCCTGGACGACATGTAAACAGCGAAGGATTTGTCTGTGATGGAGACGGTTATATTTGCGTATCGTCTTCTACATATCCTAAAGGAACGGTTATCGAAACATCCAGAGGTATTGGGAAAGTATATGATACTGGCTGCGCTCCTGGTGTGCTAGATATATATGTTAACTGGTAACAGTTATATTTTGAAAGGAGAAAATTATGACTTGTAGAGAAAAATTGAAAAGAGAACACCCAAACGAAATTAATGAGAGGTATAGTGGAGGATGCACGAAATGTCCTGCTGATTATTGTTATCTAGATGATCCTTCTTATTGCGATCATGGAGTTACTAATGCAATTTGCACAAAATGTTGGGACCGAGAAATACCGGGAACTGAACCGGTTAAAGAAGAAATCAAACCTACCACTATTTACTACGCTCATCATCAGTGGAAGTACGGAACGAAGATCGAGGAGTATGAGCTCGATCTGATTAGGCGGAAATTCCCACATGCTGAGATATTTAATCCAGCGATTGATCTGAAATTTAAGGACTGCGGTGATGAAGAGATCATTATGGATGAATGCCTTAATAAAGTGCTTGAATCCGATATTGTCATATTCAGCGCTATGGATGGAATGATCGGAATCGGCGTTTACAACGAAATCATGGCTGCGAAAGAAGCATGTAAGCTAGTGCTCTGTCTGACTTCTAATAAATTATACAGCACTTTTAGCATTTACGAATCGCCGGAATGCGGCAGTGATAGACTCTACGCTCGGGTTGGCGTGCCAATGTATTATTGAAAGGAGAAAAAATGTTATGACTAATAATCATGAGCTTAAAAAGGCGGACATATATGAAGAAAACGGAACCTGCTATATGCGGCTGGTATATGAATACGAAACAGAATCCGGGTTTTATAGGAGAACATATCCTAAAGTAAGTTTTCCGGTCACTCTACTTCGTTTGCCTAATATGGTTTACGAGTCATATATGTACGCCCCTTATATTTCTCTTGATGACGAGCTAGCAGTGTGTGAGGCTGATTGTATCGTGAGCGGTAAAGAATTTAAATGCGTTAACTTCGTCGATGAACTTATCAAACCTAAAGTTCATGAAATGACTCTTGAAGAGATTGAGAAGAAACTCGGATATTCGGTGAAGATTGTATCCAAATAAGAAAGGAGAAAAAATATGGCAAATTCATCTAATAGTTCAAGTTCAACAGGAGTAGGTTTTACCGGTTTATTAACGATTGTATTTATCGTGCTGAAACTTCTTGGCAAGATAACTTGGTCCTGGTGGTGGGTACTCTCTCCGCTTTGGATTTCAGCTAGCATCGGGATTCTCATATTAGTTATCATGCTGATAATAGCATCGATTATTAAGTAAAGAAATTGGAGGCTTCGAATTATGAATAATATGAAAATTGAAACCTGGTGTGGGTATGATATCCGCTTTATTGAAATTAACGGTGAATGGTGGGCAATTCTTAAAGATATTTGTGATGCTTTGGATTTGAAAACTTGGAAAGTTTCTCAGCGTTTATCGCCAGACATGCTGGAGAAAATTCGAGTTGAAGTATCTGACCGCCATTCAAGGTATATCACATGTGACCCCGGTTCAACCGGTGCTAGCTCCAGAGCAAGAAAAACACAGGATATGCTCGCCGTAAATGAACTCGGAATCTACGAAGCTCTCTTTGCAAGTAGGCGCTTGGAGGCTCGTAAATTCAGACGTTGGTCTGCTTCAGTGATGCAAAAGCTGAGGAGTCGCGTTGGCCTCGCGGGGTATGAGGTCATGCGCATGACAGATAAAGATATTCAGGATGATATTGATCATATTCTGGATACTCTATTCTGGGACGAAGAAAAGAAATGTGTCATGCAGTCAGTAACTGTACAAGGTGGAGACGTTGAGCAGATACCATTTGAATGAAAGGAGAAAATTATGCTTTGTGACGGAAGTATTCGTCTTGGTGATGGGCTCTTTACTAGGATCGGAAATGTTTCTGACATTTCTTTTGACGACATAAAAATACCTGATTACATGTCTAATATGTGTATAGTAAATCCAGCATCTGCGGAGTTAATTTTAGAATGTGATGTTAATGCAGATATTCTGAAAAAACTAACAGGTATTGATTTGGCCCGTGGGAATGATATGTCATGCTCTATGGAGCTAGTGGCCTCGCCCTATAAGGTGCAAAAGCGCAAACATAAAAAGAAACGCATAAATAAAAAATGGGCTAAAAGGTATGGCTATAAAACAAAATTTAAAACCGTAAGCATACAAGATTGCGCCTTTATATCAAAAAGCGAAGGATATTTTGATGTTACAGGCATCTATGAAAGGAGAAAAACAAATGAATGATAATATTGCAGCATTAATAAAGCCGGGCCATGAAATCGTAAATGAATACTGGAATATGCGAGTTAAAGATTTGAAAAAGATTCTTAATGAACTCCCAGATGATATGCCAATTATTATTCCGGTTATCGATGAAAGTGACGCTAATCATATTTATGGTTTCCGTCATGTAAGAACGGCGGGTGTACTTACATCTTATGGCGAAGAGGATGCTTGTTGCCTGAATGCCGCAGCAGATAGACAGGATATCGCAGATCAAGTTCATTTCTGCGGTTTGGACGTAGGTGTAAAGAACATCCTTTTCGGAGTGTCAAAGTACGATAAAAAGGAGAAAAATAATGGCTGATATTTTAGTAGTTAAATGCAATATGCTTGCTTCGCAGGGGCGGTTAAAGGCTATCTTTGATTGTCTTAAAGCTCAGAAAAAGACCGGAGTGGTTCTTCTTCCACATTATTTGGAAGCCCAAATAGTTCCTGACGACATTAAAATCAAACTCGTTGATGAAAACGGAAAGGAGATTAAGAAATGATTAAATTTGAAAACGTAGAAGTCATGGGCTGGGAGGCAGCCATCAGAGGCATGCGTAATCCGATGAACTCTTGGGAGAAGAGTGATAGTCGATATTTGTCGTGCATCGAAAGTAATCGTCGAACGGGCGATGTTATTTGCCCGGATTGTGGTTCTATTGAATCTCGAGATTATTATGTCGGTCCAAACGATCGCAACCTTATGACTCGCCTCCGTAATGCTGGCACAGACCATCGTAAGTTCATGCGGATGATTACCGTATATCTTGATATTACGGCTCCACTGTATTGGTGGAAGGAGTTTGATACCTATAAGGTAGGCACCGTTGCAAACTCTTGCTCGACTATGCACAAGATTGCGGATAAGGAGTTTACACAGGAGGATTTCAGTTGTGAACATATTTTTGACTTTGCAACCGAGGAGGTTGAATTTCCAAGTATTCACGGGGAAGTGCATACTCCAATCTGGGCACTGAATATGACTATCCACATGCTCAATTTCTACAGAAAGAAGTATCTCGAAACCAAAGACAAAAAATATTGGTGGCAGATGATCCAGCTCTTACCGAGTTCTTACAACCAGCGACGTACAGTCATGCTGAATTACGAGGTTCTGGCGAATATTTATAAGTCTCGTTGTAATCACAAATTAGATGAGTGGGTTGAATTCTGTAAATGGATTGAGAATTTGCCGTACAGCGAGCTAATTACTGGACGGAACGATAAGAAGCTCAAAATTACGTCATACGATGACAACGCCGGACCGATTATACCGGATCTCACTCCTGAGCAGGGGAAAGAACTGACGGATGCGATGTCATTAATACGAGAGGAGGGATAAGTAATGAATGACGTAGTTTATGATTTATTGATCATTTTTACAGACGGTCAAAGTAAAACTATATCCGGTGTCAGTAATTACCATTGTATGGACGAGGTTTTCTTTTTTGAGAAAAACGGTTATCGTTCATTCTTGCCTAAAGAGAACATTAAATATTTCGGACGAAAGTATGATTGGGGGGTTAACGATTAATGGACAATTACAAAATGGTGCATTTCGATCAATATTGCGAGAGTTGCAAATATTGGGATAAGAAGGGAACGGACGACCCTTGCGACGAGTGCCTCAGCATACCGTTCAACATGGACTCCCATAAACCTGTAAATTGGAAGGAGAAAGAGAAATGATATCGCTTATATTTAAAGGATGCATAACCGCATTGGCTACGGCGATTATACTCGGCGTGACCGTAATAGTATTAGCCGTTATTGTGTATTTCGTCACCAGTGCTATACGCGGTTTGATGCGCTTGAACAAAAACGCCACGGAGCTTAACAGGCTCGAGGATAAAGGAAATGGACATAACTAACTCGCGTCGGAAACATATTCCTTTATGAAAGGAAGCATGATACATATGAAATATCAGAAAAACAAACGAGCGAAATCTTTAAAGAAGCAACGAATTCTTGGAGCTATATTAATAGCGCTTAGCTTAATACCTTTGTTATTAGAAGGTAACGCTACAGCATTATTTATATTAGCCCCTTTAGGATTAGGGTTGATTATTACTAAAGATATCGTTATAACGGATGATTATTTCTATGAATTGGAAGCGAAACAATTCGACAAATGGAAGGAGCCCTAAGGAAAACTTAGGCTCTTTTCTTTTTGGAAAGGAGGAATATTTATGATTGCCAACGTCATGTACACATGGGACATTATCAAATCTATGGAACGTTCTATGGCGATTGCTGCTGACATGGCCGAGCATGAAAAGCGAAGACCTCGAGAAACGAAATATCAGACCACTAGATTTTACAACTTCCGCAAGCAGAAAAAAGAAAAGGCTCGAGTATAAGGAGGTGACTTTATGGGTACCGGCGATCCGCCTACTGTATAAAACATAACCAAAGTCTGCGAAAAACAAATTTACAAATGAAAGGAAAATTATTATGAGAAAGTACATCAGAGAAATTATGAGGACCGAGGGTAAGACTGAAAAGCGTAGCCCCTCCATTTGGGTGAGATCAGCGTTTCACCTGTTCCAGCAGAAAAAATACGGAGCTGCGAAGCGTTCGTTCAACCAGTTCAGAAGTACTCGTAAGAAATATTTATGGCGTATGTACAATCCGCAATAACGGGCTACACCGGCTGTAAAGAAATCTTAAAGAAAGGAGAAATAATTTATGGAGGTCATTTTATATGAACGAATATCAAGCAAAATGGCAAGAAAGAACCACAGAATTAGCAGCAGAGGGTCTTAGACCGTGCGAAGTCTCGAAAATTATCGAGAGTGAATTCGGCGGCAGTATGTATAACAAAGTTCAAAAGTACATGAAAAAATACTGCCAAGGTACGGAAATAACCCAAGAAAAGCATATAGCTCTGCAAAACCTTGAGCCTAAGGATTACACCCTGGACTGGAACGGCAATCATATTGTTCGTTTCGGTCTTATGGGTGATACTCAGCTCGGGTCTAAGTATGCTCAAATCACGCAGCTGCATAAATACTATGATATTTGCAGACAGCTCGAGATTGCTAATGTGTATCATACCGGAGACATTACGGACGGCTTGAAGATGAGACCGGGTCATGAGTACGAGTTATATTGTACGTCTGCTGACGAACTGAGAGATGATGTTGTGAAGAACTATCCGAAGATCAGCGGCATCACTACTCACTTCATTACCGGTAATCATGACGCATCCCTTTACAAACATGTCGGTTATGACATAGGCAATGCCATAGCGAGGGAACGGACGGACATGAAGTATTTAGGTAGAGACTGTGCTGTAGTGCATCTCACGCCGAACTGTACACTTGAGCTTCGGCATCCTTGGGATGGAACTGCTTATGCTATATCTTACAAACCGCAGAAAATGATCGAAGCGATGGAGAGCGATTCCAAGCCGAATATATTAGGTATCGGTCATTATCACAAAGCTGAGTATATATTCTATCGCAATGTTCATTGCTTCCAGACCGGCTGCTTCCAGGGTCAGACTCCGTTTACGAGAGGTAAAGGCATTTCTGTACATCTCGGAGGATGGATCCTGACTGTTTATGTTGACGAAAATGGATATATTCAGAGAATTGTTCCTGAGTTTATACCATTCTATGTTTCAGAGAAAGACGATTATAAGAAATTTAAATAAGGAGAAATTGTTATGAAAAAGATTGTAAAAATTGTTGGTGTTGTGTTGGCCTTATGTTTAATTATGACTGCATTCGTTGGTTGCTCGGAGGCAGATAAAGTAAATAGAAATATGTCTAAGCAAGCGGACTATTTCGATTGTGAACGCCGGATAACTGTTTATAATGCCAGGACCGATAAAGTTATATTCTCGGCAGAAGGTTATATGAGTATTTCAAATAATTCTTCAAGAGAGCTGGTTGTAACATTTAAGACCGGTAAGAACGAGTACAAGAAAAATTATGTTTACCTCAATGACTACACTCTGTACGTAGTTGAGGATATTACAGGCACCGATACTGATCCCTATCATTACAAATGGTATTTCCATACCGATATATTACCGGATATCGAAGTTAAGCCGTAAAAGGAGAAATTGTTATGTTTTGGTTGTTAGTTGTTTGCGCTGTTTTATTTGTTCTCATACTTATGACTATTAAAAACGAGATAACCTTTAAGAGGCGTATGAAAGTATTAAATGCTATCGCTGCTTATCGCTCGTTGGCTATCTTCGGCGGTAATAAACCTAAAGTAGAGTTCGACGATATGTATTCTTATGACTATACTTTCTACTGCATTTGGGATTGGGGTTATAAGCATATTTTACCTAAGGATAAGTACGAGATCATAAAAGATTATATTTGTTAGGAGTTGTTTGTTAATGGGTGTTTTATATGATGCTACGAAAAGCAAAGGGCGAGAGAATCCGAAGAGGAATCATTCCGCCTGCTTGGACCTTACTGCTTATGAAGCTATTCGAAGAGCCGATATTGAGATCGAGCATGATCGTCTTCATAGGATGATTGATATTTTACATAGCGTTTGTGAACTCAACGATTTCCACATTGAAGAGCATGTTGTTCTCCGTGATAAGAGGACAGGAAAGGTTTGGCGATAACTATGGCTGACGCATATTTTGAAAGTCTTAAACGAACCAGCAAGTGCCCTATCTGCGGTAAACAATTTGTTCCGGCTGCACAGCATATGTGGAAGATCGGCGGATGGGGTAATATCAGCGGAGAACGGCGTGAAGTAGTCTGCTCATATTCTTGCATGCGCAAATGGGAGAAAGAGCAGGGTGTCAAAGATAAAAGACGCCAATACGCTCGTCGCGAGAAACTACTATAAAGGAGTACTTACTATGTGGGGTTATTTACTTTGCTTTATATTTGGCGGTTTCGTCGGCTTTTTGATTATGGCTTGTTTGGTAGCATCTAGAGACGAAAGAGATCGCGAAGCTCTGATTAAACAGCTTAAGGATGAGATATACGAAGATATTTATTCATCTAAGGATAAGGAGTGAATTCAATGGCTTGGGTTGATATAGATTATGCGAGATCGGTTGTTAAACAGATGTACCCCCATGATAAATGGAGACGACGTGTAAAGGCGATGCCTGATGAACAGATTCTCGCTATATATTACAAACACGAGAGTGATAGGCATGCTAAGAAAGTCACATGTAGATCTGATATTCCGGTTGTTCCTACGGCTGAACAGGTCGAGCAAATGTTATTCACTCCCGATGTCGGAGAGCAGCTCAGCTTCGGGCTGTAGCATATTTAAGAGGGTCGGTTCAATTACTGGCTCTCTTATTTTTATCAACAAGCGGTGCTTGAAAATTTAGCGAAACAAAGAAAGGAGACGAATTTATGGCAGAAAAAAGAGGTAGGCCTTTAAAAGAGGGGTCGAGGCATGGCCGTTGCGGGTTGCGAATGAGTGATGCTGAGATAGAAATGCTCAATTTTATGGCTAAGAAAAAGGGTTTATCGAAGGCTGAAATCATAAGAAATAGCCTGAGAACTTACTATAATCTTGTAAAATATCAGGATTAAATGTACGTACAATAATTCGAAGACTATTTTATGTACGTACAATAATTCGGAAGGACTTAGTGAAAGTTGGTTGCGAAAGAGTAATTTATGTACGTACAATAATTCATTTTTGGGGTGATTTTGCCCATTTTTTGCACAAAAACACGTTTTTTAGTACTTTTTACTTATATGGGCGAGAAATCGGAATAATGATTTTACCCTTATATTAACTGGAAACCCATAATTTTTGGCAGAAGTATTTTATGTACGTACAATAATTCATTTTTATGAAAGAAAGGTTGATTTTTTTTATGGCACAAGGAAAAGATAGATTTATTTATGACGACTTTATGATAGAGCATCGTTATTTGAAGGACGAAATAAAAGATTGGTATACGACTGAAAAAAATGAACTTATTATAGAACTTTACGATGGCGTATTTTATTGCTATGACTATGTGACAAAAGACTGCATAAGTTCCGAAAATGTTGAAGACTTTTTCAATGGTCCTCGAGATGAACATGATTGGAAAATGCGTTTTGTTCGCCGCGTTCGTAAATTAATGGCTCTAAAAGGGATCACTCAGCATGTGTTATCAAAAGAAACGGGTATACCGCAAGCTACATTATCTAATTATTTAGGAGGGCATATAGTTCCGACAGCATACAAATTAACGAAAATTGCTAAAGTGCTAGGGTGCTCTACCGATGATCTTATAAACTTCGATTAATACATATTTTTGGCTGTTCTAAAATTCGCGTGAAAAACAAAGCCTTTTATGAGAGAGAAAGAATAAAAACGCCAAAAACTGGCACTTTCTCTTTTGTTGTTTTAGAAAGGAGACCCACTAAATGTTAGAAAACAAATTTCAAGCAAATCTTATTAAAGAATTAAAAGAAGAATTCCCTGGCTGCATGGTTATGAAAAATGATCCTACTTATATTCAAGGACTTCCGGATTTAACAGTTCTTTATAAAGACAAGTGGGCGACATTGGAATGTAAAAAGAATGCGAATGCTAGAAGGCAGCCTAACCAAGAACATTATGTTGGTCTTATGAATGAAATGTCATTCTCAAGATTTATTTCACCTGAGAACAAGGAGGAAGTGCTGCGTGAACTTCATAAAACATTCGAACCTCGAAGGTCTACACGCTCCATTCGGAGCAAGTAAATCTGCGTGGCTTAGGTATGATGATGAAAAAATCATTGATGCATTTAAAGGCTTAAAAGCTAAAGAGATGGGAACACGTCTTCATGCTTGGGCTAAAGAAACAATTGATTTAGGAATCAAGCAGTCTAAGTCTAGGAAAACTTTATATGCATATGTAAACGATGCTATAGGTTTTCGAATGAATACCGAAGTCGTGTTATATTATTCTGATTTCTTTTTCGGAACTGCTGATGCTATAAGCTTCAGAAATAACATGCTAAGGATTCATGATTTAAAAACAGGAAAAACACCGGTCCACATTGAGCAGCTCGAAATATATGCTGCTCTTTTTTGTTTGGAGTACAAAGTAAAGCCCAGCGATATTTCTATAGAGTTACGAATCTATCAGAATGATGAGGTTTTATTTCACAATCCCGAACCAGAGGATATTGTAGCTATCATGGATAAGATAGTTCACCTCAACAAAATCTTAGAGCACACATATTCAGAGGAGGCTTGGTAAAATGAATCACATTGCAGAAGAAATGATGTCATATTTTGGATGCGGTTCAGATGAAGATTCATTAGAACATTATGGAATGCCAAGAAGATCGGGTCGATATCCTTATGGATCGGGAGAAGACCCTTATCAGCATGATAGTCGAGATTTCTTAGGTCGCGTTGATGAGCTCAAAAAACAAGGTTGGACTGAAACTCCTGAAAATATTAAGAAAGAGTTTGGTTTAACCACCACTCAATATCGTACAGAGAAAGCTCTTGCTAAAGACGAGAGAAGAATGCTCGAGGTTGCTGCTGCCAAATCTTTAAAAGATGATGGTTTAGGAGCTACTGAGATTGCAAGAAAAATGAGCGATAGATTCGGTAAGACTTACAATGAGTCTACTGTTCGTTCGTTACTTGATGCTAATTCTGAAGCTCGCATGAATCAGGCTAAAGAGACTGCTAGATTTATAAAAGAGCAGATCGATAAACGAGGCATGATTGATGTCGGTACCGGTGTTGAGCGTGAGCTTAATATTTCTAAAGAAAAGCTTAATCAAGCCTTAGCTATTCTCAAAGCTGAAGGATATCCGGTTTATAAAGGCGGTATTCCGCAGGTTACCAATAAAGGACAGCAGACCAATCAAAAGGTTATTTGTCCTCCCGGCACCGAGCATAAGGAAATTTATAATTATGAAAATGTCCATTCACTCAAAGAATATATTTCTAGAGATGATGGGCAGTCATATGAAAAGAAATTCAATTATCCTTCAAGTATGGATTCTAAAAGGCTCATGATTCGTTACAAAGAAGACGGCGGCATCGATAAAGATGGTGTCGTTGAACTTCGTCCTGGAATAGCTGACCTGTCTTTAGGCGAGTCTCGATATTCTCAGGTTCGCATCATGGTCGATGGTAAGAAATACATAAAAGGCATGGCTGTTTATGGCGATGTAAAAGATTTTCCAGATGGTGTAGATGTTATATTTAACACCAATAAATCTAAGTCTGTCGCAAAAATGGATGTACTTAAAAATATTAAAGATGATCCGGATAATCCGTTTGGTTCTTTAATTAAAGATGCTGATAAAGGCGGACAATATTGGTATGATCCTAAAACCGGAAAACGAGTTTCTGCTAATACGAAAGGTGCAAAACTTGGTCTTATAAATAAGCGCTCAGATGAAGGTGACTGGACTGATTGGAAAGATGCTTTACCATCTCAGTTCTTATCTAAGCAGTCATTGCAAATGGCTAAGAAACAGCTTAATCTTGCAGCTGCAGATAAAGTGGCGGAGTTTGATGAGATTAAATCGTTAACCAATCCCACTGTTAAGAAACATTTATTAGGTAAATTTGCTGATTCATGCGATTCTGCTGCCGTTCATTTACAAGCTGCTGCCTTACCTGGTCAGAAGTATCATGTAATTATTCCGATTACAACTATGAAAGATACTGAAATATATGCTCCTAACTATGAGAATGGAACTAAGCTAGCTCTTATTCGATATCCTCATGGCGGTACATTTGAGATTCCGGTATTGACTGTTAACAATAAACATGCTGCGGCTAAGAAACTCTTAGGCACTAATGTCTCAGATGCAGTCGGTATTAACAGTAAGGTTGCAGAGCAGTTATCTGGTGCTGACTTTGATGGCGATACTGTTATGTGTATTCCTACAAATGATAAAGCAGGCAAAGTTAAAGTTACATCTACACGTCCGCTTAAAGGACTTGAAGGATTTGATCCTAAGACTGCATATCCTGAGCGACCAGGTATGAGATATATGAAGAATACCGGAACTCAAATGGGTATCATATCCAATCTTATTACTGATATGACATTGAAAGGTGCTACACAAGATGAGCTTGCTAGAGCAGTTCGTCATAGTATGGTTGTCATTGATGCAGAGAAACATAAGTTGGATTATAAGCAGAGTGAGATTGACAATGGTATAGCTTCTCTTAAAAAGAAGTATCAGAGTTATGTTGATGCTGATGGTAAAGTACATTCTGGCGGTGCCTCCACTCTTATTTCTAGAAGTAAGGGTGAGAAGTCGGTATTAAAAAGACAGGGCAGCCCTCAGATAAATATGAAGGGTAAGAAATGGTATGATCCCAGCAAGCCAGAAGGTTCTCTTATTTGGAGGACAGCCGACGATGTATCTTATGAAGTACCTAAGGTTAATAAGCGTACCGGTGAGGTAACTACCATTACCAAATACCGTACCCAAAAGAGTACTCGTATGGCGGAGGCTACCGATGCCCGCTCACTCATATCTGATGCGGATACCCCAATGGAAAGAGCATATGCTGACTACGCTAACCGGATGAAGACCCTGGCTAACCAGGCCCGTAAAGAAATGGCCTCCACCGGTAAGATTGCATATTCTGCGAACGCCAAGAGGATATATCAGCCCGAGGTTGAGTCCCTTATGGAAAAATTAAATACCGCATTACTTAATGCCCCTCGTGAACGGCAGGCACAGCTTAAAGCTAATGCAGAAGTAAATGCAAAAATAAAAAAGGCTAAAGATGAAGGACAGGAACTTAAAAAAGAGGACATTAAGAAAACAAGCCAAAGAGCTCTAACAAAATATAGAGATTCTGTTGGCTCTGTTTCCAGAAGAGACCGTTCTATAAAAATAACAGACAAAGAATGGGAAGCTATTCAAGCTGGCGCTATTAGTGAGAACTATCTTAAGAAGATACTCGATAATACAGACATTGACAATCTTAGAGAAAGAGCAACGCCTCGTGCAACAACAACTCTAAGTAAAGCTAAGATTAGTCAAATCAAAGCAATGAGTAATTCTAACTACACTTTGTCTGAGATTGCTAAGAAACTTGGCGTCTCTTCATCAACAGTTTCTAAGTACTTGAAAGGAGGAGCTGCTTAACAATGGAAAGTGAATGCATGTTAACAACGATTGACAATCCTTTTGATCCATTTGAACAGTTCACTTCTTGGTTTCTGTTTGATGTTGAAAAAGGTTACAATTCGTCTTCTCGTTTAGCTCGAATTGCAAAGCTTACTGATGAAATGACTGAAAAAGAAGTAAATGAAGAAATTGAAAGAGCAATTGATGAAATAATTCAATATGATTTCATGAACATTTACAAAAAAGTAAGAAGAAATTCTGAAAATAGTCAGCAATCAGAAGAAAATACAACCACATAGATGACAAAAAGCATAGGGGAGGGGGTCTCAAAAATCACACCCCCTCCTGTCATCGCAGCCCTCCTCAAAATTTCTCCGGAGGGATTTTTCAGAAAAGCAATCCTAAACCATAGTAGCGTTTAGACGAGCTTACAAGGCTCGATACGGTGTTCGCAGCCCACCATTGTCATATATCTCCTTTCGTATGATAGAGTCGGGCTTTGTAAGTTCCTTTAAACGCTACTAAAAGTATGTGCAAGTCGCACAAAACACTATAGAAAGAGGTGAAGTATGTGCTATATGTAAGCACTGATGGATCTATAAGTTTAACTCGCGGTGACACCGCTAGGCTATCTGTCGCAATTCACAATTCGATAACTGTTACTGACTACGATATGCAGCCGAATGATACGCTAACATTATCCGTTAAGAAGAGTGTTAGGAATGATGAGTTATGTTTTCAGAAGGTATCACATGGAGCGAATACATTTCGAATAGATCCGGAAGATACTAAAAGCCTCTCGTTTGGCAAGTACGTATATGACGTTCAGCTAACAACGGAAAACAGCGAAGTATACACAATAATAG